>Ga0307510_10002311_pt1 | contig 21551 bp, 23 predicted proteins | sample 12_EM_MG_FD_207224 | JGI IMG/M metagenome (GOLD analysis project Ga0307510, IMG submission 207224) | Populus trichocarpa ectomycorrhiza microbial communities from riparian zone in the Pacific Northwest, United States - 12_EM | ecosystem: Host-associated > Plants > Roots > Unclassified | place... | reverse complement strand
GATGTCGAGCGTGTGCGAACCGTTCATTCGCCGCCGTGCGATGCGCCACCTCGAAAAGGGCCGGGTGGTGATCTTCGCCGCCGGCGTCGGCAGCCCGTTCTTCACCACCGACAGCGGCGCCGCACTGCGTGCAGCCGAGATGAAATGCGACGCTTTGTTCAAGGGAACCTCGGTCGACGGCGTCTATGATGCAGATCCCAAGGTCATTCCGACCGCAACGCGTTATGCTACGGTCAGTTACGACACGGTGCTTGCGCGCAATCTCAAGGTGATGGATGCCAGCGCCATCGCGCTGTGCCGTGACAACAATATCCCGATCGTGGTGTTCAACATCCGCGAGCCCGGCAATCTCGCCGCGGTGCTGCGTGGCGAGGGCGTCTCGACGATAGTGCAAAAGGAAGGATGAGCCATGGCTGTCTATGACAAGGCCGATCTCGAACGCCGCATGGCCGGTGCGGTCGAAGCGCTGAAGCATGATCTGGTGGGCTTGCGCACAGGTCGTGCGTCGACCTCATTGCTCGATCCGGTGACCGTCGCCGTTTATGGCGCGCAGATGCCGCTCAACCAGGTCGCCACTGTGTCGGTGCCCGAGCCGCGCATGCTCTCGGTGCAGGTGTGGGACAAGACCAATGTCGGCCCGGTCGACAAGGCGATTCGCTCCGCCGGTCTCGGGCTCAACCCGATCGTCGACGGCACCACGCTGCGCCTGCCTATCCCCGACCTGACCGAGGAGCGCCGCAAGGAACTCGCCAAGCTGGCCGGGCAATATGCCGAGAAGGCCCGCATCGCCGCGCGCAACGTGCGCCGTGACGGCATGGACAATCTCAAGGTCGACGAAAAGAAGGGCGTGTTCGGCGAGGACGAGCGCAAGCGCCACGAGACCGAGGTGCAGAAGCTTACCGATTCGACGATCGCCGACATCGATGCCGCCGCGGCGTCGAAGGAAAAGGAAATCCTGGGCAAGTGAAGCCACTCGCCGCCCCTGCGCCCGATGCGGCGACGGGCTCGGCCAGCCTGCCTCGCCACGTCGCCATCATCATGGATGGCAATGGGCGCTGGGCGAAGAAGCGCCATTTGCCGCGTCTTGCCGGGCATCGCCAGGGCGTCGAGGCGGTGCGCAAGGTGAGCCGCGCGGCGCGTGCCATGGGGCTGGAGGCGCTGACACTCTACGCTTTCTCGTCGGAGAATTGGCGGCGCCCGCAGGAGGAAGTCGGCGACCTGATGGGGTTGCTGCGACTGTTCATCCGCACCGATCTCGACGAGCTGGTGCGCGAGAATGTCCGCCTGCGCGTGATCGGCGATTATCGTCGTTTCTCGCCCGATCTGGTCGCGCAGGTCGACGATGCTCTGACCCGCACGGCGAGCAATAGCGGGCCGATCCTCGTCATTGCCCTCAACTACGGGGCGCAGAGCGAGATCGCCGCGGCAGCGCAGCGGCTCGCCGAAAAGGCCGTCGCCGGTAAGCTCGATCCGTCGGCGATCGACGTCGACAGCTTCGCCGCCGAACTCGACACCGCGGATCTGCCGCCGCTCGATCTGCTGATCCGCACCTCGGGCGAGGTGCGGCTGTCGAATTTCCTGCTGTGGCAGGCGGCCTATGCCGAGTTGCTGTTCGTCGACACGCTGTGGCCGGATTTCAACGGCGACACGCTGGCCGAGGCGGTCGGCGTGTTCGGCCAGCGCCAGCGTCGGTTCGGCGGTCTGTGAACGATGTAAAAGCGCCCGCGCGGCTTTCCGAGCTGCAATTGCGCATCCTTGTCGGTGTCGCGCTGATCGCCGTGGCGAGTGTCGCCCTGGCGTTCGGTGGCGTCGCCTTCTGGGTGCTGTGCGTTGTGCTTGCGCTGCTGATGATGGCGGAATGGGCCGATCTGGTCGGCGCGCCGGCACAGGGCAAGCGGCTGGCGCAGTTCGCGCTGTCGGTGCCGCTGGCGATCATGGCGCCGCTGATCGGCGACGGACCCAGCTTCCTGGCGCTCGGCCTGCTCGCCGGTGCGGCATTCTTCGTGGTGATCGTCACGCGGCATCAGCGCCTTGCGCTCGGCGTGCTGTATGTCGGCCTGCCCGTGCTCGGCCTGTTGTTGCTCCGCCGCCAGTCCGAAGGCGTCGTGTTCACTCTATGGGCGCTGGCACTGGTATGGGCGTGCGACATCGGCGCCTATTTCGCCGGCCGCGCGATCGGCGGGCCGAAACTTGCGCCGAAGATCAGCCCCAACAAGACCTGGGCCGGCCTTGGCGGCGGCGTGGTCGCGGCGAGTCTGTTGGCGGCGGCGATGCACTGGCAATATGGCCTGCCCTGGCGGCTGACGCTGGCGACGCCGGCGCTTGCCGTGCTCGCGCAGGCGGGGGATTTCTATGAAAGCTGGCTCAAGCGCCGCGCCGGCGTGAAGGATAGCGGCAACATCCTGCCCGGCCATGGCGGTGTGCTCGACCGACTCGACGGGTTGGTGCCGGTCGCGCCGGTCGCGGCGTTCCTCGCCGTGGCGGTACCGAAACTCTATCATCTGCTGCCCGCGTCCGTCTCATGGTGAAGACGGTCTCGATTCTCGGCGCGACCGGCTCGGTCGGCAGCTCGACGCTCGATCTGGTCGAGCGCGAGCCCGAACGCTTCCAGGTGCTCGCGCTGACCGCCAATTGCGATGTCGACAAGCTGGCCGCGGCGGCGATCAGGACCAATGCGCGCATCGCTGTGGTGGCGGACGAAAGCTGCCTGCCCGGATTGCGTGATGCGCTGGCGGGGACAGGCATCGCGACCGCCGGCGGCTACCAGGCCCTGCTCGATGCCGCCGCGATGGGCGCCGACTGGACGATGGCGGCGATCGTCGGTTGCGCCGGGCTGGAGCCGGTGATGGCGGCGATCGCCCAGGGCGGTACGGTGGTGCTGGCCAACAAGGAGCCGCTGGTTTCCGCCGGCGAGGTGATTCTCGCTGCGGCGGCGGCCAGCGGCGCGACGCTGTTGCCGGCCGATTCGGAGCATAATGCGATCTTCCAGTGCTTCGACCCGGCGCGACCGGAACGGGTGAGGCGGATCATCCTGACCGGTAGCGGCGGGCCGTTCCGCGATCGTTCGCTCGCCGAGATGCGTGACGTCACCCCGGAACAGGCGGTGGCGCATCCCAATTGGTCGATGGGCGCGAAGATCTCGATCGATTCGGCGACGATGATGAACAAGGGCCTCGAACTGATCGAGGCGGCGCGCCTGTTCCCGGTGCCGACCAGCCGCATCGAGATCGTCATTCACCGCCAGTCGGTGATTCATTCGCTGGTCGATTATGTCGACGGCTCGGTACTGGCACAGCTCGGTCCGCCCGATATGCGCACGCCGATCGCGCATTGCCTGGCCTGGCCCGATCGCATGGCGACGCCGATGGCGCCGCTCGATCTGGTGGCGATCGGCCGGCTCGATTTCGAGGCGCCGGATCCGGTACGTTTCCCGGCGCTGCAACTGGCGCGCGATGCGGTCGAGGCGGGCGGGGCGCGTCCGGCGATCCTCAATGCCGCAAACGAAGTCGCGGTGGCGGCATTTCTCGCGCGCCGTATCGGCTTCCTCGAAATTGCCGCAATCGTCGCCGATACGCTGGCACGTTACGACCCGGCGGCGCCGGCGACGCTCGATGCCGTGCTGGCGGTTGATGGTGAAGCCCGAAGGATCGCGGGCGAACGTGTAGAGGATTGCGTAGCTTGATCCAGAATCCCGGTTTCTTCTTCACCATCATGGCCTTTGCGCTCGTCATCGGGCCGCTCATCTTCGTCCATGAAATGGGCCATTATCTTGCCGGGCGGTTGTTCGGCACCAAGGTCGATGCCTTTTCGATCGGCTTCGGTCCGGAGCTTGTCGGCTGGACGGATCGGCGTGGAACGCGTTGGAAACTCAGCGTCTTTCCGCTTGGCGGCTATGTGAAGTTCGCCGGCGACATGAATGCGGCGAGCGAGCCCGATCCGGCCTGGCTCGAATTGCCACCGGAAGAACGGGCAGCGACCCTCCCGGGCAAGCCGGTATGGCAGCGCGCGATCATCGTCGCGGCCGGGCCGGTGGTAAACCTGTTGCTGGCGGTGCTCATCCTCGCCGGTTTCGCTTATGCTTATGGCGAGAATGTCACGCCGTCGGTGGTCGGTGGTATCGTGGCGGGCAGCCCCGCTGCGGGTGCCGGCCTGCAGACAGGCGACCGAATCACGGCGCTGGGCGGTACATCGGTCGAAACCTATGGCGATATGCTGGGCTACACGATGCTGCGCCCGGCCGAACGGATTACGATCGATTTCGTTCGCGGCGGCGTCGACCGGCAGGCCACCGCTACCATCGGCACCGTCATTCAGAAGGATGCCTTCGGCAATGCCGGAAAGATCGGCCGGCTGGGTATTGCGCCAGCACCGTTCGTCACGCGCCCGGTCAGCCTGTGGGAGGCGCCTTATGTCGGCCTCTACAGGGTTCGCGAGATACTCAGTGGCCAGATGGCTGCGATCGGCCAGATCATCACCGGCAGACGCTCGATCGACGAATTGGGTGGGCCGATCAAGATCGCGCAATATTCCGGGCAGCAGTTCACTTTGGGCACGCGGGAGCTCATCGGTTTCATCGCGATGGTTTCGATTAATCTGGGATTCATCAACTTGTTGCCAATCCCCATGCTCGATGGTGGCCACCTGTTCTTTTATGCGATCGAGGCGGTACGGCGGCGACCGGTCGAACCCCATGTCCAGGAATGGGCTTTTCGTGGCGGTCTCGCCGCGATCCTGGCGTTGATGCTGCTTGTGACCTTCAACGATCTCGCTGGTTTCGGCCTGTGGAAGAATCTCGGCGGGTTGATCGGTTGACGTGGTTGAGGCAGGGCTGTCGCGCCCGAGACTTTTCTCCGATTGGGGTGGCATAGTGACGATCAAGGTTTCCACGTTCGGCGCCCGCGCCACCGCCCTGTTGCTCGGGGGGACGATGCTGGCCGGTGTGCCGGTAGCCGCCTGGGCGCAGACCGCGCCCGTACAGGCACCGCCCGTCGCCCCGGCGCCGGTCGCCGCGGCACTGCCCGCCGCATCGGTGGCGCAGGTGATCAAGTCGTTGCGCGTCGAGGGTTCGCAGCGCATCGAGCCGGAGACCGTGCTCTCCTACACCAAGCTGCGCGTCGGCCAGGCCTACACCAACGAGACGCTCGATCAGGCGATCAAGGATCTCTACGCCAGCGATCTGTTCGCCGACGTGTCGATCACCGGCGCCTCGTCGGGTGAGATCGTGCTGCGCATCCGCGAGAACCCGATCATCAACCGCATCGTGTTCGAGGGCAACAAGCGGCTCAAGGAAGACAAGATCCGCAAGGAGATCAAGCTCGCGCCGCGGCAGATCTTCACGCGCACCGCAGTCCGTCAGGACGTTGCGCGCATCATCGAACTGTATCGCCGCCAGGGCCGTTTCGCTGCGTCGATCGAACCGAAGATGGTCGCGCTCGACCAGAATCGAGTCGACATCATCTTCGAGGTCAATGAAGGGCCGAAGTCCAAGGTCCGCCAGATCAACATCCTCGGCAACGAGGTGTTCTCCGACGGCAAGCTGCGCGAGCAGATGGCGACCAAGGAAGCGCGCCTGAGCCGCCTGCTGAGCTCGAGCACCAGCTACGATCAGGATCGCCTGGCCTATGACCAGCAGAAGCTGCGCCAGTTCTACCTGACCCAGGGCTATGCCGATTTCCGCGTGACGTCGGCCGTCGCCGAGCTGACGCCGGACAAGAAGGACTTCATCATCACCTATGTGGTGGAGGAAGGTAAGCGCTACAAATTCGGCGACGTGACGGTCGACAGCGACATTCGCGACTTCGACAACAAGAAGCTCGCCGCCAGCCTCGGGATCATCAAGGGCAGCTGGTACAACGCCAAGCGCGTCGAGGATTCGGTCGATTCGTTGAACCAGGCCGCCGGCCTGTTCGGCTACGCCTTCACCGATACCAACCCCGAATTCCAGCGCGACCCCGAAACGCTGACGATGTCGATCAACTTCCACATCGCCCAAGCGCAGCGGACCTATGTCGAGCGCATCGACATCAACGGCAACACCCAGACGCAGGACAAGGTGATCCGGCGCGAGATCCGCATCGCGGAAGGGGACGCGTTCAACAGCTTCCAGGTCAAGCGCTCGCAGGATCGCATCAACTCGCTCGGCTTCTTCCAGGAAAAGTTCGAGATCAAGCAGGTGCCGGGCTCATCGCCCGACCGCGTGGTGCTCGAAGCGAACGTCGAAGAGAAGTCGACCGGCGAGCTGTCGCTTTCGGCCGGTTTCTCGAGCCTCGAGAAGTTCATCATCCAGGCATCGATCACGCAGCATAACTTCCGCGGCAAGGGCCAGGAGTTGCGCGCCAGCGTCAACTATTCGACCTACTCCAAGTCGGTCGAGCTGGGCTTTACCGACCCCTATCTGTTCGATCGCAACATCGCCATTGGCGGCGATATTTTCCGCCGCGATTACAATGCGTTCAACTATGTCGGCGATCAGCGTCAGACGACCTACACGCAGGTTTCGACCGGCTTCCAGATCCGTGCCGGCATCCCGCTGACCGAATTCTGGTCGCTCTCGGCGCGTTACGGGCTGACCTACGACCAGGTCGGCCTCGACGAGAACAGCTATTTCACCAATGGCGCGTGCGATCCGCTCAAGGCCGGGCGCTATCTGTGCGAGGCGATCGGCAACCGCTGGACCTCGTCGGTCGGTTATTCGCTGATCTTCGACAGCCTCAACAGCCGTCTCCACCCGACCGCGGGTCAGCGCATGGTGTTCAGCCAGGATTTCGCCGGGCTGGGCGGCGACGTGCGTTATATCCGCACCCGCTTCGAAGGTTCGAAGTTCTTCAACGCCGGTCATGGCTTCATCTTCTCGGCCAATCTCGAGGGCGGCTACATCGCGTCGCTCGAGGGCAGCAAGGGCGCGGGCGTCGACAAGATCCGCATCACCGACCGTTTCTACCTCGGCGAGCCTGATTTCCACGGCTTCGACATCCGCGGCGTCGGTCCGCGCATCAAGCGCACGCCGTACATCACCGATTCGACCGGCGCCCAGGTGCTGGCGACCGACAAGACGCAGATCGCCGACGACGCGCTGGGTGGCCGGGCCTATTATCTCGGCCGACTGGAAATGGAGATTCCGCTCGGTTCGGGTGCCCATGAACTGGGTCTGCGCCCGTCGATCTATATCCAGGCCGGTGCGTTGTTCGGCATCACCAAGCCGCAGCCGACCGCGACATTCCCGGTTTACGAAGACCCTGTGACGCACGTCATTACGGTGCAGCCGCTTACGCCACAGTTCCTCGATTCGTCGGGGCGTGGGTTGTTCCAGGTGCCCGGCACCGACGCGACCAATCCGCTGGCGGTGACCACCTGTTCGATCGGTTATTCCGCAACCAGCGGCGGCGCCTGTGTCGGCACGTCGATCAACACCTCGTATAACAACTCGATTGCCCCGTTCCGTGAGGATTTCGTCGGCAATTCGTCGCGGCCGCGCATCTCTGTCGGTGCCGGCGTCAACTGGAACTCACCCTTCGGGCCGCTCCGCATCGATCTCGCTTATGCCTTGCTTCACGACAAGGGCGACGACACCAAGATTGTAACATTCAACGTAGGGACACAATTCTGATGAAGACCAATATCAAGCTGTTGCTGGCGGGTGCGATGATCGCCCCTGTGGTGTTGCTCGCGGCGATGCCGGCCAGCGCGCAGGCTGTCGCGGTTGCCGATCCGGAAGGCGCGATCGCTGCAACCAAGGCATTCACCGCCGCCACGACGCAGATCCAGACCACCTATAAGGCGGCGCTCGACCAGGCCCAGGCCCGTCGCACCGCGATCCAGGCCGAGCTGCAACCGCTCTATACGGTGCTCGACACCAACCATGACGGCCAGCTCAGCCAGGCCGAGATCGATGCAGCGAACACCGCGCACCGCCCGGAATTGGCCTCGATCCAGTCGAAACAGCAGGCTGCCCAGGCCGAGCTCGGCCGTCTCGAAGGCCCGGCGACCCGCGCGCAGCAATATGCCGTCGAGCAGATCTCGGCCAAGCTCGCCCAGGCGATCCAGAGCGCGATGGCCAAGCGCGGCACGACGGTGCTGCTCAAGCCTGCATCGGTGTTCACCGCGCAGCCGGCCGGCGATCTGACCTCGGCGATCACCGCCGAGCTCGATACGCTGGTGCCGACCGTCAGCATCACGCCCCCGGCCAACTGGCAGCCCGGCCAGCAGCAGGCCGCACCCGCCGGTACGGCGCCCGCTGGCACGCCGGCACCGGCCGCACCCGGCCGTCGCGCACCGGGCCGGTGAGCGAAGCCGAATCGGTGACGTCGCTTGGCCCGCTCGATATCGGGCGGGTCATGGCGGCGTTACCGCATCGCTATCCGATGCTGCTGGTCGACCGTGTCGAGGAACTGATCCTCGACAAGTCGATCACGGCGATCAAGGCGGTGACGATCAACGAGGGCTTCTTCCAGGGACATTTTCCCGGGCGCCCGATCATGCCCGGCGTGCTGATCGTCGAGGCGCTGGCACAGGCCGCCGGCGTGCTGGCAGTCGAATCGCTCGGCCTCGCCGGCTCGGGCAAGCTGGTCTATTTCATGGCGATCGACGGGGCGAAGTTCCGCAAGCCGGTCGAACCCGGCGTGCTGCTCAAGCTCGAGGTCGAGTTCGTCCAGAAGCGCTCGAGCGTGTGCAAGTTCGCCGGTCGCGCGACGGTCGAGGGCCAGCTCGCCGCCGAGGCGAACTTCACTGCGATGATCGCCGATCCGCCCAAGGTCTGAGCCAAAGACATATTGTTGCTACCCCGGCGCGGCTCTGCTAGGGGCCGCGCCTTCGCTGCTGGTCGGAAACCAGCGGCATTTTGTCGAGGAAGTTACCCGTGAAGAAAGACATCCACCCCGATTATCACACCATCAAGGTGCAGATGACCGACGGCACCGTGTTCGAGACCCGCTCCACCTGGGGCAAGGAAGGCGATCTGATGACGCTGGACATCGATCCGCTGGCGCATCCGGCCTGGACCGGCGGCCGTGGTTCGATGCTTGATTCGGGCGGCCAGGTGGCACGCTTCAACAAGCGTTTCGGCGGCCTTACGCTGAAGAAGTGAGGTGGTTGGCGAGGCGCCGTCGTTAACGGCGCCTTAGCCATCCAGTCCTAAACTGCCGGCATGGAAGCCAGGCAGACCAATATCTCATCCGAATATGAGCCGGCGGTTGTCAACCGCCGCCAGAGCCCCCGTGCGCCCGTTTCGCTTGACGCGAAGCTCGGGCGCGGCGGGCTCGACCGCACCTTGTGTCGCATCACCGATCTGTCACAGCACGGCGCGCGCATCCGCAGCTATTCGACGCTCAAGAAGGACATGGTCATCTGGCTGACCCTGCCCGGCGTCGGCCAGGTCGCCGCGACGGTCAAATGGGCCGATGATTTCGAAGCCGGCTGCCTGTTTCGCGAACCGCTCGCCGATCACACCTATGAAAACCTGGTCGAGGTGGGCGGCGTCTAACGCCCAATTGTAGCGATTGGCGGAGAGAGTGGGATTCGAACCCACGGTGAGCTTGCACCCACGGCGGTTTTCAAGACCGCTGCCTTAAACCACTCGGCCATCTCTCCGCGCGCGCTTCGCATAGGGGCGACAGGCTATTTCGTGCAAGTCCTGCGACCATAAGGGGTTCATGTCGCCGGGGCGCTGTGGCACAGTCGCATCATGCGGGGATATATCAGCAGGATGAAACGGATCGGCAGCGGCGTGCTGGCCTTTGCCGCCTTGTGCAGTGTTGCGAGCGCGGCGCCGGCGCAGGATGAAAGCGGCTTCCAGGCCTATCTCGTTACGCTCAGGGCGCAGGCACAGGCCGCCGGGGTCAGCCGTGCGACGATCGACGCGGTATTTCCGAGCCTGACGCTAAACATGCGCGTGGCGCAACTCGACCGGGCGCAACCAGGGGCCGACCCCAATGCGCCAGCACCGAATTTCGAGCCCTATCGTGTGGCGCATATCGATGCCGCGCGGATCAGCCGTGGACGGGCGGCCTATCAGGCGCAGCGTTATCGGTTGCAGCGGATCGAGCAGCAGACCGGCGTGCCCGAATCGATCATGGTGGCGATCTGGGGCAATGAGACCAATTACGGGTCGATCATGGGGAATTTCGACATTCCACGCGCCCTGGCGAGTCTGGCCTATGACGGCCGTCGCCGCGAGCTGTTCGCCGCCGAGTTCGTCGATTCGCTCAAGATGATCGACCGCGGCGTGCCGGCGGAGCGACTCAAGGGCAGCTGGGCAGGGGCGATGGGCGGGCCGCAATTCCTGCCCTCGGTTTATCTGCGCCTCGCGCGCGACGGCGATGGCGATGGCAAGGCCGATATCTGGACCAGCGACGCCGATACGCTCGCCTCGATCGCCAATTACTTCGCCAATGCCGGCTGGCGGGCCGGCCAGCCCTGGGGGCTGGCGGTGAGCGTGCCGCCGACCTTCGACCGCAGCCAGATCACCAACCGCCTGTTGTCGCCGCGCTGCGCCAAGGTGTTCGCACGGCACAGCGGCTGGAAGACGATCGCCGAATGGCGCGCACTGGGCATGGCGCCGCTGTCGCGGGCTTGGCCGCGCGACAATGTGCTGGCGACGTTGATCGAGCCCGATGGTCCGGGCAAGAGGGCCTATCTGCTGACCGGGAACTACCGCGTGATCCTCGATTACAATTGCTCCAATTTCTACGCGCTGGCGGTCGGCCTGTTGTCCGACGCGGTCGAGCAATAGGATGATGCTTGGCTTGATGTTGCTTGCCGCCCTGCAGGCAGAGCCACGCGTGGCACGACCTTCAGCGGGCATTTCCGAATCACCGCAGGCGCGCATGCCCGTGTCGTCGATCGATGGGAGCCCGCCGGAAGGGGCGGGGCCACGCGGCACGTCCGGCGAACAGCGCTATGACGCAGTGGGTTTTGCCGGCGTCGGAGATCGGGCGGGCGACCCGCAGGCGATTACCGCGAGCACCGACGCGCTGGCGCAGGGCAGCTTCGTTGAGCTGACCGCGCTGGACAGCGGCAAGACGATCGTCGCCTTGGTCAGCGGCCACGGTACCGGCGGCGGTGTTGTCGGCCTCTCGCCGGGCGCCGCGCGGCTGCTCGGAGTCGATGGTGGATCTGCGGCAGTGCGCGTGCGCGGCGTCACGCCGACACCGCAGGACCAGGTTGCGCTGCGTGGCGGCCGCAGCGCGGGGTCGCGGCTGGATGCGCCCCCTTCCTTGCTGACCGCCTTGCGCAAGCGGTTACCCGCCGGCGCACCAGCGCGGGTGGTACAGCGACCACAGCCGATCACCCGGCCGACGACACAGCCGGGTGCGTCCTACGCACCGCCGCGCGACTCCGCACCGCTGCCGGAGCCAGCAAGGCGTCCGGCGCCTTCCTACGCGCCGCCGCGCGCCGCGCCGGCGCCGGCCGCTTCGGGCTGGTATGTCCAGGTCGCGGCTTTGTCATCGCTCGAGCGCGCCCAGGCGCTGGCCGCCAGCCTCGGCGGTGGCCGCGTCGTGTCGAACGGCGGCATCCACCGCGTGCAGATCGGACCCTATGGCAATGCGACAACCGCGGCACAGGCACGTGACGACGCCGCGCGGCGTGGCTATGGCGGTGCCCGCATCGTCCATGATTAGGCCGAAACCCTCCCGTAACCCCAGCGTAAAGACGGACCCGCCACGATGAAGAAACTGTTCGCTGCCACCGCCCTGTCGTTCGGCATGGCCGTCCCCGGCATGGCCGCCGCGCCGACCTTCGATACGCCGGCGCCGGTCGCCTTCATGGTCGACACCTCGTCGAACGCGATCCTCTACGCCAAGGACGCCGATCGCCGCATGCCGCCGGCCTCGATGGCCAAGATGATGACGGTTTATGTCGCCTTCGACCTGATCAAGCACGGCAAGCTGTCGCTCAGCCGGCAGATCGAGGTGCAGCCCGAGACGTGGCGCAAATGGCATTCGCAAGGGTCGACCATGTTCCTCGGCGTCGGCGAGAAGCCGACCGTGGCGGACCTGCTAAAGGGCATCGTCACACTGTCGGGCAACGATGCGTGCGTCGTGCTGGCCGAAGGGATTTCGGGCACCGAGGAAGCGTTCGTCAGCGTGATGAACCAGAAGGCCGTCGAACTCGGCCTGACCAACAGCCATTTCGGCACCTCCAACGGCTGGCCCGACAATGGCGTGACCTATGTCACCGCGCGCGACCTGGCCAAGCTGGCAACCGCGACGATCAACAACTTCCCGGATCTCTACAAGACCTATTACTCGCTGCCGAACTTCACCTGGGGCAAGACGCTGGGTGCGGGCAACCCGATCAGCCAGGACAATCGCGATCCGCTGCTCGGCAAGGTCGCCGGCGCCGATGGCCTCAAGACGGGTCATACCGAGGAAGCCGGCTATGGCTTCACCGGCTCGGCCAAACAGGGCAATCGCCGGCTGGTGCTGGTGCTTGCCGGGCTGGGCAGCGCGGGCCAGCGGATCGACGAATCGGTCAAGTTCATGAACTGGGGCTTCCGCGCCTGGCAGGCCAAGCAGATCGTCGCCAAGGGCAAGCTGGTCGAGACCGCCGAGGTCCAACTCGGCAGCGCCAACCATGTCGGCCTGATCGCGCCCGATAACCTAACGGTCACGCTGCCCGGTGGTGCGACGCCCGACATGCAGGGCCGCGTCGAATATGACGGGCCGATCAAGGCGCCGATCAAGGCCGGCGATCACATCGCAGATCTGGTCATCATGACGCCCGACATGCAGCCGCAGCGCGTGCCGCTGGTCGCTGCCGAGGACGTGCCGCTGGCCGGCTTCTTCGGTCGCGCCTGGGCTGGTCTCAAGGGGCTGTTCGGCGGGTGACGCGCGGGCGCTTCATCTCGCTGGAAGGCGGCGAGGGGGCGGGCAAGTCTACCCAGGCGAAGCGGCTGGCCGAGGCGCTGGCGGCGCATGGCGTGGAGACGCTGGTCACGCGCGAACCTGGCGGTAGCGAGGGCGCGGAGGCGATTCGCGGCCTGCTGATGCAGGGCGAGGTGACGCGCTGGAGCCCGCATACCGAGGCGCTGCTGTTCGCGGCAGCGCGCGCCGACCATGTCGAGAAGCACATCAACCCGGCGCTGGGTGCCGGGACCTGGGTGATCTGCGACCGCTTCATCGATTCGTCGCGCGCCTATCAGGGCGTGGCCGGCGGGATCGACGATGCCGCGGTACTGGCGCTGCATGGCTTCGGTTCGCGCGGGTTGTTGCCCGATCGCACCTTCGTGCTCGAACTTTCGCCCGAACAGGGCCGCGCACGTGCCGAGGTGCGTGACGGCGCCGGCGCCGACCGCTTTGCCGCGCGCGGGGAGCAGTTCCATGCCGATGTCGCGGCGGCGTTCCGGCGTTTCGCCGAAGTCGAGCCCGACCGTTTCCGGCTGATCGATGCCGGCGGCGCGGCGGATGAGGTGACGGCGGCGCTGCTCGCCGGCCTTGCCGATCTGCTGCCATGACCTTGCCGCTGGGTAACGAAGCGGCGCACGACGCCTTTGCCGCCGCGATGGCGAGCGGCGTGCTGCACCATGCCTGGCTGTTCGCGGGCCCGATGGGTGTGGGCAAGGCGAGTTTTGCGCGTGCCGCCGCGCTGCGGCTGCTGGCCGAGGGGGCTTCACCCGGGACCTTACCGCCGGGGTTCGACGTGCCGGAGCATGATCGGACGCGCTCGCTGGTCAATGCCGGATCGCATCCCGATTATCGCGAGATGACGCGCGTGCCCAAGGATGCCGACAAGCCGGATCAGGATCTCGCGCGTAGCATCAGCATCGCGCAGGTCCGTGCGCTGCAGCCGATGTTCGCGACCACGCCGTCAATGTCGTCACGTCGCGTCGTGCTGATCGATGCGATCGACGATCTCGAACGTGGCGGCGCAAATGCCCTGCTCAAGAATCTCGAAGAGCCGCCACAGGGCACGATCTTCCTACTCGTCAGCCACGCGCCCGGCCGGTTGTTGCCGACGATCCGGTCGCGCTGTCGCCTGCTGCGCTTCGAGGCGCTGGGCGATGATGCCATGACGTCAATCCTGCGCGAACACCTGCCCAAGGCCGATGACGCCGAGATCGCCGCCCTGGCGCGCGCAGGGGAGGGCTCCCCGGGAAGGGCGCTGGGTTATGCCGGCCTCGACCTCGGCGCGCTCGACGACGCGCTGGCGGCGATCGCGCGCGACGGCGATCGCGGCAACAAGAGACGCGGCGCGCTGGCCAAGTCGCTGGCGCTCAAGGCCGCGCAGCCGCGCTATGAGGCGTTTCTCGACCGTGTGCCCGCCTTCATCGCCGCCGCGGCACGGACGCGCCAAGGGCCGGCCCTGCGCACCGCGCTCGACAGTTATGATGCGGCCCGCAACCTGGCGGCGAGCGCTCGGGGTTTGTCGCTCGATGCGCAGGGCACCGTGTTCGAGATGGCCGGACTGGTCGCGCGCCTGGCGGCGTGAATCGTCCAACATGCGCACCTGCTCTCACCTGCAAAAGCAGGTGAAGTTTTTTCGGCAGCGTGACGTCATCGCATTTTTCTGGAAAATACGTGTAGTACCAGTGGCTTGCCTTCGATTGGCGTTTCCAACTTAACAGGTGGCGAGCAGGTCGCTGAGCAGGTGGAAATGCGCCGCGAGCAGGTGCGGCGTTTTCCCAACAAGATCGACCATGAGAAAGAGCGTGAAGGGCCTGCGGATATGCCGCCGGCACCGCTGATAATCGCACGCATGATGGCGAATTGAATCAGGCTGGTGCGAGCGCGATCAGGCGGACAGGCGTTGAAGTTGCGGCGTTTCGACCGTACCAGCCGGACATGGCCGAACCTTATTACATCACCACCGCGATCAGTTATCCCAATGGCCGCCCGCATATCGGCCATGCCTATGAGGCGATCGCCGCCGATGCCATTGCGCGCTTCCACCGGCTGGCAGGGCGCGACGTGCGTTTCCAGACCGGTACCGACGAGCACGGCCTGAAGATGATGCAGACGGCGCGCGACCGCGGCGTCGAGACGCGCGCGCTGGCCGATGAGATGTCCGGTTATTTCAAGGCGATGGATGATCGGCTGAATATCTCGTACGATCGTTTCATCCGCACTGTCGAGCCCGATCATCATGCCGCGAGCGTGGCGATCTGGGAGGCGATGGCGGCGGCCGGCGACCTGTATCTCGATCGTTACGAGGGCTGGTACTCGGTTCGCGACGAAGCCTTTTACGACGAGAAGGAACTGGTCGAAGGGGAAGGGGGCGTGAAGCTCTCGCCGCAGGGCACGCCGGTCGAATGGACGTCGGAGGAAACCTGGTTCTTCCGCCTGTCGAAATATCAGCAGCCGCTGCTCGACCTGTACAATGCCCAGCCTGACTTCATCCGCCCCGAGGCGCGGCGCAACGAGATCATGCGCTTCGTCGAGGGCGGCCTGTCCGATCTGTCGGTGTCGCGCACCAGCTTCGACTGGGGCGTCAAGGTGCCGGGGAGCCCGGGGCATGTGATGTATGTCTGGGTCGACGCGCTGACCAATTACCTGACGGGGGTAGGCTATCCCGACGACCAGGCGATGATGGAGCGTTACTGGCCGGCCGATGTGCATATCATCGGCAAGGATATCGTGCGTTTTCATGCCGTTTACTGGCCAGCCTTCCTGATGTCAGCGAAGTTGCCGCTGCCGCGTCAGGTGTTCGGCCACGGCTTCCTGCTCAACCGCGGGGAGAAGATGTCCAAGTCGCTCGGCAATGTCACCGACCCGATCGAGCTGATCGACCATTTCGGCGTCGATGCGCTGCGCTATTTCCTGCTGCGCGAGGTCAGCTTCGGACAGGACGGGAGTTACTCGGCCGAGGCGATTATCACGCGCTGCAATGCCGATCTCGCCAACAATCTCGGCAACCTCGCGCAGCGCAGCCTGTCGATCATCGCCAAGAATTGCGACGGGCAGGTGCCGGTGGCCGGCGCGCGCACCGAGGCGGAAGATGCGCTGATCGCCAGCGTCGATGCCGCCGAGGCGGGGATGCAGGCGGCGATGAAGGAGCTTGCGATTCATGCCGCGCTCGACGCGGTGTGGTCGGCGGCGCGCGATACCAACCAGTATTTCGCGGATCAGGCGCCATGGGCGTTGCGCAAAACCGATGCGGAACGGGCCGACACCGTCCTGCATTTCACCGTCGAGGCGGTAAGGCGGATTGCGATCATGGCGCGCTGGGCGATTCCGGAAGGGGCCGACAAGCTGCTCGATCTGCTCGGGCAGGGGGGCGACGTCCGCGACTTCGCCGCACTGGCGCAGCCGATCGTCGCCGGCACCGTGCTGCCCGCGCCGAGCGGCGTATTCCCACGGCTCGAATTGCCGGCCGAGACCGCCTGATGCTCGCCGACAGCCACTGTCATCTCAATTATAAGGGGCTGGTCGAGCGCCGCGACGAGGTGCTCGCCAATGCGCGCGCGCGCGGCGTGACGGCCATGCTCAATATCTCGACGCGCGAGAGCGAATGGGACGATGTCGTCGCCGCGGCAGAGAGCGAGCCCGATGTGTGGGCAACGGTCGGCATCCACCCGCACGAGGCCGACAAGCATCCCGATGTGGACACAGCCAAGCTGGTCGCGCGCGCCGCGCATCCGCGCATCGTCGGCATCGGCGAGAGCGGGCTGGACTATTATTACGACCATAGCGACCGCGACCGGCAACGCGCGAGCTTTCGCTCACATATCGCCGCCGCGCGTGAAACCGGGTTGCCGATCGTCGTCCACACGCGCGATGCCGAGGAGGATACGGCGACGATCCTGCGCGAGGAAATGGGGAAGGGCGCCTATCCCGGCGTGATCCACTGCTTCACCGCCAGCGATGCCTTTGCCGATATCGCGCTCGACCTGGGTTTCTATATTTCGATCTCGGGCATCGTCACCTTCAAGAACGCACGCGAGCTGCAGGCGACAGCGGCGCGGCTGCCGATCGAGCGGCTGCTGGTCGAGACCGACGCGCCGTTCCTCGCGCCCGTGCCGCACCGCGGCCGACCGGGGGAGCCCGCCTTTGTCGCGGACACGGCGACGTTTCTCGCCGAACTGCGCGGCGAACCGGTCGAGCAACTGATGACGCGCACGGCAGAGAACTTCCACGCATTGTTCGCCAAGACCCGCGCGTGAAGGTCCGCCTTCTCGGTTCGGGCACCTCATCGGGCGTGCCGCGCATCGGCAACGACTGGGGCGCCTGCGATCCCGCAGAGCCACGCAATCGCCGCACGCGGGCGTCGATCCTGGTCGAGACAGCGACAACCCGTATCCTGGTCGACACCAGCCCCGACCTGCGCATGCAGTTGCTCGATGCCGATGTCGGCACTTTCGACGCGGTAATCTGGACGCACGACCATGCCGATCATTGTCACGGTATCGATGACCTGCGGCAGGTGTTTCATGCCCTTGGCCGGCCGATCCGCGGGCTGGCGCGGCCGGCAACGCGGACGTCGCTGGAAATGCGCTTCGGTTACGTCTTTCATGGCCGTGACAGTTATCCGCCGACGGTTGATATGGGGGATCTGCCCGACCAGCTGATCATCGGCGATATCAAGATCAGCGTCGCCGATCAGCCGCACGGCAATATCGAATCCGCCGGCTTGCGCTTCGACGTCGACAATGGTTCGATCGGCTATGCCACCGACCTCAACGCCATGACCGATGCGATGCGCGCGCTTTATGCCGGGCTCGACATCTGGATCGTCGATGCGCTGCGCCGCCGGCCGCATCCGACGCATCCTGACCTGCCGACCGCTTTGGGCTGGGTCGCCGAACTGGCGCCGAAACGCGCGGCGCTGGTCCATATGGATCATTCGATGGACTATGCGACATTGCGCGCCGAACTGCCGGCTGGAGTCGAGCCAGGTTATGACGGCCTCGAGATGACGCCATGAACGACACGACGCCGAACGCCATCTATTACATCATCTGGCTGGTGCTGATCGTGTCCGCCTTCGCGGTGCGGCGCGTCCCGCTGAAATCCAGTATCAAGATGGCGCTGGCCTGGGTCGGCATCTTCGTGGTCGCGCTGGTGATCGTCAGCGGCCGCCACCAATATGCAGCCATGTGGTCGCGCGCGACGGCGTTTCTCGGCGATGAGGAACAAAGCGTGACCGGGGGTGCGTTGAGCGTGCCGATGGCGGATGACGGCCATTTCTACGTATCGGCTTCGATCAACGGCGTCACGACACGCATGCTGGTCGACAGCGGCGCGACCAGCACGATGATCAGCGCCGAGACGGCGCGCGCGGCGAATGTGAACATCGAGGAGAGTCCGTTTCCGGTGCTGCTCGATACCGCCGGCGGGCCGATCACCGCGCGCGTCTCGACGATCCACAAACTGCAGCTCGGCCCGATTCACGTCAACGACCTGCCGACCTATATTTCGCCAACCATGGGCGACACCAACGTCGTCGGCATGAATTTCCTGTCAAAGCTGAAGAGCTGGCACGTGGAAGGGCGGACCCTGGTCCTCCAGCCCAAACCATGAGTGCATTTTACATAATGTATATTATCGAACTTGAAGGTAGCGTGGACCAGGAGGCTCCCCTGTCATGATATCGCGGCTCGTGGCGATCATGGCGCGGCTGCGCGACCCGGTCAGCGGCTGCGAATGGGACACGGTGCAGACCTTCGAGACGATCGCGCCGTACACGATCGAGGAAGCCTATGAGGTCGCCGATGCGATCCAGCGTGGCGACATGGCCGATCTCAAGGACGAGCTTGGCGATCTGCTGCTCCAGGTCGTGTTCCATGCGCGCATGGCCGAGGAAGCCGGCCTGTTCGCGCTGCCTGATGTCGTGGCGTCGATCAGCGACAAGATGGAGCGCCGTCATCCGCATATCTTCGGCGACCTGCCCGAGGGCGGCCATTATCTGTGGGAGCAGATCAAGGCCGAGGAACGCGCCGCCAAGGGTGGCGCCAGCGAGAATGCCGGCGCACTCGACGGGGTCGCGCTGGGCCTGCCGGCGTTGTTGCGCGCCGAGAAACTCCAGAAGCGCGCAGCGCGCACTGGTTTCGACTGGCCGGACCCAAGCGGCGCACGCGCCAAGATCGACGAGGAACTGGCCGAGGTCGAAGCTGCGGCCAACCCTGCCGAGATCGAGGAAGAGATTGGCGACCTGCTGTTCGCGGTCGTCAATTGGGCGCGCAAGCTGGGCGTCGACCCGGAGGCGGCGCTACGCGGTGCCAGCGGCAAATTCGAGAAGCGCTTCAAGGCGATGGAGGTAGAAGCTGGCGACAGCTTTGAGGGTCTCGATCTCGATGCCAAGGAAGCGCTCTGGCAACAGGTGAAGCGCGCCGCCTCATGACCGCCCTGCCCGATTTTCAGCTCGAAGCCTATTTCTCCACATGGGAATTCGCAGCGCGTCATCATCTGACGGCGTCCGACGCAGAAACATTGTCGCTGTCGGAATTGCTTGCCCTGGCCACGCCCGAGGATCGCGCGGCGTTCGAGAATATACGCCTCAGCTATACCGAGACCTTCGGTGCGCCGGACCTGCGCGAGGCGATCGCTGACACCTATGATCACCGCGCGGCAGCCGATGTGCTGTGCTTCGCCGGTGCCGAGGAAGGCATCTATGCCGCGATGCGGGTGCTGCTGAGCCCCGGCGACCATGCCATTGTCGTGACGCCCAATTATCAGGCCGCAGAGACCGTGCCGCTGTCGATCTGCGCGGTCACCGGCGTGCTGCTCGACGCCGATGATGGCTGGTCGCTCGACATAGATTGCGTCGCGGCGGCGATCAGGCCGGAAACCAGGGTCATTTCGATCAACTTTCCGCACAATCCCACCGGCAAGATCCTCGAACGCGATCGTTTCGACGCGCTGGTCGACTTGTGCCGCACTCATGGCATCTGGCTGTTCAGCGATGAAGTCTACCGCCCGCTCGGCCGCGTCGGCACGGTCCACCTGCCCCAGGTCGCCGATGTCTATGAGCGCGGCCTGTCGCTCGGCGTGATGTCCAAGGCTTATGGCCTGCCCGGCCTGCGGATCGGCTGGATTGCCTGTGCCGACCGCGCCTTGCTGAGCCGGTTGGAGCGCTACAAACATTATCTCTCGATCTGCAACGCGGCACCGTCGGAACGCCTCGCGGTGATCGCGCTCAAGGCGCGCGAGCGGATCCTCGCGCGCAATTGCGACCTCGTCACCGCCAATCTCGCGCTGTTCGACAGCTTCTTCGCCGAACGACCCGATTTGTTCGCATGGTCACGCCCCGATGGCGGATGCGTCGGTTATCCGCGCTATCTCGGCGCGGACGGCGTCGAGGCCTTTGCTGAACGGCTGGTCGAGGAGGCCGGCGTGCTTGTGCTACCCTCGAGCATCTACCACTCCGCACTCGGCCCTACCCCGCCCGACCGGTTCCGCGTCGGCTTTGGTCGCGCCGGGATCGAAAAGGGCTTGGCGGTGTTCCGGGAACATCTCGGAAAATTATCCTAACTAGCTGATATTAAAATAATTTAAATCTAGAGCCTTGCTCTCGATACCACGGTTGCGCACCGGGTTAAGGCAAAGCAGCGCGGATAGTCAGAGTCCGCGCAGATTGATCAAGTCATAAGGAAGACGCGTGCCTGTTGGCAGGATGATGTCGATCCCGGCATGAGAGGCTACCTCGTCCTGCCTGCCTGATTGATCGGCACGGCGACGGTGCTCGCGCCGCCACTCGATCAGGAACTCATCGAGTGTCTTGATGCCGTCGCTGCTCAGCAGCGCGTATCGCTCCTCCAACTGGGCGCGTGCATATAGGTAGCTGGGCCTCGTCAAACCGCTGACGGACTTCAACCTGCCCGAGGCAAAGTCCTTGACGATCCACGCACGCTGCGTCGCCGTGACCACCGCATCGAACCGCGCTGCGTCGTCCCGGCAATTGATGAGCAGCGGCGATATCAGATAATAATCGGGTGCCGAGCGGTCCGCATTTCCGATGGTCGATAGAAGCGACTTCTCAAAGGCCGATAGAAGATACACGGCGACCATGCCTCACGCGCCGCGTTGGGTGAATCGCTCATAGTCGCGTTCGGCCATCCGCACGTCATAGATCGCCTGATCGCCGTCGCTCTCCTGCCCCAATACCTCACCATGCTGGTGCAGCCAGGCCGCGCTGGCGCCGTCGGACTGATCGATCGCGATGCGATACCGGCGATGCGCTTCGGTCAGCAAGGTGGCGACGGTGTCGATCAGCGTATCGACACCCTCCCCACTTATCGCCGAGATCGCCACCACATCGCCGCGGCCGGCCGCATGCGCCAAAGCATCCTCGCGCTCTTCGCCGTGCAGCAGGTCGAGCTTGTTCCAGGCCTCGATCCGCGGCGTGGTATCGGCGACGCCAATATCGCGCAGCACCTTCTCGACATCGGCGCGCTGCGCCTCGCTGTCGGGATGCGCGATGTCGCGGACATGGATCAGCAGGTCGGCCGACACCACTTCCTCCAGCGTCGCCTTGAAGGCGGCGACGAGCTGGGTTGGCAGTTCCGAGACGAATCCCACCGTGTCGGACAGGATCGCCTTGTCGATGCCGGGCAGCGAGATCTGCCGCAACGTCGGGTCGAGCGTGGCGAAGAGCAGATCTTCCGCCATGACGTCAGCGCC
>Ga0307510_10002309_pt1 | contig 21553 bp, 17 predicted proteins | sample 12_EM_MG_FD_207224 | JGI IMG/M metagenome (GOLD analysis project Ga0307510, IMG submission 207224) | Populus trichocarpa ectomycorrhiza microbial communities from riparian zone in the Pacific Northwest, United States - 12_EM | ecosystem: Host-associated > Plants > Roots > Unclassified | place... | reverse complement strand
CACCGAGTCATCCTCCTCCCCACCCCCACCACCACCACCTCCCAGTCCAGAGGAAGTCGACGAAGAAGCATTAGAAGCGTTATCCATCCCAGTATTAGCCGTAGACCGACTCAACGAGCGAAATAGCGTCCGGCGGACGTCAGCGGATTTAGATCTGTGATGTGTCGGGCGCGATGTCATGTTTATTTTTTTTCCCTATTTTTTTTTCGGTTCTCGTTCTGGTGTTGTTATTTTATTTTGAGGAATAACTTGGGGCATGCGGTAAAGGGGACTCGACGCCCAAAACATTGAACTTGGGGGGGGACCGAGACAGTGAGCGAGCGAGGAAAAGCGGCGGTGGTCCCACTTGCACGCTGTTCCCTGGGTTTGCCGCAGAGCCGCAATGGTGGGTTTCTGGGCTGATGTTATTTCGGGGAGGAAATTACTGTACCAGCAAACTACACGGCACCGTACCGTAGGTTAGGTTGCGCCCTTGCGTGCGCAGGGGAAGCCCTCCGAGCTTAGTATCCTCAGCGCTGCGCCCCGCAGGCGTATCTTAGGGTCCGCACATTTTTCCGCACAACGACGCTACCATAAAATAATTTCCGGTTGTTCCACCTTCAAGACCACCGATCAGACAAGCCAAACAACCCGACCAACACACAAAGGATCAATTCCTCCAGCACGCAACATAGATTGGAAAAATGAGTGGCAGAGGGGGATTCCGTGGCGGTAGTCGAGGTGGAGGCGGGTTCATACCAAGGGGAGGTGCGTCCAGCGGGAGAGGTGGGTTCGGTTCACGAGGTGCGACATTCTACACACATCCGATGAGCTGGCCGCAGCTGTGAATAGTGCCTGATGCTAACACACCCATTCAATAACAGGTGGCCGTGGAGGTTTCTCGGGACCAATGGGGCCCCCGGATAGCGTTCTTGGTACATAGATACTCTTTTGTCCCTTTCTGCACAAAAACATCTAACGAAACTGATTATATGCGGGTAACAGCAATGGGCTCCTTCATTCACGCTTGCGAAGGCGAGATCGTATGTCAATCCATCAATACTAAGATCCCCTACTTCAACGCTCCAATCTACCTCGAGAATAAGTCTCAGATCGGAAAAGTGGACGAGATTCTCGGCCCACTGAACCAGGTCTTCTTCACTATCAAGCCGCAGGAAGGCATTGTGGCTAGTTCTTTCAAGGAGGGTGATAAGTTTTATATCGGCGGGGACAAGCTGCTGCCGCTCGAGAGGTGAGGGTTGGCTGGTTTCTGCTGTATTGACTGAGGTCGACTAACTGATCGGGATGGGTGGTAGGTTCTTGCCTAAGCCGAAGGTTGTGGGGCCCAGGGGGCCGAAGCCTGCGAGAGGAGGACGGGGCGGCGCTCGCGGCACACCGAGAGGTGGACGAGGTGCCCCTCGTGGCGGAATGAGAGGCGGGCGTGGGGGAGGTAGTTTTAGTCGCGGAGGGGGAAGTGGAGGTTTCAGTCGTGGAGGTGGCCGTGGCAGTAGTGGGTTCACTCCCCGTGGAGGCCGGGGGGGATTTACTCCCCGGGGACGCGGCAGAGGTTAATTTCACTTTATTTTCTATCAATGAATCTACTTTTTGTAAAGCTCTATACTACATAAAAGTCTCGCATCGGAATTTCCTTTCCGTATTCAGTAGTGCGCAAGGCCTACTGAAATTGATATCCGGAAGCATATATCCCCTAAAATGCCGAATTTCAGATGTTTAGATCAACGGGCTTCATTTTTTGAACATGATTTACTTCATTGCGCGGGAGGCACGGTAGTAGTTGCAGCCGTGGTGTGGAGTGCTCTTGAGAGTAATTCCAGGAATCCAAGACCCTAAAGTGCTTGGTTTAAGGTTCCAAGTTTCGGCCGGAAACGGAAGCACTTTCAGCTAGGGGAGCAGGTAGCTAGTAGTCAGTTCCTGGCATACACATGCCATATACAAAGCGAGAGGAAACTTCAATCATTCAATCAAAGATTGGCCAAGTGTTAGTAAATAGATCAAAAAGAAAATAATTAGTATTAATAAGAGAAGAGCTTACGGGAAGTATATATACCAGAAACACCGACTCCAGGAAAATTGAACGACGCCACACTCTGCGAGGAGAAAAGAGACAATTGGCAGGACCGATGAAACCAACTGCGAGAGAGAAACAAACCCAGTCCCCAAAATTGGGACAGACCCCCTGGAACGCTGAAGATACTCACATCACCTCTTGTGCCCCCCGCCCCGCCTACCAAACCTGATGCTTGTAGGAACAAGTTTCAGGCTTGACATTGTGAACACAATATCATCCATTTCTACCTCCTTGTTTTTCGCTTTTTGAACATTTTTTAATCCCTCCCCTTCCGGCACCTGCTGATATGTTTCATCAACAGTAGCTCCAGTTGTTGCTACTGGCTTGCCGTTAGCTTTTGGTGGTCGCTTCGACTCTCCCTTGCGGGCGCCATTGGCAGAACGAAACTTATCCCTCCCCCCAGTAGTCGGAGCTTCCCCTTCTGCGAAAGTTTGAGGCGGCGAACGCTTTCGAGTAAGAAGTGAAGTGCATTTATCTATGCCTCGTTTAACGATATCCCAGTTGTATTCCTGTATTATGTCAGCATCTCCCTTGAAATGAAAGGAGAAGAGGCAAGACCTTCGGGAAATGATGTTTGTCGATCAAATGCATTCGTCTCTTTTGCGGAGTGCTGCACAACCTGTCACATCCTTCTACAAAGCACGCATACTAGGGGTAGCATCAGTACCCATCCCGCCAAAGATAAAAAGATAAAAAGATAAAGGTTCAATACATACAGTCTTGTCACCACGCTCACGCTTAAGCTCCGTTAGCGGATCGTGGTTCTCAGCGATATGCAGATCTAAAAACCTCAGAGACGGAAAATTCCGACCGCATTCATGACACCGGTTTGAGTGGGTTTGGATATAATGGGTTTCAAACTGTTCATGAGAAGCAAAGGGTTTCCCTGAGCAATTTGGCGGAAGAAAACAGCTGATTGAAGGCGTTTGCTCATTACTAAGCGGATCGAGACAGACATGCTTGGAGTAGCTAGATTCAGAGGACAGGTCTTGGCCAGCCGTGTCTCCCTGATCAGCTGAACGGGTGAATATTTTCCAGGGTGGCGATGTGGCCGAGCTGGCGGAATCTGAGCGGAGTCTTTTAGCCATGAAGGTGGCCCGGGTAGTGCAAACAAATGGTGGTTGGAGGTGGTGGGTCTCTCAAGTTCACGTTGAGCCAGCTTAGGGCAGCCGGGTAACCATACAATCCACAACTTTTACCGAACAGAATATCAAAACGCATCAGATATACAGCATCTCCCCAAAATACTAGTAGTGCATCGATACTATAAACCCATTTTTAAAGAGGCTTCCGAGTCTTCCTTCGCTACCCTCATGAATCTGATCTGTGCTAAAGCACCCACACTTCCATCCCATCTCTGCAACCATTCAATATTGGCCCAGTCCTGCAAATCAGGAACATAAAAGCCTGTTCGGAACTCCTCAATTTCCCGGGCAATGCTCTGTTTCAACGAGTCCTCCTTTGCAGAAGGTGATCTTCCGGGCCGGCGCGCCTTCTGAAGATCAAATAACTCTTCATCATTCCTATGAACCCATCTAGAAGCGCCGTTAGTCAGGCCCCCAGGAACGAAATTACCGTGCATGACTTACCTCTCAATAAGACCTCGAATTTGGGGTATGCTCAGCGGCTCAGTCGTATCTTTTGTGACTACTTTAAAATAGCCCACCCGAACCACTAGAACAACATCGTTAGCAAGGGCACTTCAAGGCGACCACCAAAAAAAAACAGCCCACACATTCAGGTTCCCGAGTCTTTGATCTTGAGGCCTCAAGCCTTCGTAGTTTTGCCTCTCTCTGCGTCGCCCTATTCAACTTATTTGTATGACGAACACTCAATTGATCGAGCCTTCCTCCTTTCTTTGCTCGAATCTTTTTTGCAACTTTTGCGAGTGCGACAGGCATTTTTTTGGTGGTGTAGTGGGGTGGAGTGTGGAGTTGCAAATTTTCAGATTTAACTTTCGAAATTTTTTCCTCGGCATGATCGAGGAGAACACAGAGGCCCAACACATACCGGTATTCGGGTACAATACCCTCCCTTACTTCGCTAGCCAGAATAACGCCAAGCCAATGTAAAAGCTCAAATCTAAGATATCATGGGGCAAACAAGCGACATTAGAGCATTCGAGTATAATATAAGGGAGGTTGGAGTGCACAATATATATATTTTCCGGAACCAAGTAATTCAAAGAAAGTCTTTAGGGACGCACCGCAAACATTTCCAACGCTTTTTTGCTCACCACTTTGCGCGTTCCTAGATAAGATTTTCCTTATCGGAACAAACGATCTCGCTAAAGCAAAATCCTAACGCGTCGCTTCCCGCGTCGTTACTAGTCACAGCTCTCCCGAGGTATCCTGACTTTCCACCACTCACTTACCCACTCATAACATTCTCCCCTCTTCCCCCTGTTCGAGAATCTCTCCCTCTCTCCCCCATTTGCGGTTGCTAGGTAATTATGGGTATTACCGGTATGTCGACTCCTTTTCTCTCGCCTTTTGATCACCATTGACATGTTCTAGGCCTTCTCGTGAGGCTCGGATCCATTCAGCGGAAAAATCACATTAAAGAATGGAGCGGGTTGACCGTTGGTATAGACGCCTACAGTTGGCTCCATAAAGGGATCATAGGATGTGCTATTGAACTAGCTCAGGGGAAGCATACCCGAGGGTACGGCTCTTTGAATCTTGTCCTACAGCTACCCCTTAGCTAACAGTGTCTACTCCAGATATGTTGAACATGCAATAACTCGAGTGCATATGCTTCGGTACTTTGGTGTCACACCATACATGGTTTTCGACGGAGACTATCTACCCGGCAAATCCGGGACAGAGGCAGAGAGAGAAAAGCGACGGAAGGAATGTAGAGCCAAAGGATTGGAGCTCCTCAAGCTTCGGAAGATGAAAGAAGCTCAAGAACAACTGCAGAAGTCTATCGATGTCACACCTCTCATGGCTCGTCATCTCATCGATGAATGCAAGCAGATTGGTGTGGAGTGCATGGTGGCCCCATACGAAGCTGATGCGCAGCTTTATTACCTAGAAAAGACGGGAAGAATACAAGGCATTGTTTCGGAAGACTCAGATCTGCTGGCCTTTGGGTGCAAAAACCTGATCACCAAGATGGACAAGTTCGGAGATTGCTGGACAATAGATCGGGATGATTTCACTGCTGTTCGAGGTTCCGGTTTCTCGCTCTCGGGTTGGACCGACACCGAGTTCCGATATATGTGTATCCTGAGTGGATGCGATTACCTACCTAACATCCCTCGCCTTGGATTGCTAGGTGCATATAAACTGGTCAACAGACATAAAACACCAGAGAGGGTAAATTTTATGATAATTATAGCCCCCAAGTGCCTTTCTAATCGAGGTTTCCAGATAATCCAATCTGTTCGATTTGATGCGACCAAAACCGTCCCAGTAGACTACTTGGATGGTTTCCGGCGGGCAAATCTGACTTTCCTCCACCAGTGGGTATTTTGTCCCAAAGCTGAAAGGATGGTGATGGTTACGGAACCGGACGCGGAGGTAGACAAGCGATATCTCGATGGTTGTGGAAAGTAAGTTGCTCCCATCCGAATGCACGCCGTCTTTAACCGAAATAGAGAATTGGATGCCGAAATAGCGCGTGGAATTGCATGTGGAAATTTAGATCCGATAACAAAAAAGCCTTTTGTATTAGAGTCAATCGTGGAGAATGCCATCCGCACAGTAGGCCTACTCCTAGATTATCCTTTTTTGACTTTTCTAACCAAATTTAACAGACCAATGGAGCATGGACGAAACCCAGGATGAAGGTTCTTGAAGCCCCCCAAAACTTCACAACAATCACGAGTTTCTTCAGTTAGATAACCCCCATTTAGATGTTAAAGGTGTAGAGACTAATTACTACCAGAAGCGCGGGTCGAACCACCAAAAACACCTTTACAAGAGAAATCTGCGAACATAAAGACTGGCAACCCCATTCACTCAGAGCCTCAGATAAAGCTGAAACCATCAACCCCAGCCACAAACAAGCGCCTATTCTCACAATTTGAGGTGAAGACAGATGAGCCGGCTAAGAGGCCACGGCTTTTTCCGGAAAACGCATCCGAAGATTTTAATGTGACTGGAGAACGAAGTTCCTTCTTCTCAAGAGTCAGTCGCCAGTCGTCTTCTCCAGCACCACGGATAAGTGATATGCCGGACCGCCGGGTTAAAGCGTGCATTGCCACCCGGAGGGCGGGGCAACAGGAAACGCCATGTTCGTCGAGCTCATCAAGCTCGTCAGGTCAAAAAAGCAGTTCATTTCCTACCCCTGAGTCATTCAACGCCAATGAACCCATAGTCCCACAGACCGAGGACGAAGCTATCTCCAGAGTAGCCCTAGGCCTTAAGAGCAAATATGGCTTCACCTCCGGCTCCCCGGCCCCAGCCTCGAAAATATCTCAGGTCCTCGCAGAAAGAAAGGACAAAGCCAAGGGCCGACCCCCTGCAACGAGACGCCTCCTCTCAACGCCAGAACCTATCTCTAGCCGGATACCTCATACAGAACCCTTGGGTGATAGCAGCGGCGAGAGCCAAGGCGATGACTGGCCAGACTTTGTCGGCGTGAGGAGGCCCAGTACCGCTAGGGAGGCTGCGCAAAGCGGGCTCGGGAGATTCACCTTCCAGCGTAGATAATGAATGGTGCCCGGTTACTTTACTATTTCTCTTCTCTCCTTCCCCTGCAACAATTATTGGTTTCGAGACTTACATTTTGTTCCGGAGTCCCTGTTTTATTCATTTTTTCTCCTCATGCGAAGGTTGTATATCTACTTTATAGTATATCATATCTGGGAGTCGGCGGTGCTGTGGATACCTACGGTTGTGTTGATTAAATAGTGAGATTGTCGCGCAGCCTCACCGCGCGGTGGTGGTGGGTAAATTTGATTCCCTCTACACGGGATCACTTGCCAGTAGGGTGCGACGGTAGAGGGAATGCAAGGATAATAAGCTGTGATCCTGGGGTCTCGATGAGCTACCTACCGATTTGGCTTGGATTAAGGAATCGAGTTGAGAGCGAATGGCATTCATGAATTGTCACTCGTGTGGATGGTCTGATGAACTTAGAGACAAGTACGCGCACCAATAGCCCATCTTCTCCGCCACAGCTCTCATCCGCCAACCCATTAAACATCCAATTCTAGATCGTAGCGTATTACCTTCACCCACCCCCTCCCCCTCAGCGATAGCCTGAACAGCATATTAAAGCACATTACTGCCACCAAACCCACCGTATTAACACCACAATGTATATAATACAAACACGCACCCCCCCTTTCCATCAACAAGCCTACTTTTCCTCCCCATAAGGAAAAACATCTTCTAGCCGAATCCTAGCAAGCACATTCATGCTGAGCAACTCCTGAATGAGCAATTTAGCGGCATACGGTATCTTCATCTTAACAACGCCCTTAGAACTCTGACACGTGACACACCAATTCGAGTGGCCCATGAGGCCGCATGCCTCGCAGAAGTCGATTTCGTGAACGTCGGAGGAGAGCATCAGTCTCTCGAGGAGGAGCTGGGAGGCCCCGTAGGCTATCAGGCAGTCGCGCTCCATTTCGCCGAGGCGGAGGCCGCCGTCGCGGGAACGGCCCTCGGTTGGTTGGCGGGTTAGGATCTGGTGGGAAGGTTAGTATGATGAAGGGGTGGTGGGAGGGGAGTGGAGGGAATTACAGCGCGGGGCCCACGGGCTCTACTGTGCATTTTATCTTGAACCATGTGTTTTAGTTTTTGGTAGTAGATTGGGCCAAAGAATATGTATGCTTCGAGGGATTCGCCGGTTATGCCTGATTTCATTAGTTGTGAGTTACATATTCCTGATGGATAGATGGATAGAAGGAAAGAAAGAGAGAAAGGAGTTCACAAACCAGAAGTGACAAAGTCCTTTCCAGAGTAACTGAACCCGTTATCGACCAGTATCCTGGCCATGTCATCGACCTTACTCCCGGCGAATGCCGTCCCGTACTGTAGCTTTCCGGATAACACACCGGCTTTACCGGCCAACAGCTCGATCATTTTCCCCACTGTCATGCGGGATGGGAAACCGTGGGGGTTCATGATGATGTCCGGGATGACGCCCATGTCGCTGAACGGCATGTCCTCCTGCCGCGCGATGATCCCGCAAACGCCCTTCTGCCCGTGGCGGGAGGAGAATTTATCCCCGAGTTCTGGTCGCCGGGTCTGGCGGGTTAGCACTTTGATCAGTGTCTGCTCGGATTCCGAGGTTGACACGAGGACTTTATCGATGTAGGCGTGGTCGTGGAGCTTATATGTCATGGGCGCATCCTTGTACTCATCTAGTGGCGGACCGTCGCTGAGCAGTGTCGGTGTGTTGGAGGTGTTCACGGGTGTCTGTTTGTTGACGTAGACCTCCCCTGCGGAGATCTTCTCACCGACGGCAGCAAGGCCGTCGGCTTGTAGGGCTGCGTGCTTCCGGATGGGAACCAGCTCGTCGGGGTTGTCGGGGTCCTTGCTAAGTTCCCGCTTTATGTCTCCGATTCGATCGGCGGCCCCGTTCTGGTATTTGCGTAGGACAGTCGAGTATTTTCGGAACACCTGGCAGCGGCCGAAGCCGCGGTCTAACGAAGCCTTGTTCAGCACCAGGGCATCTTCTATGTCGTAGCCTGAGTAACTCATTACGGCTACTATGGCACTTTGGCCAGCGGGAAGTTTGTCGTATTGGATTAACTCGATGGTCCTGGTCTTGACCATTGGCTGCTGAGGGTAGACCATGAGGTATAGGAGGGTGTCTATTCGTAGGAATTGGTTGTACGCTATTGCCCCAATTGCTTGCTTACCCATAGCGCATTGGTAGGTATTACGGGGTGACTGGTTATGATGTGGATACGGGATCAAGCCGGCTACTGCGCCAAGGAGAGTGAAAGGTTCTATCTCCATATGAGTTGTAGATTCGGTGATCTCTTGCTCGTATACAGCTATATATGCGTCGTTTTCCTCATTGCAGTCGACGTACTCGACAAGACCCTTCTTCAGGAAGTCCTCAAATACCGTGCGCCCACCTGCGAGCGACTGCAATAAAGTCTCCGTGAGCTATAGAACAAAAGTACAGATATGAAAATACACACCTTGAGATACCGCGGAGTAACCTTTGACCGTCCATTCTCCACAATGATCAAGGGTCTACAAATACGTCCACCATCCGTCGCGATATGGACTCCGTTATGATGGTGATTAATATAAATACTAATAAACTCGGAAATCTTCCCATTCCTTCTTAGCTTCCGGAAAGATCGTAGAAACTTCATAGGAAACCTAGTAAGTCCGTGAAGAGTACCATTGATAAAAATAATGTAAGCCCCTGGAGCATAAAGTTCATGCCCAGTAAGAATAGTCGCGTCTTCGGCGCCCAATGCAAACACCAGTTTCTTTATCGGCTCCTCTTCATCGTCCGTAGTGATATGCGTCATTAACGCCAAGTTCTTCACCAAACCACATGCTTCTCCCTCGGGCGTGTCAGACGGGCACAACAGCCCGAACTGCGACGGCTGGAGAGCTCGAGGGCCGGAAACCTTCCTGGTTTTCTCGAACTGGGAGGATATCCTCGTCATCATTCCTAGGGCGGATATATAACTCAATCGACTGAGCACGTGAGTGACACCAGCACGCTCCATCTTGAAACGCTTTAGGGACCAATTGCCAGTCGATATCGCCCGGTTCATGCCGTGCGTTATCAGATTCGCGCCTGTATATAGCAAAGTGCTTGCGTCAAACTCCTCTGTCCGGTTCGGCTTTTTCAACACTTTATCGATGTTGAGTTTCATGTCGCTGTTAAACTTTTTGAACAGATCCTCAAATAAAAGGGACAAAAGCTGCCCAGCACTAGTGGTAAACAACATATTAGCATACAGATTCCCACAAACGCGCCTACTGTACTCACAGTTCAAGCCTCTTGTTCCCAACATAATCCCGATCATCCACCAAGGATGGATCAGTCATAGCCATCACTACCCTCCTAGTCATGAACGCAAGGTACATTGCCTTCGGTCTGAAGTTCAGGTTCTCGACGTAAACGTGTGCTAAAACGATATCCGCCAGGCATTGTAAAGCTTCTTGAACCGTCGTCCGTTGCTTCATGGGACCGATAAACCTCTGCTTCCTGACTCTAGCCCCCAGATATTCCAACGCCTGCTGCTGCGAAAAGACCTTAAGTTTTGAGCACTCCTCAAAATTTACCGAGAAAGTATCTTGGTAAACCATATCCGTTCCAGCAACTAGAAGCAATATCTCATGATCAGATTGAATCCCCATGGCCTTCAAAACCAGCACAATTGGCATATCGTCAACAATCGAGTTATGCCGCAGATAAATACACCCCTTCTTTGAGATAATATAAGTCTTAGATTTTCGCTCATGCGTAGACGAAGTGACCGAGGCCTGAACAACCCCCTTCCTGGCATCGTTCTCCACGATGATACGATTCTTGCTCAATTGCTCCTGTACAAGGATGACCTTCTCCGTTCCACCGACAACGAAGTAACCTCCGGGATCCAGAGGACATTCATTAAGCCTGGCCATACTCATCTCACTCTTGCCGCTCAGCACACACTTGTTACTGCGCAGCATGATAGGCAACCGTCCAATGTTAACCGCCCGTTTCCGCACGATCTGCTTTCCGCGGCTGTATTCCACATCGACAAATATCGGCGCCGCATACGTGAGATCACGCAACCGGCACTCGTTAGGTGTAATCTCTGCATTGCTCTCGATGTCCAAGCGCTCCGGCGTCCCAACTCGGATGTCGAGGTAGCGGAGGAAGAATTGCGGATCTGCGTCGCTTAGCACCCTCTCATTTGCCTTGACGATCTTTTTCAGGTCTACGTCTATGAAGTAGTTGAACGAGTCAATGTGCTGCTTCACCAAGCCCTTAACCTTCAGGAATATTGGTAATAACGTCCATTTATCCTCCGCTGTGCTGATCGAGTCTGCCAAGTGCTTGCCCTTGTAATACGTCCTTAGCAATTCGTCAAAAGAGTCCCCTACGGGCTTTGTCGTTGCCTCGGAGTCGTCACCGTCGTCAAATTTCACCCGAGTCGACTTCGGCTTAGGTTGTATACTTGCTGTACTCGCACTCGCGCTGGATGCTACGGCAGCAGCACTGGGGGCCCGCCTTGGTGGCATTTTGGAATTGAGTCTGATGCCGTACCAGACGTAGATAGCTTAGGTGAAAGTGTGTCACGTATAGGATTTTGTGGGGAGGAGGGCGTTCGGTCGGGGAAGGAGAGTGTTGCTCATTGAAGGATCTAAGTTAATGAATTGTCAGAGTCATGGTGGGGCGCTCGGAGTGTGGGTTAGTGAAGCGGCTCTGCCACCAACTTTTTTATTTTATTTAGATAGGGTAACTGCGGGTAACCGCTTGCCCTCCCCCTTCCTTACCAGAGCTAGCTAGGAACTCTTCTTATCAACACGTGATAAGAGACTCGAGAAAAGTGGACAACGACTACAGACAAGCCCTCAATTGTCGACCAAAAGAAACAACAGACCCCATAAATCTAGCATAATTATTACGATAGCTCTACCCATTCCATAAATACTGTATTCTCCCCTAACCTCCCAAAACAGAACCAGTTTAGACGGGGAACTGCGATAACCTGAAGCACGGACGACTAGCCCGAGTCAGCTATAAAGACCGAGTGCCCAAGGGTGAGTGGGTGAACACAGTTAGTGTGAACTTCATACAGGAGGTAATTCCCCAACAGATGGGGTCTGTTATGGTCCCAAAGACCTCTCCCCTACTCTAGAATTCACAGGGCCAGGGGGCTACAAGGCTGAAGGAGGTAGTAGATTCCAAGGCTTTTACTGTGCAGCCGCTTGCCAAAAGTTCTAGCACCCAAGCCGGCACCACAGCACAAAGGGCTATAATGCACCCGCCATAAAATTGTCACGGTACCAGCAGGGGTGCCGGAGCTTTTGGCACGCATTTGTACGAGTATAGTACCTTGACTCTCAAGAATTGGAACGGAGTTTGGGTGCGAGTGAGGTTTTGTGACGCCCAGTTATAGACATCTACTTTTCCAAGACAAAAGCTCCTAAGAAGGGTTAGCGTCTCCTGACACAATAAGATCAGCCCTTTGAACTAGTATTGGCAATTCGGTTAAATTGCCAAACTAAACTTACCTAGGCTAACAGAGATAGTGGATTTCACGAGTTTTTACGGCACCAGAAAGAGAGGGAAATAAAACGGGAAATGCTCAAATAATTGGCATATCTGGCTGGCTACGATAAACAAACAGCTCCCCTGAACACATGGACGATGCACACTGTTCAGCAGGCTTTAACACAAGTATAATAGCTACTCCACACATAGCCTCATACCCATTCACGTCAAAGCGCTCACTTCCTAAACCCCATCAAAATACTCGAACCTCATTCTATCCTTGCAGCAGATCCACCCCAACCCCTCTGAGCGCGTCCACTGCCCAAGTCGGATATTTGCCTTTATCTCCATCATACCATTTAAAAAAGAACTCTCTCAGAAATGCCGGATACCTATCCTCAACGATAGCGATCCTAGCCCTGTTCATCAAGCCCAGCAAGAAGGCTACATTATGCATAGTAAGAAGGTGCGCTCCGACAGTCTCCTTGGCAACCAGGTGGTGAATATAAGCCTTTGTGATACCAAGGCCTCTACCTGTGTAACTGCCATCGCCTTGGGGAGCAGAAGCGTATGATGGGGGGTTAATAGTTGAGTTTAGGAGTGGGGGTGCGGGGGAGTCTAGAGAGCGGCAGACGGGACATTGACACTCGGGGTCGACTGCCGTAAAGTCTTCTGCGTAGAGGGCGCTGCGGAGGTTGAGGACTCCGGAAGAGGTTATAGCGTTGCCAAAACGCTGGGTGTGTCAGGCTAGGTTACGAGCGAGGTGGGAGGGGTGGGAATGTCTTACTGCAGTTCTCGTGCCCCAGACACAATCAAACATATCTGCTCCAAGAGCTATGGATACGACGAGGTCTTCTGGATAACCCTATGCAGATCATAAGCCTAATTTCTCATCACACCCACAAGCCTCAGAAACTCGAGTCTTACAACACCCATGACATATCTCGGCTTTCCGTCAGGCAGAAGCGATGTGCAAGTGTCAACCCTAACCCCAATATCAGCCCTCAAAAAAGATCAACAAGGCAAGCCGGGCAACACATACACTTTGCAATACTCATCCTTAGCCTCACCCCCGGACAGACCCCCGATGGCGATCCCCGGAGTGTCCCTCTTGACCATCTCCTCACAACACTCCTTCCTCATTTCCAGGTCTAGCCCACCCTGAATGATGCAAAACAAGTTCTGCCTCTTCGCATAGCTATCCCCCTCAACTCCACCGAATCCCTCCGTCCCGGCACGCGGGTCTGCCTTCAGGTGCTCTTCCACACATCTATCTAGCCACCGTATCGACCGATCCATGGCTTCCCTCATCCGCCGCTCGTCTGGAGAGGTGGTAACAATGACGTCGTCCAGCTGCATAATTATATCCGACCCGATAGAGTGCTGCAGGGAAATTGAATGTTCGGGGGTGAGCAGCATCGGGGTCCCGTCATGCGGGGATAAGAACTCGACGCCCTTTTCCGTAACCGTAGCTAATTGTAGTAAGGAAACCATTTGAAATCTTTATCCTCCATCCATCCCTTCCATCAGCTGCCAAATCCCAGAGAGCCTCCACCCCCTTCCAAAAGAAGATGCTTCGGTGAAAAAAAATATGAAACAGACCCACCGCTATCTACAATTTGGAATTTCCCCACCAGGCATCAGTCACTACACATATAGAAGATAAAGGCCACCGAGACCGATAAAGGAGAAAAAACACGATACCAACATAGCTTCAATTGGGCAGGCACAAACTCACCCGTCAAGATATTGTGACTCCAAGACTGCAACTTATGCGCACCCCCAATCTTGTCCAGAACTGTTTGTCCAGGCCTAAGTCCCAAATGATATGTATTATTCAAGCACAACCTACACCCCACGCTCTCCAACTGCTCCGGGGTTAACCCTTTCAATGTCCCTTGAGTCGCGACGGGCATAAATAGTGGGGTTTCCACCGGGCCGTGAGGAAGCCGCAAGACAGATGCTCGGGCCTTAGTAGTCTACTCATTCCCAGAAGAGAAGAAAAAGAAAGAAAAAAACTAGAATTAATATAACACTATGGTACCCGGTTGCACGGGTAGAAAGGGAAAGTGTGCGGAAGAGGAACAAATACCGAACAGCGTGCGATAAGCTCATACTTGAGAGCCGATGGCATGGACTTCATTGTTGCCATGGAAGTCTTGAGCATACCGGGTGCTCGAGATCGACAGTACGGTACCTTGCAGCTAGTAGGTGGTCCACTAGGAGTTGGAGGAATGGGGAAGGGGTGCAGGAATTGATGTGTTGCGTAAAGGTTAACCGTTGCAGCAGCGGGGCAGATTGCCAACGAAAGGGGCAGTGAGGCTTGTCTAGGGTCTAACAGAGCCTTATCCCTTGGATCATGAATCATCACTCCAGAATAAAGTTTGAGTTTAAAAATAGTGTTTTTCCACCTTGCTGATTCTACTCGAGTACCCTACCGATAGTGCCAGAGCCGTGGAGGGGACCCCACTTCGTTTTTTCCCTTTGATTGGCAGAAGGCAGTCAGCTAGATTATTTTGAAGCCTAGGGCCACGATGGCCTCAACATTTGCACACAAGCCACTCTGCGGCAAGGGAGCTTACACCCTCCCCCCTATCATTTCTCGCACCATACCGTATTGCACCTTACTGCGGAGATTCCTGATTTGACACACCACTGACCCAGCCGCCCCGAACTTAAATTTCCACACATGCTGTCTTTAGAGATCTCCAGCTCGGGGGGTCTTTTTTCACTGCCCTGTACAGTCATCAAATTCGGGCTGTTTTGCAGTATCTGTGCGTGTACGAGTACGCATTTGGAGAAAGTTGATCCTTTGTCCGTCTGCATGGTCCCTGTATGATATCAGAGACTACAGTACTCTGATCTTAGACATACCCAACGAGCTGAACCACACTCTCGAAATTATAGGCACTCCGCCCAATTATTACCCGAGGACCATTCAGCTAAAGAGCACAATTTACGCTAGCTCTCAAGCTTAGAGTACCGTATAATCTGGTGAAAGTCGGATTGGAGCTAAAGCGAAACCGAGGCAACCGAGCCAACAGGAGGCCACGAAGAAAGCAAATTCGCCACAGCTTAAACACATAGGTAGCGGTGATTGGGCAGGTTCAAGAAAATCCTCGCTAGCGCCAATCCGACTTTCACCAGATTATACGGTACTCGTACTCGAGTACAAAGACTAACGTGCAACAATCTGCCCCTTCTGCCTGTTCGTTCGTTGACGACAGCAGGACGGATGAACTCACCCCAGCGATCGGATTCTTGGGTAACCAAAAGCTGAAAACCCCAGCATTCATTTCATATCATTGAGCAATAGTCGAGTGGCCAACATATGGCTTGAAACACTTCTTATGACCCATCTTCACCTGGCGCCCGAGTCTACCTGCGGTAGGGTGGCCACACCATCATCTCGTATTGCTACCGAATGATACTGAACTCGTGAGCTTCAATGCTGCTGGCAAGAAAGCAGGGTTAGGGTGGAGTAGACAATTATCAGGCCGAAAAAGGCCGCTGGCGACCTCCGAGTAACCACTGATGGATCGCCACTCCAAGGTTCAACCCATCCAGCGGGCGGAAATCGGCGTTCTCGTGCCTCCGAGCTAAGAACTAGTATTCCCGCCATTCCCACAGGCCTGTGGCAGCTGTTTCAAAAGGGTGGCAATTGTGGGGCGGAAACACCAGTATACGAGTAGTAGTCATCACGGTCACAAGGGAAGGTCTTAGCACCCATCCATCCACCCATCAGCCATCTTATCCCCACATCTGCCCATGAAGGTGAGGAGGAAAAAAAGACGGTCCAAACTTCCAGATCAGAGAATGACAGGTGACTCTAGAAGTTACTGTACTGTATCATATTGACAGCCAAGAGCAAGAAATTTTCGCTGAGGTGAGGGAGGGAGGGAGGGCAGAATTACGACATCCAGCCGGGAAAAAAAAAGAGAAAGAGAAATCACGCACTTTCCTAGTGTGGGGTACCACAACAAGCAGGTGGGGGGTTAGCTTATCTGACCCCACAGGAGGTGATCTCTCTTTTCTCTTACCTACCTTAACGGCCCGCCCGCCATTCGAGCGAACAGACTCGTGATAAGTAGGAGTGAAGAGTTTTCAATCTGCCGGGGCTCTCCGCTCCACTCTACTCGAGTACGTGCGTCAAAGACCTCGGATGGACTGACGGACAATTTTCAACAGGAAAAGTCTCGTGAGGGCTTACCACACCACACTCGAGCAACGTATAATATCGGTGTCCAGCAATCCTTCTGGAAGGGGATATGTCTGTTCGGGGGGAGCAGTACGGTAACATAGGAAGGTCCAGGAAGTTGAGTAAGGAATTGGGGTGGCGCTAGGGCGTCCAGAATACCCCTCTATATTAAGACACAGCAAAAGATTCTGTTTCAGCCCTCAGTTGAGAAAGGTAAAAAGGAAAAATGTAACAGACCATTCTAGGAGAGGCAACTCTAACGGCCTAGCGAGATTCCTGACAAACCTACTCGAGTATTTCCTTAGAAACGTTAATCTTCATATTATGCGACCCCGTAAGACCCGCAGGGTAAAGTCTTGAGCGGCTGCGCTATCATACTAGCACACGCTATGTCCGGTAACCTCCGGATCCAATGACGATATTCCCGGGCTCCCGACAAAGGTTCGACCTACGGAGCTTGTTCAGACCGGTAATATTTGTAAGAACGCCCAGCTGCGTCTGAAGATCCAATGATTCAATACCATACCCCTACCGGTATCATACATACACCTATAATATCGAAATGTGTTTCTCAAAAGGGCTGCAGTAAGTAATTGCATGACCCCAAAGTTTGGATATTTCACTTGGATTCGGGCGGTACGCAATAGCAACTCATTTTAAAAACGCTCCCACATTACGAGCAGGCCTATTCCGAAACGAACAGGAAGACTGACGATCTCAACTAATTACGCTGCGGGCATCGGATGACGAACCAAATGCGTTTCCCCTCCCTCTGTCTCCCATGGGTCTGTGGGGGCTCAGTTGTCAGTAGGGCATGGAATGCTTGACCTTGATAGACTAATCTGAAGATCTCGATATAAATAAAAGTATGGCGGGCTATGATGTTTGCTCTGTAACCCGGGATTTCTATAAATTCAATGGGGGTGGCAAACACCATTCGTAGAGTTCCGATATGGTAAGTGGACAAGATAGGTAGGGGGTACACGGGTGAGATACGAGCGCTGGTATCGGGATCGATGCGAGATCACTGCAAGTCTCTCCATCATACTGGTACCCATTATTCAGCCTGTGGGAATTCAACGCAAATTCCATCATCATCAAAGAAATGGTTACACCCAATAACACAGATCCTTTAACGTGTTAGGGGATATGTGCCATTCTGGTAGCGGGCATACCGATGGCGGTGCGGACAGGTAAGCCAGGTTGCAAGGTGCAGTGCGCCGGCACTCGCGTCGAAAAGTTTGATCTGCTTACCACCACCCTTGTGTGTCGTCATATCATACCTCTGAAAGAAAGAAAAAGAAACCTCGGACGAAAAACTCCGCCGACGGCCATTTTACACCAAACCCCAGCCCTCCTTGCTAGCCATTTCCCCGCCCCCAACGAATTCGGGGATCTGCTTTAGGTCAAGTCAAATAAAAAAGCAAAAGGCATGTAGAGAGCAGCTTTCAAGAAAAACCGAACAGATGGTTTATGGAATTGAGAAACCACTAATAATCTGCCTTAACTTAGAACAAAGGCGGTTTTCTGTAACCCTTGTAAGGCACGCCCCACGCCACTCTCAGATCTTACAGTACTCGAGTACATGGCATAAACTATCATAAGTTATCAGCTCACAGGCTTTGTATCATACTTCCACTATAGGAAGAAACAGCTGTTCCCATAATTCTTACAGCTGCTCGACATTTCTTACCCAGGTAATGGCGAGACTTTGAAAACGGTCATTTTTGGTGTAAAGTGGCCAACGGCCCGAGCTCGTTTGTCATCTTACTCTGAAATCTGATACAAGCAGATTGAAATTTTTTTCAAAACCCCCTTCCTCCCCAAATGAAGGCTCCCCTCCGACGTCAGCCTACAGGGCCTGTCTATCCGTATCGCTTTCTGCCCTACCGATCTGCGATATTTCCCAAAATAAAAAAAGATACCCATAATCATCCCACACTTGGCCAACCAACAATCGCTACCACCTCCCACCGCTCATCGGCGAGTGAAGGAAGAAGTCTAGAAGTGCAATTCCAACCTATGTTAGCCAAGCACAGGCCGGTACGGCCCCCATGCTAACTGAAGAGGGAATGGAGAGAAGTCTACAAAGTCTCATCCCTATCAAATACCTGAGACGAACGACCACGTAAGGTACCCCCCCTTTGTTAGGACATCTCAAATTGCCAGATGTCCCCATACAACAGGGCAGAACAAAAAAGAAAGAAAGAAAGAAAATCGGCCCAGGATGGCATGGAGTAGGCAGAAGCTGCGAGGCATCGAGGACGGGAACACGTTATGGTACCTAGCCTATCCATGGCTCCTGCACTAGTAGGGCCATCGAGAGTTGGCTTGGACCCCGGTAGAAGCTAGATTTGGTCAATTCTTGTAGATGGGTAGGGGAAGGGGAGAGGGTGGGGTTCACACGCATAAGGTTAATAATTCGACGGATCACCCTGAAAGTGCCTAGGAACTAGCCTTGGCCAAGAGGAATCTACGATACCAAGACTTGGGCGAGGTTGATGGAGGTATCATATCCTGGGAAGATTTAGGAGCCTCTGCGCTCTATCACTTTTGCTATCATATGGACCTTGGATTCTCCACGAAAAAAGCAATGTAAAACAGCACTTGCCAGCAAGTGAATTCACCGACCCGTGACAGGGAAGCCCGGTACTCGAGTGCCGGTGCTGGCTTTACTACCGGTATATATCCATAGGCATCGCAGCCCACTAGGGAGTGCTCCTAGGAGCAAGATCGGGTCGATATCACAGATAGAGGCTCATTTTATAACCCATCACACGAGGCATAATCTGCACCAGTCTCACTGTTGAGATCACCAAAAGTGAAATTCAAGCCTTGACAAAAGTAGCCTCATCCTTTCCCCCCCTGCCTCCCTACCTTGCGCTAACTCTTACTTAAGTAATTCCTATACTGGCACCTCTGGGCCCGGTCCGGGATCACGATTTCTAGTGTGGAACAGCTAGGCACCCTCCATTGCCCTTCCCGGCGGAGCTGTGGCTAAAGTGTTTATTTGATTCCCTTCCCGGTGGGAAGCAAGGATGGGAACAGTAGGGAAACAAAAATAAAATAAAAAATACCATGGCATATGCCGCTTCTCCCCCCAGCCGCACTTTCACAATCCTGATGTCAAGACAAACCCACGTTTTTTACTGTGGAGTGCAGCCACTAGATAACTAATCCATAAAACGAAGCCTCTGTGGGCGAAACGAACAGAAACAGGGCGGCTCACCGCGGGAGCACGGACAAGGTGGTACAAACGTGCTGTTTTTGATGATGCTGATGCTGATGCCTGGATGCTTACCGTAGGCCTTGGGGCGGACCTTATCACACATTGCACTCCCATGCAATACTGTAGCCGGGTTGTGTTGGACTCAAAGAACAAAAAGCCCCCCCCCCCGCAAACAATTGCTCCTCGAGTAAATTTACAACTGCAGCAGAGCGGGACCAAAGGATAGGCGAAACGGTGGGTAATCCCGCTTTTGCACAAACACAAGCAAAGTGCGAGAAACTTGACAGCGTGCAGTACCGGGGTTTTTCTTGTTTAGTCTCCCAGTATTAGAATCCATCGCGATCTACAAGGGAGTTACAAGTCTCTTAGCGCTGCTATTATAGTACCCGCAGACCTTCCCTCGTGCCCTACCGTATCCAAAAGAAACAAACCCCACGACTCCGACAGGACCCAAGACACAACCGAACACGTCAATCCTTCGCTGTTCCTCTTCGCGCTGTCCTACCAGGCAGACAGCGGTCCGCTACCCCAGAAACCCTCCTTCGAAAGTGTACGGTACTCGAGCAGACAGAGGGGAAAGGGAAGTATGCACGGGCCTACCTTACCCCATACCTGCACCATCCCCATCCTTCCCCAAGAAAAATAAACGAGCGGCGCTACCATTCTGCTCAGCGAGCGAATAAGGCTTTCGGCAGATTAAATTTGTGCTCCTCGTTTTTTTTGTTTTGTTTTTGTTTGGTAAGTGCGCATTCACTTGCGAGTTTCCCCCAGAGCACAAGGTGCGGAGGTGAGGAGGGGGAGGGGATAAAAAAACGATCACGAGCGCAATCGCACTGTACCACTGTACGAGCAGAACTTTCGGACAAGTGCCCATCCAATAAAGGAAGCTTTCGAGAAAGTTGCTTGAGGAGAAAAAATATGCCTGGTCGGCAACCTTGGAAAGTGGCCTCTAGGGGGGGTGTTTTTTTTTGCCTTGGTAAGTTATATACGGTATTGTGCGAGGTCATATTTGGCTTCTTGTGGGGCGTACCGCAAGCACCGCAGTTCCATCGCGGACCCGACACTCAACCGCAGAGATCGGTTCTCGTCTTTTCCATCATACCGTAATCGCTTGTAATGTACCCACAGTAGCACAGTGGTACAAGTACTTGTTTTTTATTTACTTCCTGTGCTATACAATGAACCCCACGATCAAGCAGAAGTGATACTGATTATCATAGATAAATCCTGCAATAGCAGCCAACCAACCAACCAGCCAACCGCCCGCCAAGAAGCACTGTGATCCTACCAACCAACAAACGCGCTGCGAACTGCACTCCATGATGAATAGGGTAGGTTATGCCATGCTGGTGCGTGAGTAGCGAAGTCCCGGTACAGCAAGTGGATTGGGTGCATCCGCCACGAACGGACCACGACCACTAATACGCCCAAGGCGTTTATATAAAGGCGGTGGTGAAAACAAATAAACAGAAAAACGTGACAAGGCATTCTAAAGATCTGATTGGAGCGTTTTCGGTGGCTCAAGCCAATCGATTCTAGTGTTTCCAACCAGCCATGTTTTTTCCGATAGCATTTTTCCTTTTTTTTCCTCACGACAACTGTATGCCGGTTAGGTGATACTAGGATAAATTTATGGAATTAACAACTCGTACTGCGCAAGTACCCTAGGTTATTATCGGTATAGTACTGTGTTCATCCTCTCATAGGGGCAAACTCAAGTTACGTATCCCAATTAAATTCTCTTAATTGCCCCTCACGAAACGCACCCGCATCGGCATTATCATGTCCGCCCATTCCATCCCATTCCATACCTGTCTTATTGGAATCGAGGGGGCAACAATCAAATCATATCAACTCCAGCCCTGTCGGTGCTGATCCTTCGCTCCCTCCTCCTTCCTCGTCCGTCGCACAAAGCACCCGT
>Ga0307510_10002308_pt1 | contig 21553 bp, 10 predicted proteins | sample 12_EM_MG_FD_207224 | JGI IMG/M metagenome (GOLD analysis project Ga0307510, IMG submission 207224) | Populus trichocarpa ectomycorrhiza microbial communities from riparian zone in the Pacific Northwest, United States - 12_EM | ecosystem: Host-associated > Plants > Roots > Unclassified | place... | reverse complement strand
TATATATATTATTGATGCTATTGTTGAATTTCCTCATATTTATCATATGTTGCTGCTAAGTTATCTCCATTAATCATTTGCTTGTTGTAACAATACTCTCGTCTTCAAAAAATTCTTTTCGTCAAGAATCAATTTTGAATTCTGAAAATTGTTCGGACAATTCTTCTAATTCTTTCCAAGTGGCATCCTCTTCAAATAATTTTGTTTACCTCATCACAATTGCACGGTTGCTTTTCTTCATCATCTTTCTATCCAAGACAACAACATGTTTAACCTTAAGACTGTCACCCTCATCTGGCATTGGTAGTACTCAAGTAATAAGTATACCATTGCCCGACTAATAAACGTAGTGTTAGTTATTAATTGTTAACGTTAACCAGTCCCCTTCGCTGCTTAACTCATTACAGTGTCGTATTGCAGAGAACACCTCCCTTGAACGGTTGCGTATAGAGACCTGGGCAGAGCAATTTCAGGGAGGACCAGTTCCTTTCACCCCCTTTTCATCTTTTATCATCAGGTGGAACGTTTCCTTCAATTGACTCCCTCAATCCTAACTACTCTTTCCTAAATCAATCACGAACCGGCTCCCTTTCTCAAGTCTGACAGCACTGCCGCGTATCAGGTCATCAGAGATATGGCTGGTCATCATACCAGGGTTTTCCTTAACCTGCACATGCCTGTCAGGTACGTTCAAGTGTCTAGTCAATCACAGGCTGCTGGGGACTGTTCCAAATTTCTCAATTCAATTCTCTCAAGTTATTAAAAAAGTTGGCTTTCAGTTCAACTCCACAGCATTTATCTAGCACTTGCTTCTAATTAAAAAATTTGAGGGTTTTTTTTTGTTTTTCTGGATGGTGCAAACTTCCATTCACAAGAAAGCTTCACTAGAATAAATCAAATGTACAAATACACAATGCCCTAAACCTAAATCCTCTCAGCTCCACCACAAAAAGCAACAAAACAAGCTGATTAAACAAAACCATTTCACATAGCAGACCCTTTCGTTCTCACCAGGGGGAGATTATCAATACAACCTTGACCGACTAATTTTGCAGAGATGCCCCTGGGGCAGGCATGCCAACCTACCACTCTCCTCTATTTCAAACCCTGCTTACATCTTCAATGGAGATTAAACTTAAAAATATACTTACAAAAAAAAAAAAGCATGATACCACAGCCAATTTATGTTTCAACTCTCCAGCTTCATTGTAGTCACCAATCAAATATATTCCTCTCTTGAGCATGTCAACCATTTGAGTCTGATAATAATGCAAGGACCTCACTCTCATCAAAGCCGGACTCTATGGCAAGCTCAAGCGGGGTTTTACCTTCACCATTAACAGCTCGTGGATCTGCTCCCCTGCAAATGCATTAGGACAATTTAGTAAAGCATTTCATAGATCTTAATAATGCTTTTTTTTTCCCTTGTAGGAAGCATGCTGGACAGAGTGATGCGCATATCAAAGATGATAAGTGATAAACTGTATGGCACATGCGTGATGTAATCATGACAAGACATGGATCAGTAAAATTCACCTTGAGAGGAGCAATTTTGCAAGGAAAGGTCTGCCTCTGAGAATACAACGGTGGAGCGGTGTCTGACCTCTAGAATCTGTTGAATTTATATTCGCACCATACTGTAAGAGGAGTTCTAGCATGCCAATGTCGGCTGTTTCACAAGCAAGGTGAAGCAAGGTACAACCATCTAGATCCTCCAAGGTCAGGCCTTCACTTGACCCTGCAAAGTTTAAAGAGCTAGTGGAAGACCTATCCAATGAATTCCCCGTTGAGTAGCTAGAGAGTTGTTCAGGGTTTGTCTGCTCTTGCAATAGCATCGCTTTAGCAAGTGTTAGGGAAGAGCTACAAGATGCTTGCTCATACACAGCACTAACATCTGCTTCATGATGAACAATAAGACGGTATACAGCCTTCTTGTCATTGGCACGAACAGCTTCCCAGATCTGTTGGGCCACTGATTGACTATTTTGGTTGTCTCTAGGCTTGCGAACAAATACCTTTTCCGCATACTGTCATCCAAAGGAAACCAAGATTTCACTTCCAAGTTCTAACATGTCCACAATAGCTTATCCCAATCATAAAAAATAAAAAAACCATGAACAATTATCTGCAACTAAAAGAACAGATTCTAGAAGTGAAAGCTAGGGACAAAGTTATTAGTTAAACCTTTGCATGGATAAACTTCTCCTTTACAGATATAGAATCGGCAGGATTGGGTTTGCCGATAAAGAGCAGCTGTGGTTTATCGGACTTGAACGAGCTTCACCGGCAGAACATTCATGAATATTAGCAACGAGTAATAGAAGTAATTATATACAGCTTGAGATAAAAGGGAATGTTTATTTCAATGATGGTTCTTTACCCTGTGGGGATGAGTTCAACCTGCAAGGCACTTCTTGATTGCAATAATTCCTCCCAGACTGAGTTAGCAAAGGCATTTCCCAGAGACTGGAACAAACTTATGACTGATGGCTCCCACACCTTGACATCGAGTGTAAGTGACCTTACCTGCAATTAAATTCAACAGATTAAGTGCTGGACCGATGAACATACAATATTAATATCACCAGTAGGAATTAACAATGGACATAACCAGAGCACCTTCAAGAATAGTGCTGTCCATAACAATCAGCATATACTCAAACCCTGTCTAATCTGCTAAGATAATTATCCAATTATACAGCAACTTTGCCAATTTATTTTAAGATGAAAGAGATAGACGCTTAGGACCAGCATACAATCTTCTGGTTGTTGATAAAGTGAAAAACAGTAGTAATTGACAAGTCAATCAAGTCATCCCAAAGTCTGTCCACCTAGCTAATATTCTTCAGGCTACTGAATCTGGTGTGAATGAATGAAAATGATAGCAAACTGCTTTATTTAATGATTATTCTAACTGCTCGAAGCATCTTTCACAGATACTGGTCTATATTGCTGTCCAACAAGCATTTGATACCACCCACATTCTTCCAACATTAATGGCATGATGTTTATTAAGAAATAAGTATGGCTCACAAAGCAATACTGCAAAAAATCAAACCTTCCAAACTTGAAAAGAAGTTTACCTTTGATATATGTACACCAAGATTACGGTGAACACCAGAACATTCAATGCAAATAAGAACTCCAAGATTTAGAGATGCCCAATCTGGCTCAGGGGCACCGCAATCAGCACATTTATCATTTCCACAAACTCTTTGCAACACATCAATTGGCTTCTCTGCACTGGTTCGTTGCTGTTGCGAACTTCTGAATGCTCGTTCATGATGTAAGGCGGCATGGCTCCTCTCAGATGCATATTCATCAACAGCAGAAGGATCAAAATCAGTACTTTCAAATGAACTACTCTCACTGGCAGACCGATGATGACCACTTCCCAGGGGACTAGCCGAGAGACACTGAAATTTAACAAAACTACACTCATAAAAAAGTCTTGAGAATTAAAATGCCAACAATGCTCTGAATAGTTACCCTCTCAGGAGCTTGTGAGCTTAGTAGTGAAGCAATAACCCCTGTTATTTTTTCAATCCAATCCATTTGATCCAGTGCACTCTCTGCCTGCACTGACATGCATAAATAGGCATTGTTAAGGATCTATTGCAGAAAACATCCTTAATTACACAACATCTTATCCGTCCCTGCCAGAAATCAACAATGGTGATTATATTTAAAATGCAAGGCAGCTTTTACTCCCAAGCCACATATACAAGATACATCCCACATCATACCTGCAACGTGTAGTTCTTCGTTGGTGAGATGATCCTGAAGCAAAATCGCAGATCTGACTGGTCAGCATCGACTTTGATTGTTGATGTAAGAAGGTTCACGGTGTGATGAGCAACAGACTTTTCATCATGCACTCCACCATGATGGTGAGAAGAAAGCCAACGACTTAACAATCCAGATCCAAGCTCAGAGCTGTTCCTTTGACCAGAAAGTTGACCGCCAGAACCCTATAAAACATACCAAGCATGATGAAAAAATCCAGTAGGCATCAAGAACAGAATAAACTTCAAGCACTCTATACATAAACTTATTTTTCACATAATTACTCACTGAAGGTTTGCTGCTCTGTTTACGATAGTAATAAAGCATTCCTCGGCTATCAAGAACAAAAAATCTTCTTTTCCAGTCACCTCTCAAGCTAGAGGATCGTTTTGACAGATAACCTTGTCTGATAGTTTGAACCTGAAAGTTTGCTTCTTGTTTTAGAAGTAAAATTCACCTGGAAAAGAAGGATCTGTAAAAGTTCCCTCATAGGTGTAAAAGTTCTACACACCTTCCCCTTTGCAGCGGATTGCATAACAGCCTCTATCATTTTGTGTGAACTTCTACCAATGGCTTGTATACCGTCTCCATTTGGAGATCCATTAGAACCATTGGAAGACCATCTACTCTCACGATCAATTTGTCTCTTGTACTCTTGCATCCTTTCATTGAGAGATGCCTGCTCATAGTTAGATCTTTCCCTTGATTGTTGAGCATAAGTCAAAACCTGCAAAAACAACAAGAGACGTCTTGTTTCCATGAGTCAACTAAGAAAAGACTTCCCATTTTTTTTCTTTTTTTCTTTACCATTGTGCTTGCCCTGTGCCATGTTCACCCAAGACCTTACAGTTCAACATACAAAATTAATGACATGTAGGAAGTCCAGAAAAGTTAAAAACTAACCAAAATCAATTCCCATCAAACAAATTTAGGCACATAAATGCAAGTTGAATACTTTGATATTAGCTAGTCATTGAGACAACCAACCCTGCCAAAGTCTCGCCTCTGTACACATCCTCATACTTGCCAATCCACAAATATTTATTTGTATAAAATAGAGCCTCTTCAAAATTGTAGGGGTCACCACACCAACCTTCCTCACCATTCAAACATCCCAAAAGCTAAGATTTATATTGGAGCACAAGATTGTGAAGCTTCTAAGATGGCCAGAGCTCACATATTATTGATGGTTGATTCTACGAAATGCCATTCACAGTGTAATGGTATTAGCTTCTTTGCTGGACTGTTGGTCTTCAGGCCTGCCCTATAGAAAAGAATGAATAAGGAGAGGCCTATCGATGAATAAGCAACTCGAATACATCTCCTTTCACCAACCTCCCTCGTCAGCCCTCACTTAAATGGCAAAGTCGTTTGATGACTAAAATCCAATGGAGCTTCTGAATGGCATAATCATCCTTTTATTCTTCTTCTCTTTCCTTCTTATTCTTGCTTTCTCTTTTTTTTTTTGGCAGGAAGTATGAACAAAACATAGTCTTCCTCAAAACAATAATCAGATTTCACATATTTTGAATATAATGACATGACTATTGGAAGAGTTGACAGTAATCTACAGAAATACATAGTAATAATAAACCTGATGAATGTATGGCTCCATTTGATGCAAAAGCTCATAGCCCTACAAGCAACAAAGGTTTTACATGAGCATATGCATGATAAAGTTTAAAGCAAGTCCATAAAGTACAGAAGTACCACCATGTGTCCTACCTGTTTGAAGTAACGAAGATGTGCATCCATTGTCCCACTGACTGCTTCCAAAAATTCAAACCTCTTCTTTGCTTCGACATTAGAAATAGCAGTTACCTGGATGCAGAGTGAGCAGATTATAAAATCCAAGTTCTTGAAATATCAGAATAAGTGTTAATATTAACTATATTAAGTTTTCAAAAAAAAGGAGTGGTAGATGAAGTAGCTAGTTTGGGTTTTACTTACTAGATGAAAGCGAGCTTGCTCAAACACAGCCCTTGCATTATGAAGCTCCTGGTATATATCAAAACTCAATTAGAAATATAAAATGGAGGATGTTCAAGATCACAGCCATAGATAAGAACCGCAGCAAAATCATAATACCTCCTCTAAAAGAATAGCCACGTCAGACCTCGTGCCTTTCCTCAGTGACAGAAACTTCTCACGAGCCTGTTGCATATGTGAACATTAACTACAAACAAAAGACTATTTTGCATAGATTCAAGTATGGAACTTCATGGCTCAAGTTGCATTCTGTATATCCACCCTATTAGCAATGGCCATGTGTAAACAACTCGAACATCCCCAAAATCTAGTTAACAGTGCATGAGCAAGTCATCAACGTGATGCAACATCCATGCTACTGTGGATACTGCACATCTTGAGTTCCTATTCCACGGCTCATGGTGAAATATGTGTAACATACCAGGCCAAACAGAGCTTTGGAAGCACAAAGTCAATTATCCTTCGATAACTAAAACCTTACCTCCCAAAGCAACATAAAGATACATACATGTGTGTGTGTGTGTCTTTTCTTTTATGTGTGATGCAGCAGATTTCAGCTCAATTCCAGTAAGTGTATTAAATTTGTCGGCCTAAAAGTTGTGCAATTCAATTGCATGCTGTGTTTGACTTCACTTACCATTGCAGGTTGCAAAGATAGCTTGGGATGATAATAAACTTAACTGTAGCATTATTGCAATAGCAAAGATTTCCTTAGACTGAACAAAGACCATTATAGGTTCATCCCAACATTTCTGACTAGCAGTCAACTTCATAGTTAATGGTACTAAGAGTCTAGAATTATTCTGAAAAAATGTTAAATTACCATGATAAGTTCATTCAATCAAATGGCATCTAAAAAGATGGCAAGATATTAAAAATCTTATAAAGAGGGAAATACCTGGTCGTAAAGAAGGCTAGCCTTGTCAAAACGCTTCCTTGCTTCCTGCATTAAGAGAAGATTTTTTAAAGTAGCAATTAAACGCAATATCCAGGAATTGGGGAGCATTAAAGTGTACAGACACATCAAATGAAACCATGAAAACAAATTTGCAATTTCACAACAGGGAAACAATAAAACTCCTTAGAGATCTCACAATAATCAAGAGTTGAACAAACAAATTTGGAGAATGTGGATCTGATGGGAGAGAGCAGCACAGAAAGTTGGATGGCTATCAATAAATCAATCCTAAATGGTACTATATTTATGTTACAATATAAGGAAAAGTCACATCACAGCCTTGCAAAATTTATATTTTGCATGAACTTGGTTGCTTGGCCTTCCCCCCAGGTTTGCGTGACATTCATTGACCATCATAAGGAGACAATGATAGGCATTTGGCAATATTAAGTACCTTCACCTCAAGCAAATCAATATTGACAAAGTGTAATAATCTGTCATTCAGCATATGTTCAACCTGAAAAGCAAAAGGAAAGGAGCTCAGGTCACACCAGAGAACAAAACATTTTTTTTCTTAAGAAAGAGCAAGAACTGGATCGTTTTCTCCAGATAAGCTCAATAAATGCCAGCTATTGTAACTAAAATTCTGTGTTCTATGTAGCATGGGTTCAAATACTCTATTTGAGCTCAGGATTACTAGATGCCTATGCTTTCTCCAGCTGATTATCTAGGACTTGCATTAGATGTGAAGTTTATTACAAGTTTTTATCATCAAGAAGTTCTTGTATGAATGATCTTATTTTACTGCTCTATTTGAAACGTTATCTAGAAAGATCCCGTTTATCAGGTGCTCAAATGGGTTGTAAAGGGAAAGAAGTTGGACATGTATGCAATAGTCTTGCCCTTTGACAACAAACTTCAGCATACGAACTAAGTACAGGAATTGTAACAGAAGTGACACATTTTTTTAAATTCAATTAACTAAGCTTAAGCTATAACAATAAGAACAGAAACACTTCTAGAAGAAGAGATGTTAATGTGTCAAGCATTCAGTGCAATAAATTACAAAATGTTACCTGGGATCGGAGAACTTCTTTGTATGTCCCAATTTCTCTCAAGGCTATGGTGAATTTGGTCATAACAGGGCCTACATTAGCACAAGATGTTCAATCAATAATCTCAATAAACACAATTAAAATTTCAATACTACCAAGATTAACCAGGGCGAACTAAGACATCCTACAAACTGAAATGAGTACTGCACTTGATTGGCAACAACTAATCAAGCAACAGAGAAGAAAAGGTCTTGGTGCTTGCAACTCTCCAATGACACAACAGAATAATGTCCATCATCATCTGAGCCACAACAAATAAATAGAATTTCAAGTAAAAATACCTCCAAAAGCCAAACTAATAGGATCGTTATGCCCTCCACCAAATGTTTCTAAAGCACTAGCAAAACCAACGTCCCCATCATATGCCTCCCCCAGCCCTTCACTGCAAGTAAGGAAAAAAAGAGCACAAAGGTAAATTCTTCACAAACCCATTGCTTGTAACATAGATAAGTGAGAGAAAGAAAGAAAATGCAACTGCATATAATGCCAAACAGGTTCACAGTCTTGACTAACTTGGAATATTTGAACAAACTTGACCACCTTAAAAAAACATAAATTAATATAAAAACTGTTTTATCTTTAAGCAGGGACTCTTAGTGATGAATTTCAGTACTTGGGGTGCTATGAAGAATAAGAAAAGGGACGCGGTTTCAGGTTTCAGCTATGAATTTGCTTTCTTAATTTTGGGAATCATATCCCGCACTCCTGTCTATGTCAAAATAACTGGGTTCTGAAGCAAGAAAATCAAATCCAGGAATCCTGAGCCCTGTAATGCATAGGTCCTTCAATTCAGGTCCACATGCAACTTGCAACTAGAAGTCTAAAAGAGTGGTGGGTAGTTTACAAATACTTGAGTGACTGCCAACAGCTGCTAGCTTTTATTATAGTGTCAACTGATCTAAAAAAATAAGAATATAAAACATTGCAAGGAAATTCCAACATCGTTTAATTAGCTAAATACTATGAATAGAGGCTTTTCTTTTTATAATGCCAATCAAAGCAAAAACCAAAACGTAGAGAACATACGTGTATTTTCTACATCCTTTGTAGAACTTTAAACTTCTCTCCCTCAATGATTCAGCATCTTCTTCCAGTGATTGTATCTGCTCCACCAAATAAATTATCAAGAGCCCGCCATACTACGGGACAAGCAATTTTTTGCAAAATAAATTTGGAAAAATATATTTTAGAGGGAAAAAATATAAAAGGAAAGTATCAACAGGAGACATATTAGAGTAGCAATGGTAAAGCCGAATTATTAATGCAGATCTATTTTCTCCTAAATATCAGACAAATTACTAAAACATTTCAAGCACACACCACACATGATCATATTCATTCCACAAATAAAATTTCCTTTAATAAAATAACAACAACAGCAATAGATATTTTATTTCTCTTTCCTTGAATAGATGCCCTGTATTTAACAAAACACAATCAATTAAACGTTCTAATTCATTTTCCCTTAAATAAAATATTAAAACAACTGGAGAAATCGAAGGGGGGAAATGGACGCCACTGCTACAAGTAGCTGGCAATCATCAAGGTTACTTTAACAAAGCTTCAATTCCTTACAAAACAAAGCACACGGAAAGAGAGAGAAGGCAAGAGCACAAACCTGCTTTCGAAACATAGGAGAGTCATCGAGCTTTGTGAAATGCATTTTTGATACCTCGATTCTTCACTATTAACTCTAATTAACATTCCAACAAATGCTCGATCGAACCTAGTATCATCACAATTGACTTGAGATCTTGCCTTCTTTCACTCCGATCCCAGTCGCCACTTCTTAAAAATATACTAATCAAAAACTTTAGAGAGCTCTTATTTTTACATATTTTTTTATCTTCTTGCTTTTTTTGCTTGTTTGTTTATTCTGGTTTTTAAAAACCCTAGGAGAGTGAACAAAAGAAGAAGAAAGAAACCCTAGGCGAGGTAAGAAAACACGAGATTTGTGTGTGTTTAAGGAAGTCTTGGAAATTGAGTGGATCTATCAAGCCACTTCATTCATTAAAACATGGAATTGTCGAACGGACAGAAACACACACAACAGCACAAAAGCATAGATAAAAGCACTAAACACACCGAGTGAGAGAGAGAGTCTCTGTTTTTTTTTTTTTTGGATTCTTTTTATTTTTCTTTTGGCCAAATTGGGACTTTACTTTTCAGTTTTGCGAGCCAAATTTAGTGGAGAGATGGCGATTTTAACAGAGTTCGAGGATTAAGATTTCCCACCAAACAACGTCGTTTCAATCTTCAAATCCAACGGTGTCGTTTAGCAGCGACCATTCGAGTAGCTTGCGATCGGTCTGAGAGCTACTGACAGTGGTTACCTTTACACGGTAAGAAAGAAGCATGGAAGACCAGTTTCACCAACGCCCTTACAAGCGCGTGTAGTCTTCAACCAGTCAATACCAAAGTACCTAAGCAACGGAGCCAGTAAATGATAAGAAGGTGAGTTTGAGTGGAGGCTTTGGGCGTGGGGTAGAGGAGCATCGAATCTGAAAGATGCTGCTGTCGAGCACACTCAGCAGGGGAAGTAGCGGGCCCCAGACAAAATTTCTCTCTTCTCTACTTACCATTCTCGAGTGGAGACACGAAGAAAATGATAGCACCACCAGTAAGTACTACCCCTGAAAAGGAAAAAAGAAACAAGAAAATGGATTCAAAATATTTATTACAACTTAAAAAATTTATGACAGCGATACCACTTCCTCCTTCCGTATCTTAAAAACGGAGAAGCATATCCTTCCTCCTTCGAGCTGCTGGGACCCGTATACGACGACTACTCGGTAATCACGCACACCGTTGAGGCACCATGTGTGTTTTTCAAGTGCTCTTGACAATACCCAGAAAATTACAGGAACCTGCTGTTTCTTTTTAAGAAAAAGTTCTTTTTATCAATTAAATGAAACCTCGAGATTATTATACTTTATACTCAACATTTATGTTGGCATGGATTGTAAGCTACGTGAAAATAAAAGTTTCTTAACTAATAACGCAATAGTTGTTGAAGAGTGGTAATTGCATGCATTAAAATAAATGAAAGAAAGTCCCGGTAATTGTTTTGATAGCTTGTTTAAAAGAGTGTTTGCGGTTATTTTTCAAAGTGTTTTTCATTTAAAAATATATCAAAATAATATTTTTTTATTTTTTAAAATCAACGTATTAAAATGATCTAAAAATACCAAAATAAATTAATTTAAAATAAAAAAATAAATAAAATTTAACTTTTTTTAAAAACACTTTCAAAATACAACATCAAGCCATTAAACCTCCAACAAACGCGTCAATCTTGTAAGTTAAGATGTGTCATGCATCTTTGACATTGTAGATCATAATCTCAGGATGTATTCAAGCAAGCATATACAAAAAGTGGCATGGAAAGTACGAGAAAAAAAAAAAGGTGATTATTCTCCCGCAAAACAAATCAAAGGAATCAATGGTGTCAATCAATCATCTCTTTTCTCTCTTCGTTACTTGATGCTGCTGCACGAGCGTGGCAGGAGTCATGTCAAAACGGAATATATATATATATTGTTAATTGAAAGTAAGTACTGTGGTGGGTTAAGCAAAAAAAAAAGTATATGTTATTTTAGAAAATCATTTTTTTATAAGTGTCCATGTACCTCGATCATAAGAAATTTGGTTAGAGTAATAGAGTCTATTGATCTAAAATCACTTCACCTGCCTAGTGTGATGCTGGCTTTTTATTGGCTGTTCAGAGCATCAAATTTTAGATGGAACTAGTTGCTTGCCCTGCTTCATTGCGGTTACGGATTCGAGAAGTTAGTAATGTTTTTGCAAGTTTTTTCTAGTAAACATTAATCTCAATCTGATATAATTAAAAACAAATCTAGTTGTTGAAAATCTTAAGCATGCTGTTTTCTTTAACATTAAAAAAAGAGGTAGATCTTGAGAGACTTTTATCTAGTGTCTTTGATCTCGGTATAGTAAATCAACCTTTCTAAACCTCAAGTTAAATTTTTAAATTTTTTAAAAAAAAAACATGCAAGTAGAGTATATTTTAAACAAGTTTAAATGAATATTTAAAATTTCACAAAATAAATCAATAAGATAAAATAAAATAAAAATCATTAGTAGCGGACCCTTAGGGTTGAGAATAAAAATAAGTAAGTATAAATTTTCAATTACAATAAAGATTTCAAATGAAAAAAATAATAAATAAAATAACTAATAATGTAAATCGAGGATGAGATAAACTCAGAAAGGTTAGTTAAGAAATATAAATAGATTTGTTTCAATTCAGTATAAGATTTTATTGAAAACTCATAGAATTACCTATAATTCAGAGTCTGAGTGTGGTTGCGGTTGCTTTTAAAAGTGTTTTTCACTCGGAAATGTATCAAAATAAAATTATTTTTATTTTTTAAAAATTATTTTTGATATCAGCACATTAAAATAATTTAAAAATATCAAAAAATATTAATTTGAAGCTGAGAAAAAAAAATTCAAATTTTTTCAAAAGCGCTTTCAAAATGTAAAAACAAACAGGAAGAGTTGATGGCAAAAATGTAATTTTGAGAAAAATTCCTGCCCCCTCCCTTGTATTCAACCCGCTAGCCATAGATGAAAGAATGAGAGCTTCTTATTCTTTCTTCATTGTTTTTATGCAAATTTCTTGTGTACAGACCAAGTTTCGATTGTCATATATAGATTACTACAATTTAACTCGTGAACACAAGATTAGAGAGTGCTTAAAGTGAAAGAAAGTGAGGGTTAGTGAGAGAAAACAAGAAAATTGAAAGAGAGAGGAGAAACCTGCAAAGCAGAAGGCAAATTGGGTTCAAACTTATTTGATACGGTATCTCATACCCTTTAATCTATGTTATTTAAGTTGGGGGGTATGGTTTTTTCACCCAATATTTATGAGGAAAATCTGGGGAAAATGTAAAGTTACGTGTAAAATAGGTAATAAACATGGAACAATTAAGAATAGAGTAAATTAGTGATGGTGATTAAAAATAAATCCAAGAATTAATAATGCAATACTCCAGGGCTGAACAAAATTGAGGGGATAGGAGGGAGGAAGATTTGAGTAAATCTTTTGAAATTTCATGTTATTTTGATGACATGTGTGTGAATTATAATGGAAAGAGTGAAATTGATCAGAAGGTAAATGTATTGTAGGATTTTATTATAAGCGCATAGGTTATATAATAAAAATTTAGAAAAAATATACACCTTGATGTCAAATACTCAAGTTTATATGAACTAATATCTAAATAAATGAAAGAAATAAAAATAACTAGAAGAAAGATTATGGAAATTCCAAATAGTAGGGTCGACCATGAAAATATGTTGGCAAGAGAAAGGAGTTAAATGAAATTGTGAAATAAAATGTTAGTTGACATGATATTACGTGTGTGGAGCTATGTTATTGGGAAGAATGGCTAATTGTATAGATCAACAAATGTTATGAACATATATATATGTTATGAATATATATATATATATATATATATAGAGGTTGAAAAGTGTATTTGTGAAATATTTGGTATTTGGGAAGTTTGAAAGGAATAGTTAATGAAGGTATGTATTGATTAAATAGTCAATATGAAAATTGTAAAATTATAAATGGGTGGAGATATTAATTGAAGAAGTAGTTTAAAAAGAACAAGATTGATAAATGAATTGATGGTGGTATCTTTTTTTATTGGGAAAGGCACCGGTAACAAGACTGTCGACGGAAGGAGCGAGATTGACAGAAGAAGCAAGTGGATGCTTTCCACCCTGCACTTTTTATTTAAAGAATAATATCCTTAAATTATTTATCTTTATTGTGTCTTCCATCTTCTATCTCAAATAACAAAAACAATAAATGTAAAAGACCAGAAAAGAAAAGGAAATAAGAATTATAAAAGAATTCAAAAAGAAAATCGATAAGCTGACCACGTTCTATTGTGAGGAAACTTATGAGTCGGTTACACGAGTGAGGGTCACCGATTGAAAATCAATAAGCCAACCGTGTAAGTTGGGTTGTCGTGAGTAAATTGATAAACCGATCACATGAGTGGAGCCACCAATCAAAAATCGATAAGTCAACCATGTGAGTGGGGCTATCGTACAAAGATTGACGAGTCGACCGCATAAATGGAGGCCATCGATTGGGAATTGATCAATCATCCATGTGAGTGGGTTCATCGTAAAGAAATTGATGAGTCGGTCACATGAGTGGGGATGATCGATTAGAAATCAATAAGTCAGTCACATGAGTGGGGCTATCGCAATGAAATTAATGAGCTGACCACATGAAATACGGGTCACCGATTAAAAATTGATAAACTAACCATATGAGTAGGGTTATCATAAGAAAATCGATAAGCTAGTCTGTGAGCGTAGGCGATGATTATGAATAATTATCAATAGATCTCTTAATATGAACCTTTAAAACGGTGTTCCTTGAGTGCTCTCGTAAAAGAGATTTAAAACATGGCCTGAATTAATGTGATCATACAAGATAGGTCACACTATCGATAAAACACCTGTGCCACACAATATAAGGTCATCAATGAGAGGTAATTATAAGTGTGATAGGAAAAGTAAATTACTGGAATAAGATTAATTAAAAGTGAAGAGTTAGAAAGTAATTAACATGGTCAAGGATTGATCAGGATATAATACAAAGGAATTGTGTTGTTGATAATCATGAGGTGGAATTTATTGCAGTGATTTATATAAGTTGGAAATTATTGTATATTCTTAGACTATTTCTGTAATTTGTAATTATAGCTTTATATAGTTTAATTTATATATATATATATTTTTATATATATATATATTTATTTATTTATTTATTTTATTTATTGAGTGTACAAATCATCAAATTTTAGATAGACTAGGTGATGAATGGCTAGCAGTAAAGGCATGTACCCTGCCATGCTTACCAGCTACAGTTAACAAAGTTTATACATTTGTCTCTTTAAAAATATCCATCACTGTCAAAGCAAAAACGAAAGGCATATCTTCACCTTTTTACTGCTACTATGCAGGTCAGGATCCGTTACGAGCTCGTAAAGTTTCTCGTAAAAAAATATTATTTTTCATATTCACTGCACATCTATTTTTCAAAGGAATGAAATAAGTAAATTATTGTTTTTTTATCGACATACTCACCGTTTCATATCCATTTTCTTCAAAAATTGATTCTCTATGTATGTGTTATACGGTACATGCGTTCCTATCCTAAGCTCCTTAACGAATCAATAATTTATATATATAAATTCAATCTTCAAATTTAAATGTGCATTTTTTAACATTGTGTCATCTTAAAAAAAAAAAAATCTACCATGCTGATTTTTTTTAAAAAAACTCCAAGAATAAAAAAAAATTTATAACCCCTTGGAACTCATGAAAATATTGATCCAAGACGTTAAAAAAATATTTCATGTATCCTTTAGTTTTGATGTAATTGATTTGATTTTATTCATATTAAAAAACACAATTTTTTTTGACAAGCAACAACTGAATTTTTTTTTATTAACGTGTGTGTTCGGGTCAGCTTGCACGTACCTCGACTAATCTCACGGTCCCTGAAGTTAATGACTATATAATCTCTAGTAGTCATCATATTAGCAATTACAGGGCTCGAACCTTAAATTACAGGGAAAACAAACCTTTTAATCTCAAATTTTTATCGTTAGATCAACTACTAGATGGTTAACAACCAATGTTAAAATATATATACAGGACTCGAAGAAAAACTTAAATTATCATTCATTCATCGTGATTCTTTTTGTGATAAAAGATATTCTCAAGCTAATTTTTATAATTTTTTAATGATAAAAAAATCCTCAAAGCTAATTTTTATAAGCTAAAATTCGAAGAAAAGCTCTCCACTTCCTGAAAAAACCGAAAGGGAGCATAGAGAAACTCTGTGACGACGACAACTATGGCCTATGTTGTTTTCTTTTTGACCAGTTGCCTTTCTTTTCTTCTCTTTTTATATGTTCACTCAGTCAAATTTGTCAGGCTAAGCCTTAACGTCTTGAAGAAAATTTGGTTGGCTCTAGATGCTATCTGCATCTCGTGCACCGTATTTGTCATTTTCGGACGAAGGACAAGGCTTTGCAACAGTTTATAGCCGGCGTCTTGATTTGGTCGGAAAGAAGAAGAAAAAAAAACTATCCTTTTAAATCGAATCATTAAAGTATTCAATGTGAAGCAATATTACCACTCTGTCTAAGATCATTATCCAGGCCTAGACGGAAATTATTAAACCCCCTCGAATAAATGTTGTTTTTACAGTGATTCATTTTTCATATAAATAGAGATGCAACTATCTTTATTTAAAAAAAATATTTTATTTCAATTACATCCTTTAACTGTCTAATTAAATAGAATTAGACGACGAAGGAAAACTGTCCCTGATCAACATGCTGTACCCTACATGGCTACATCCATTTCCGCTGGGCCTGGTGGTGACGTAATTTTCTCTGGGTCCAACTCTGGGCGCTAAAAAAATTGCAAATCGTTCCTGTGCTCGGCTTGATTCTATCCTCCTCGAAAGGAAAGCCACCATGTGGAATAGCCATGGTGGTGGTGTACGAATTCTTCTTGGCTGGGGACATGATCTGCTAGAAAAAGCCTATGACTTTTGCCACCAGAGTGCTGTCCACTTTACTGCCTTCCAGTTACCAGGACTGATATTTTAAACGGTATCCAATAACATCAATAGCTGTGGTGCACGGATTGTCGAAGATTCATCTGGTTTTCGAGATAATAATTGACCACTGGTGCACTGGGCGAAGTGACCAGGTTGAGAATAACTAGTTGTTGGCACCATCATTTTTTATTTATTTTTTTACTTGCCGATGGGTTTGCAACTCAAACTAAAACTTGAGTTTTAATTCTATCTTTATTAAAAAAAAAAAACCTAAAATGGATAAGCTATTTACCGTGTATATAGAATTAGAAATATTGTGGATTATATCGATGTGTCTTTTTTACTTCTCGGCAAAATTTACAAGAGTTGTTTTTAGGGGTATTTTCCTAAATTAATTGAGAGCAAATTAGTCTATACACCTTTTTTTTACATAGTATAATAACTTCTTTACCCTTAAAAGAAATTGGCATGTATCTCTTATTTAGAGGCCTTTTTGACTTTTCAGGTTTAATTGCACGACAAATTACTGAAATTACTTCTATAAGCCAAAAAAAACAAATAATGATATGCTAGGGTATTTGTGTATTTTCTCTTCTTTTTTCAGTAATAATAGATCTGATAAAAAAGTTGATAGCATCTTTTAACAAATATATAATATTATTTAAATAATTTATAAGAAAGAGCGTGGGAATTTTAGGAAAGTTATGGCGGCATGTGCAGAGGCTTTGCTTGGCCAAACAGTGCTTCTAAGGTAGCAATAGAATCCTCTCAATGGTCCTTACCTGCCTAGACAATGTGTGTGACTTTATCACCCCCACTTCGCCATCAACGATCATTTCTTTTTGTTTTTTTTCTCTCATTCTAGAAAATCATGGTGACCCAATGGAACCCTTAAATTAATTTTTTCTTCTGATATAGTTTATATTCTTTTTATTAATATTTATTTTATTTGAAATAATTTGTAGTTTATTTTTAATTTCATATCTCTTAAGTTTTTTCATGTGTTAAATTTAGTTTCTATTTTTTATTACAATTTATTTTTTACTTAAAATGGTTTTCAAAATTGATTATTTTTTTTTCAATTTCATCCTCCTTTAGTTTTTTTTCTTATCGAATTTTATCCTTATTTTTTATTGCTATATTTTTACCTTGGATTTTTTCTAGTTTGATTTTTTTTTTGCGATTTTATCATTTGACATTAAATTTATCTGGTGTTGAGCTTATTAATTGAGTTCAGGTCTAGAGCTAATGGGTTGTGAGTTTGATATATTAAACCGAGTTTGCTTAGTTTTTTTTTTCTTTTTAAATCTTTTTTTTTCCTTTTTATTTCATCATCCATTATTTTTTTCGCTTTCTACAAGACTTTTCAGTCGTTTTGAGAAAAACACAGGTTGCCTCGTTTTTTTTTCTAGTCTTTGCTAGATCTAGCTTTTTAAAAAGAAATTTTTTAACTAGATTAAATTAATTTATTTCAACTTTTCAACATTAAATTTGTCTAGTATTACCTCGGGTTTTTTTCTCGTCTTTGTTAAATCTTGCTTTTTTAAAAGGGATTTTTTAATTAAATTAATTTATTTTATTATTTAACATTAAATTCATCAGATATTGAATTTCTTAGTTGGATCCGGATATGAAATTTGACGAGTCACGAGTTTGAGAGATTAAACAAATTCTAAAAAGTTCACTCGGATTTAGTTGTTTTTTTTGTTTTTTTTTTCAATTCCATCCTCAAACATTTTCTTGCATTTTTTTCTGCTTTTTATGAGATTTTCCGTTTGTTTTGGAAAAAAACACGGATTACCTTAGATTAGATTTTTTTTCCTGATCTCTGTTGAATTTAGTTTTTTTTATAAAGATTTTTGTTTTTAAATTAGATTAAATTAATTGATTGAATATCAGCATGAAATACTTGTTTTATATTATTTTTTAGTTTGTTTTTCTTCTAACAGCATAGGCAGTTTTTTTTTATTATCTTAATCTTAGATTTTTCTTATCTTATATTTTCCTTACTTACTTGAAAACATTGATGTCACGCTCCTTACACTGTAAAAATAATTGACCTAGCGCCCGAGAGCCATCCAGCTAGTTTTATCAATGCATCTACATATTCTTTAATTTTCTCTTTCTTTCTCTTTATTTTTTTTTAGTTTAACGTGGGTGTCCGGGCCAGCTTGCGCGCACCTCGACTAATCCCACGGGCCCTGAAGTTAGCGACCATATAAGCCTCCAGTGGCCATCATATGAGCAACCATAGGGCTCGAACCTGAGACCACAGAGGGAACAAACCTCTTGGTCCCAAACTCTTATTACTGGGCCACCACCTAGATGATTTTCTTTCTTTCTCTCTCTATATTATTAGAAAAAGACGCTTTTTTTCTTCTTCAAACCGCCAGAGGAATTAAGCGGCAAAACAAAAACCAAAAGCAAACCTTACTGTTTTTGGGCTCGGAAAAAGGGACCAAACACGGAATAACAAAAAAAAGGAAATGGTAACCATTATAATTATCATATAACACAACATCCTGTATATTAGACATTTTTATTGAAGAGGAATTAAAATATTATTTTTGGGACTTAACGTAGTTACTTAAAGTCATTATAATTAGTGCTATCAAGTTTATGACACAGAAAAATAATGTTTATTGTGTGATAAGTGCGTTCATAATAAATTTTATTTATAATTTAAAAAATACTTTTTTTTTCTTTTCTAAAGTAATAAAAAACATAGCAATTAAGAAAATCATAAAGAGATTATATAGCATTTTAACGTCACATTAAATAAATCCACTTAACAGTTCATAATTATTTACTTGTTAATTACAACGTAAATAGTATTTATTTTTTTAAAGATAATACTGCACCTTTTGAGTTGTAATTAAACTATATTACAGTAACTATCAAAATTTTGGAATGATTAGTTATTAAATGATAACAATTTATAATTTAAAATAAATATAATTATAATATCTTCAAATAACAATGTAACAAACATGATCGGTAATATTTTGGAAAACATAGAACACATCCAATCCCTTTACACTCCAGCCTAAATTCACAGAATTCTTAAAATCTGGACAGAGAAAGTCAAAACTCACGCCCAATATATTAGGCCACGATCTCGTAGAAACCCAGAAAATCAAAGTACATGACCCAAAATGCAAACCACCACACATAATTGTAAAACCCGACCCAACCCAACAAATTGAAAAAAGGGTGTGATGTGTTAATTTATGAAAAAATTATAGGAGACTGTACTGTGTTTTTGTTTTCCCTTGATATCGGTTCAAATAAGATATCATGATATATTTAACCTTTTTATTTAAAATTTTAATTAAGAAAAATAAGTTTATGTTATTTGAAACTTTAAAAATCCTGTTTTATAAATACATATCACTATATATATATATATATATATATATATATATATATATATAAACAAAACAAAAGAGATAAAGACAAGAAGAGCAAATAAAAAATCCTTAGAGGGGAGATACCCAGAGAGCAGACAAAAAAGAAAAAAAAAGAAGAGAGTCGTGCATCATCATCTTCTAATAATTATTATAATATTAAAATTCAATCCAGTCCAACTAGTTAACCCAGAATTAAAACTAGGCTGCGTTGAAGAAAAACAGGAGAAGAAAAAATTTGATATGACCTGACAACCTGGTTAAAAACTAAGGTGCAATTAGTTAATTTTTGATTTTTTTTACTAAAACGACGTTGTTTTGAATTTTTTTTAAAAAAATTAACCCGGTCAAAATCCGGAACCCGAATCGATCTAAAAACTAAAAAAAGAAAAACTTAGCCCATTTTATCTCTTTCCCCTACTGTGGCAAAGAAAAAAAAAAAAAACAGCCACCCAAACAACACCTTCCTGCAACGGCTCAAGTTCACCCGAGCAGGAGAGGACCCTCAGGAACAAATCTCTTACCTTTCTTTATTTTCCGTGCATAAACTGTTTTAAAGCATCATCCTCGCATGTTTTAGGTTCGACTTTCTTGCTCTTTTTTTACCTGGCAAATCAAAATGTTTGTGCAATGATTAGAGTAACGAAAAAAAGAGAAGGGATTGATACATGTTTAAGTTCCTTCGTGGAGTGACCCAAATTCTTTATTAACAAGTCCCTAAGTCGGATATACTTTTAATATAAAATGTCATTAGTAATTTACCCTACCATTTCAAAAGATATAAAATGGATAGTTAAACCATTTATGTTTCAAACGACAATATTAATTAGCACTAGAGATGTTTAAGAGCTTTTATTCGTATAAAACATATGCAAAAAGCTATAAAAAATAAAACAACGTGGCATGGTTCGAGGAACAAATTCAAGGGTACATAAACCATTAATATTTACATCTAAATTCATAGCTAATAATAAGACTTAAATGAGTTCTGAAATCATTAAAAAAACCAGGTTTGTTACCTAAAAAACTACAATCCAAAACCTAAGCCAAAAAAAAAAAAAAAAAAACCTCCCGCACCGGCGCTCGTGTGGGAAAGAGAGATGGCGAATGCCTGAGACGAAGGGGACAACTGGGTTCGTGGTCGGTGATTAACATCATTGGTAAGAGAGAGAAGTCACGTCGCTGGAGTTTTTTTTGGGTTGCTGGCTGGATTTTCTTTGCATGATGAAGAGAGGTGAGGGAAATAAGGAAAATTGTTTTGGGGTTGTCGGCAAAAATAGAAAGAGAGCAGAATATGGCTAGTATTAATTTGACCATCTCCAGGAAACAAATAAAGAGTAAGAAAATAAAAACTGGAATTGTAATTTGTAATGTAATGCAAAGGCTTCTTGTGGAGAGTGCTAGAGATAAGATTTCTTTGACTAAAAATTTCTAAATTTTATTTAAAAATATTTTAAAAATATAAAAATAAACAGTTTTAATAGTTAGACAAAAGTGATCACTAATCTTAAATTCTTAAAAATCCAAAACAAATCACTTTCACAGAGCGAAAGAGGAATAAAGAGAAATGATTACGTGGCTTCTCTTTAAAGGTGCTAGAGAAAAGGTAATATTTTTAAAAAACTCACAATATCATTTCAATAATAAATAAAGATAAAATAAAATAAAAATTTCAAAACCACTTATAAAACACAAAAAATAAACAGCTCATGATATTTGTTTCAGAATCACT
>Ga0307510_10002307_pt1 | contig 21557 bp, 27 predicted proteins | sample 12_EM_MG_FD_207224 | JGI IMG/M metagenome (GOLD analysis project Ga0307510, IMG submission 207224) | Populus trichocarpa ectomycorrhiza microbial communities from riparian zone in the Pacific Northwest, United States - 12_EM | ecosystem: Host-associated > Plants > Roots > Unclassified | place... | reverse complement strand
ATGGTGTGGTTTCAGTCTCCGTGGTTGGCGATATATGTAGTAGGGGATAGGAAATGGTCCACATTATGGTCTGGTCATTTTGCTTGCGATCTCTTGCAGAATTTCGGCAATCGAGACAGGTCATATTAATACCTGATTCTTGTCGACCAAATGTTCGTTAGACCATCCTCAGTATCGTCTCCTGGTTTCATTGAATCTGAGAGCGCAGCGCGCCCGTCACCGGACAAGCGACAAGCTTGTTACAGTTGCCTCACCATCTAAATAAAACGATGCGTGGATTCTGGGAAAAGAACGCAGACGACTATAAGGGCCGGTGCCGTGGGTCATGTAGACCTCGCGCGAGGTCAATCAGTCAATCCAGCCCTTGCAGTTCAGTCCTACAGAGGCTAGACCGGCTGACCAACGTCGCCGAGGTCTCAGTTTCTCCAATGACGCTTCTTTACCAACTTCGCTCCGTCGCCTGGGGGTTTGGTATCCAACATCCGAGGTTCTGCTCACGTCGTCGTCTCTGCTTGGGGCGTCCAATCATGGGGGCGGTGGTGAGAGGCAATCCCATCATCGTTTTTGACAAAAAATCTCTCTCATGTATGTCGCAGGGGAAGATTTAGTATTACGGATCGGGGCAGTTTAGGGCGTGTTCTCCGGACCCGAGTATGTCGGACGGCACACCATAGTCCGCATTAACATCTTCAATCACTACCTGACACACTTGAACGTCAGTTGAACACATAGGTACTCACCCACATTATAATTAGAAGGATGAATGGCAATGTGAGAAATCTGAGGAAACGACAGGTGATTGTGACGTGGCAGGAGGTCGGGGTGGACGGGACGGGACGAGCAGACAGATAAAACCTAAGTTAGGGTTATCAGACTTTTGCAGGCCAGGCAGAGCCACGGCAGTGGACGTGGAGCACTTGCGCACAAGCGCGACGAGTCTCTGACCTCCCGTACGGAACTGTTCAGTAGCAGTGTATCGGGATCCGTATTCCGCGGACTTTGGTGCGTAGAATTTCTTTGTCCTCAGATAATCATGTTCAACTGACAGAACGCACAGACGAACAACAATCCAGCAACTTTGGGATCCGCGTACCAGGGCGGCAGTGCCCCGCTCAAGATTCGAAGCTTTGTCTATCAGCCCTGAGATGTCCCGTGGGATACCGTGGTCGCCTCACATCTCATCTTCGTTCTGTCACCCCGCTGCGCCAGTGCAGCCCCTTCGCCTGCAGATCACCCACACCTTTGATGACATCCTCGTAACTGCCCCGCGCCACATTACTACTCCCCCTAGCGACCTCCAAGGAGCCCTACAGCATCAGGTACTTGGCGTCCTCGCAAGACCCTACAAACGTCTTGCCACGCTCTACTTGTCAGACGGTAACCATCTCAAGGTGCTCGGCAGGGTCTGCCCGCACATTCCGACCCACATCATGCTCGTTCTGCCTGTGTCTTGCGCGTCGTGCGGGCGTGTCCCGCTGTTTTGGCCTAACCAAACGCACGGGATATAGATCTGACATCGATCACCTGTCGCCTGTACCGGGGGGAGGAAACTAAGACCCCACTTTCAGGCCTACGTTGTAGACACTGCCAACGGAATTGAGCTAACCGAAGTCGGCGCCCCTCCCTATATCCTCAGAGACCTGTCCGAACATACCAAATTCGCATTTATCACGTCCTTCGACGTCTCACACTCACACAAGCAAAGGGTGGAGCCTCTTCGCCCACTCAAATACCAGTCCAACGATGACGCGGCCACAGCGGGGCGAATGACGTACATCGCCCTCACAAATATGTACAATTCCGAGTTGGCCAAGCTGTTCTTGCGGTTCGATGGGAGGGGGGGAGGGAATGCTTGAAGGGGGTTGGGCGTGAGAGTGGCGTACTGCGATAATCCACTGTGAAGGAATGTCTCCTTTGGCTGTGGGAGATCACCAACAGGGACGTCATTTCATTTGCGAGGCCCAGCGACATGGCAGATCTCGCTCTGCGATACTATTGAGGTGGGGTGTCTGGGATTTTGGAGTAAGACACGTGCAGTACAACACTGTAACGCATGGGGGATTGAGCACATTCAATTGGTGACAGATCCTCATTCCTCGTCTTTTTATCATCTTCTGGCCCCTATCTCTGAGGGAAGGATTCCCGCCAGCGACGCGCCAATGTCTAATTCATTCCGCATATACAGTAACAGCGGCGGCAGATTGCCTTGACTGGAGGCCTCGCAACGCAGGACCGTGGTGGAGTGGTAGTGGACATCTCTAAGGGGCGTCAGACAGCGACGACTGGGGAAAGATGTCTCCAAGGGAGTTTTGGGACGAGAGGAGTTGGGGGCTCAGCCCGGTGGAGATGGCTTGTTCGCCTCTTTCTCTGACCATGCCGTCCTCATTAGTGCGCCACCATGGCGACGGCAACCGAGTCGGGAGGTTTTTGCAGTAGAAATACCCAAAGACCAGAGATCCAAATGATGTCGTTCCCAAAGCCGACTATGAAGACGTTCTCAGGAAAGATCGAAGTATGTAGCTCAAAGACACACGTTTCCATGAATCCGTATTAGTGAGTTTGGGACAAAAAATGGTTTTTATTTCAAGGATCCGGGGAAGTAAGCTCGTCTAAGCGCCTCTCCCGTTCCTGATCTACGAGGCATCTGCGAGGGTAGTATCAGTCTCTGTGGTTGGCGATATAGTAGCTAATATGAAATGGCCCACATTGTGATCTGGTCATCTTGCTTGCGATCGCTTGCAAAACTTCTGCAATCGAGACAGGTCATCTTGATACCTGATTCTCGTCAACCAAATGTCCGTTAGACCGGTTTCATTGAATCAGAGAGGGCAGCATGCCGGTCAGCGAGTAAGCGACAAGCTTGTTACAGTTGCCTCACCATCCAAATAAAACAACTTGTGGATTCTGGAATAAGAACGCAGACGACCATAAGGGCCGACGCTGTGGATCATGCAGACCTCGCGCGGGGTCAATCAGTCGATCCAGTCCTTGTAGTTCAGTCCTACAGAGGTTAGACCGACTGACCAACGTCGCCCGGGTCTCAGTCTCTCCAATGGCGCTTCTTTACCAACTTCGTTGCGTCGCCTAGAGTTGAGTGGCCAACATCCGAGGTTGTGCTCACCTCGTCGTCTCTGCTTGAGGCGTCCGATCAGGGGGCGGTGGTGAGAGGCAATCCCATCATCGGTTTTGACCAAAAATCTCTCTCATGCATGTCGCAGGGAGAGACTTAGTTCGAGGCAGTTTAGGACGTGTTCTCCGGACTCGAGCATGTCGGACGGCGCACCATAATCCGCATTGACATCTTCAATCAGTACCTGAGACACTTGAATGTTAGTTGGACACATAGGTACCCACCCACATCATAATTAGAAGGATGAATGGCAATGAGAGGAATCTGAGAAAACGACAGATAATGTGACGTGGCAGGAGGTCTGGACAGGACAGGTAGACAGATAAAACCTAAGTTAGGGTTATTCTCATCACGTGGCAAGGCCAGCATCGCGTTGTTTCTGGTCAGGAATGCTATCGAGCAGTGCGCGGTACTGTACTGATGAAATCTCTAGCTGTGTTCCTGTTTGTATTTGATGTATGAGGTGTTGAGCACGCAGATGCGAAGAGTAAAGGAAGATGTGGGAAGGCACACGGTAGTGATGGAGCGGGATATGCCCACTCGCTCTTGGATGATCTATTGGTAATCCTACGCTCTATCTTATATACTGATGATAGTGTAATGTTAATAATAGTTTCACGCGATAGCAGCGTGTATTTGAGTGATATCAGCATTCGTAGGTGGAGAGTGGGCGTGGAGTACTTGCTCCCGCTTGCTTATCTGATCTCTCTATCTCCGCCGATCTGTACCGATCTCAACACTCCCCCTCAAACGGGTGCAAGTCCCATGCCCTCTATGTGCGTCTTATGCTTCGGACAAGGTAAAGCTTTTGTCAGGATGTCTGCCGTTTGCTCTGGATCTTGGCAACTTCCAATGTTTATGGTACCTTGCTGAACTTGTTCTTGTACCCAATGCCAATGTATTTCTATGTGCTTTGATCTTTTATGGAACTGCAGGTTCTTTGTCATCGCGATTGCTCCCTCGTTGTCCCCAAGCACTAGTGTCGGTAATTCTCTGGGCAGGAGTCTGAGCTCGTTGTACAAGCTCCTTAGCCAGCAGGCCTCGCGTGCAGATTCTGAGAGCGCTATGTATTCTGCCTCTGTTGAAGATAAAGCTGTAGCTATCTGCTTCTTCGAGCACCAGGTTATCGCACCATCGGCAACAAGGAAGACATAACCCATGGTTGATCCTCTGTTGTCCGCGTTGCCATATGCGGCATCTGCATATCCATAAAGGTTCTTTTGCTGGGGGTGTGCCTTATACACTATGCCGTGGGATTGTGTCCCTGCTAGGTATCTTAGGATTCGCTTAACTGCTATGTTGTGTTGTAGGCTCGGGTTAGCTGTGTATGATGCAAGCCTGTTTACTGCGTAGGTAATGTCGGGGCGCGTCGCGTTTGCAATATATTGTAATTCTCCAAGCAATCTTGCAAAAGAGTTGCTGCAACTTCCATTCTCTCCTTCTGGATTTGGGACAAGTGCAACGTTTGGATCCAATGGTGTGCTTACGAAATCGGAGCCATCCATTCCTTCTTTCCGCAAGATCAACTCAATGTATTGCTTGGACAAGATGGCGATTGAGTCTGACGTTGTTGTTATTTCAATCCCAACAATCTTTGTGGGTTTGCCAATAGGGTCTTTCAAACGTGCCATTAATCACATCATTATTTGTCCGATTAATTTGTTCATTAAGTCGTTTTTTGCGCGAAAATTGGATTAATGGATGAAATAATGAGAAAAATAATGAACAATTAATGGTCAACTTTGAAACCCCCCTCTGGCGAAAATGCAATAATGGTAAAAATAATGGCTTGGGGACCTGTCGGCATGCTGTCGGCACCTCCATCATGTTTACATCTCCAACCATTGCACCGAGTTTAGGGCCGGACGTTGTATGCACTTGCATGAAAATACAATAAAAGCAGTGCCCGGCCTGCAATGCTTATCTCATTTGCAATCCTTGTTGCTTGTCTTGCAGTCTCACTTCTGTTGAACAAAGGGGGATCACACAAGGAAAAGTTTAAGGGCTACAGTATATTAGGGATGATGTTTGCATGCACTCCACAAGAGCAGGAGGCATGGTTTATATACACATTTGAGTACATAAGATATCTATAGTAAGGTGTCATCGGGATGCAATGTCGGTGTCATCGGGACACAATGTCAGTGTCGCCAGGACGCGATGTCAGTGTCGTCGGAACATGGGGTTGGTGTCGTTGGGATGTAGTGTTCAGGGACCTTCAGTGTCGGCGACTGCGCATGCCCCACCCCTCCTACTCAATGCGCCCTTCCTGAATATCCATGAGCCGCTCCCAAAGTGTGTGCGGGACGCTGTCCTCTCCACCAACAATGGGTAGCATGATGCCCTATACCACCTTTGCCTCTCCTGCTTCCACATCGCCACCAGTACTGCTATGCTGCCATCTGATGTGTGCAGGGATAAAGGAAACCCCATCATGGCCATTCGCGCGTGGCTGTAAGGCTTGCCTTCCAGCGATACTCGAGATGTCGACAAGACATGTTACAATCTGGAAATGTGAGGGATAGCAAGAGGACGGGGAACGTATGAAAACAAGGGGACAGAGGGGGCCAATATTGCCTGCCCTCCAAGGCAAGGCTTATGTCGAGTCTGGAGCAAGGGAGACAAGCACACTAGAAGCAGAGTGAGCATGAAAAGGGGGTCAGGGAGAAGAGAAAAGTGTGAGGTCTGTCGACAACAGACCCGCGCGGCAACGTATCGAGTGAAAGTGCGGTGGGGTGTGCACCATGTAATGTTGTAATGACAGCTGTCGAGGCGTGGCGTTGGCCGGCAAATGGTGGGCTATCTGCATGTCGTCAGGAGAGAGGGCGAGGAGTCGACCAAGGGGAGGATGAGGAGGAGGCGTGGCGTGCATTGGGGGGACTGACATGTCGGTTGGTGTGTGGAAGGGATGTCAGGTAAAGCAAAACACAAAACACAACAAAACAAAGTTTGGAGTGATTCCAAATAAAACTCCGATCAAAAGTGGTCTCATTAGAAGGAGAAGGATAATGGGCACTTATCAAAAAATGAGCCCCTGAGACTATTAATAAAAAAAAGACCATTAATCATTCCATTGTTGATCTCCTGAACAACACTATTTTGAATAATGAAATAAATAATGACACAACTAATGGCATGAATAAGGGCAACTTTGAAAGACCCTAATGTTGGTTACTTCCCACTCAGCTTCTATATCGGCTACTGTCTTGTCTCTAAGCTCAATCGATGTCGCGAATATGAGGATATCATCGACCCATACTGTTACAATCGAGAAGTCATCCCCGATGTGGAATATATACACGCAGGGATTGGAGAACAAACACTTGTACTTGTGCTTTGTTAATTTCAAATTGAACTTGATGTTCCATTTGCGCCCAGCTTGCTTTAAGCCGTATAGGGTCTTTATTAGTTGGCATATTCGCCCAGTTCTGTCGTTGAATCCCTCAGGCTGTTTCATGTACAGTATACGCATTCCTTCAGTTTCCCATTTAGGTATGCGCCTTTTACGTCCATCTGATATATGTGGAGTTTACACGTTGCAGCTATCGCAAGGATCACTTGTATGGATTCCATTCGGATGACAGGAGAATGTGTCTCTAGGTAATCGTGTCCTGGTCTTTGTGCACAACCTTTGGCGACTAATCATGCCTTGTACTTTATGATCTGGCCTTCTTTGTCTCGCTTCTTGACGTAGACCCATTTATTCGCTATGGGGACCACTCCTGGGGGCTTTTCGACAAGTTTCCATGTCTCCATATGGTGTAATTGATCTAGTTCTGTATGCATGGCTCGTTCCCACTCATTCCAGTCTTCTGATCCTCTCGCTTGGCGAAGGCTATGGCAATCATCGTTAGGTATGACAACGTATGCTTCTTCTTTGTCAACACATGCGATTCCTGCTTCCTCCTCATCTGGGAAGGGGTCATGCAAATATCAGTAATCTTTCTTTATTCCTCTAGTTCTTTGCGGTTCTCTTGGATCGATGTCCGTGTCTGCTGGTCTTTTCTTTGGGTTTCTTTTCGGACTCTGACTCAGGTTCTTTGCTCCGTTTTGGGCGTCTCTCTGAGTGTCCTTCTTTCCCTCCTCCCCCTCGCTTGGAGGGGCGTCTTCCCCCTTATCTCTGGGAAGGTTTGCCTCCCCCTTGTCACCAGGAGGGTCTATTGCCACTTCTTCTGGCAGGGATGGGTTGGTTAGGGTCAAGAACTTATAGTTTCTCAAAGTGAGTATGTTTCTCATTGGTGCATTAAAATATTTAACTGATTTTGATCCATTGTCGAATCCAACTAGGACTCTTTGTTGGGACTTCGGCATCATTTTACATTGCACGTTTTGCCCTTGAGCTAATATCCATACAGGTGCACCGAGTTCTCTTAGGTGCATAACGTTTGGTTTCTTCCTGTTCCACGACTGATATGGTGTCATTTCTGGTCTCACAGAAGTATACGAACGGTTGTGTATATATGCAGCATGTGCGATTGCAGGTTCCCATAGGAATTGTGGCAGTTTCAAGGCCGTTAACATTGTTCGTGCAAGTTTGCCTAACGTTCGATTCATTCATTCAGCGACTCCGTTCTGGGAAGGGGAATATGGTGCAGTCATCTGGAAGCGGATACCTTGTGAGTGGCACCATTTCTTCAGTTCTTCGTTAATGAACTTGCTTCCTCTATCCATCTTTATTGCACATGGGCTTCTGCCTTATGCCATTTGGTGAGTCATATACTCTATTATTTTCTTGCCAGCTTGGCTTTTCTTTTTTAGGAATTCAACTGTGACGTATCGCGAAGCGTTGTCTATCATGACCACATAGTAGTGGCTTCCATGTATGGACGCAGTTTCGTACTTTCCCCAAACGTCCACATGTGTGAGTTCACCAAGTTTAGTGTCTTTCTTTTCAGCTAATCCATAGGGTTTTTCAGCATGTTTCGACTTGGTACATGCCACACAATCAGGCCTCGGGGACCACATATCCACACAAAAACCATTGACCATTGACTTGTCTAACAATCTCTGCAAGCCCAAATATCCAATGTGGCCGAAGCGTTGGTGCCATATTTCCCAAGACAGCACGGATGTATTCGCATGGAATGAGTACTTGTAGTCTTTGGGTGTGGTTATAGGAACGAGTTTAAACCTCATCTTGTATAGGTTATTGCTTAGTTTTATGCCTCTAGCAATGGCAACATTTTTATTTGTGTAAAGTGTGAACTTTGAATAGCGTCCAAGAAAGTACCGTCTGCATTGCTCCCAATTCCCTGCTGCAAGCAGGTTGTTTCGATTACTGGGAACATGTAGAACGTCTCACAGTTCAATTGTATGGTTTTTTCTGTTGCATTCAGAGTTCAGGAAGATTGTTCCCTTACCAATGGCATATGTCTTTACACCACCAACGCCTTTGATAGGAGTCTGATCTATTGGCTCATATGTGGCAAATGCATCTTGTCGATGCATGATATGAGAAGTCGTTCCCGAATCCGCCAGCCAATCATAAATCAAATTGCCGTTTTCATTGTAAAGGGGGGTCTTATCGCTGTACTCTCCGTTATTATCATACGCATTCTCGTCGACAGCGTTCGCCTCCTCCTTGGCATTCATAGCGTGATGCTCTCCTTGTATGATCTTGTGCTCCCCTTCCATCTCATTGTTGCCTTGTTCGGCTATATTCGCCTCAGTGGTATCGTCCACGTCACTGGCATCGCTCGCGTTATTGGCATCAGCATTGTTGGCCTCACGCTTGGCACGTTTGTTCACGCCATCCCTGTCCTTGCCACCATTGGGACATTTATTGCCTGGCTTGGAGTAGCAGTCTTTTTCGGTGTGACCGAACTTTCCACACCCCTTGCACTTCAGCTTGTCTAGATAACGGCACTTACAAGTCCAGTGTCCATCTTTACCGCAATGATTGCAGCGTTTCTCCTCGCAAGGGGTACGATTTTCATTGGAAGAGCTGTTGTTGTGGTTCACGTTTGAGTTGCGAGAGCTGTTAGTGCAGTTTCTGTTACCATTTTTAGAGGTGGTCCCCTCCTTCTTCCTACAGGACTCATCAGCCTTGTACTTTTGTTTGATCATGCCTATAAGGCTCTGGCTGTCAACCAGCTTGTTTGGGTCCTTATTGGTCTCATCGACACAGCCCTGGACATAAGGCTTTGTGTACTTGTCCCAAGAGCGTGGAAGCATGGATGCGATGATACGCTTGAAGAGTGCATCGTCCTCTAGTTTGCGCTTCTTGCTAAAGATATGGACTTTGTTCCAGGTTTGCTTGAGCTTTGTGAGATGGTCCAGAATGTTAGAGCCCTCAGTAGCCCTAGTCTCAAAGATGATGCAAAGATGCTCAGTATAGTCTCATTGGGAAGGAGTCTCAAACATGCCCTTAAGCGTCTTGTACATCTCGTGGGCGTTGATACAGCCTTCAGTGTGAACGTTGAGCTCATTGGAAACATTGTTGGTGATGCACATCTGAGCGCAGGTGTCGTTGTAGTGCCAGTTCTTGGTTCTGATGGGATCCCACGTAGGGTCAGGGCATGGAAGAGTGCCATCGACATACTCCTTGATGTCAACCATCTGTATAAGGTAGTTCATGAGACAAGACCAAGAAGTCCAATTGCCTGATTTGGTGTCTAGAGTTTCATCCATCTTGATACCAGACGGGTGGCAGGCCTCCAGGAATGACAATGTGGGTGATCGTCAGAGCAGTAGCCATGGTGTTCGACTGAGTAGTGCTCAGAGCAGAAGCGCAAGGGTTGTTGCCAGAGGACCTAGACTGAGATGTGCCAGAGTTGGGAGTAGTTTGCCTGCGTTCGGGATTGGCGTGATCCATGGTAGTGGTAGGTGATAGGGGATAATAATAGGGGCTTTAGTTTTGTTCTAGTGCATGCATACTATGAATAGTTTTTTGAGAGTGATAATATGCAAGATGGTTTAGGCAACAGGGCCCATAACCTGTTTGTATTTGATGTATGAGGTGTTGAGCACGCAGATGCGAAGAGTAAAGGAAGATGTGGGAAGGCATGCGGTAGTGATGGAGCGGGATATGCCCACTCACTCTCAGATGATCTATTGGTAATCCTACGCTCTATCTTATATACTGATGATAGTGTAATGTTAATAATAGTTTCGCGCGATAGCAGCGTGTATTTGAGTGATATCAGCATTCGTAGGTGGAGAGCGGGTGTGGAGTACTTGCTCCCGCTTGCTTATCCGATCTCTCTATCTCCGCCGATCTGTACCGATCTCAACAGTTCCTGCCAGGAAGCCGCCAAGAAAGAGGGCCGAATACCTCCTTTTTTTTTGTTCGTATTTCAAGCGAACGCGACCGACCGCGAAGAAAAGTGAAGGTGGGAACCGCACACGAGAAAACTCCAGTCGTACAAGTACTGGTAGGTCATCATTTCGGGGAATTTACAGTTAGCGTAACATTGCATGAAGACGTATTGGATTGTCTGCGATCATAAATACACGGAAAGAAAAAACGAAGGAGAAGGAAAATGCGAGAGGAGAGGAGAGGTTTTCTTTGTGATCAGGCAAAGTAACTGAGAGCGACTGTGGTCCATGTTGAAGAAATGAGATTGACCTGGGACAACAGTACATGTAGCACCTTTGTAATGTAGTCCACAAGATGTACAATCCCCTGTAATAATGTACCACCCTAATTCCAACAAACTTCTAGGGCTGCACAACTGCTGCACATATTATAATGTACATCCCCCTCTCCAAGCAGTACCATTATAATGCACTCACCAACACTTCTGCCACATTATAATCCCCCCATCTCGGAAACCCGGAGCTGGCAAGCAGCTACCCTCCTGTGCGCGCCCCGCCCCCGGCAGCCTCCAGTGACGCGAATTCATCATCGCTCGTCGTCGCTGACAGCGGGCACGCTCCACCCCGCTGTCGCCGTCATTTCCGTCCTCAATTTGTGGCACTACGCTGTGACTCCTTCCGCTGCTAAGCTGGGCAGCGTTTGCAAGTTCCGGGGCTCGCACATTGTCCCCGACGACGGCGCCAATGCCATGTGGGTGTGCAGGGAACTGCTTGCGAGTTGCGATGATGAGTCTGCGCGGTTCGAACAAGAGCGAGAGCGCGGGCATTTGCGCGGGTATTCGCATGGACATCCGCGCGGGCATTCGCACGGGCATTCGCATGGGCATCCACAGGCAGATAGGTCACGCGGGCAGTTCGCAGTAGTGCGTCGTGGGTTGCGTCCGTCGCTGCGTGGCGCCTTGGTGTTGGTTGCTATGGTGGCAGCGACGATGATGGCGATGGCGACAACGGCGGCGGTGGTGACGCGAGAGGTCGCATTGCTGAGGCGGGGCGATGCGATGGCGGTATGTGATGGCAACAACGCGAGGATGTACGCGGCCGACGACGCCGGCACTGGCACAACTGCCGAACAGTTCGCCCGTACGTGGGCTGCGCTGTGGGGGAGTGAGAGCGGGCCTTGCTCGGCCCATTAAAATGTCTGGAGGAAGGGGTTGGTCGTCAGCGCGCCAGCAGTGGCCAATGCACCTGCGTCTCCTGTGTCCCCTGACTCTCTCAGGCTTGCTGGCACGGTCTTGAAGGTCGACATAGCCTCAGGCGTTGACACGCGCGGATGAGGGGAGCACTCCCGGTCGTGCACGCTGCACTTGCCATGGCCAAGGGTCCTGCCGGCGTCGGGTCTGCTGGCGGGGCTGATAAAGCCACCGTTGCAGCACCCGAGGCGTTGGGGCCCGGGGCGTATGGCAGAGCAAGGGGAGGGAGGTGCGAAAGGCCATCGCATGGGGAGGCCTGGCACGGGGCCGATGCACCGCGGCAAGAGGGCGAGCGAGCGTCGAGTCGGAAAGAACATGACCTTGCGAGGGGCACCGATGAGGTGGGGACCGCAGAGGAAGGTAGCCCGAGGGACCTGTCAGGACACAGAAAGAATGCGACCGAGTGGGGGTTACTCACCTCTGGAGACTGCAGAGGAAGGGATGAGGAGGGACACGGGAAGAACGCGACCTTGGCACCCACGAGCTGGGGCCCGCAGAAGGAGGGGCCTGTCAGGAAAGGAGGGGGGTGTGACCGAGTAAGGGCACTCACGCAGAGGGAGGATATGTCGGCGCACGGAAAAAAGCGGCCTTACGAGGGGCAGAGCGAGGGAGGGCATGCCGAATGCCTCGGTGTGGGGATACTGGGAATAATCGAGGCCAGCCAGGGAATCGTAGGTGAAACCAGACCTCGTAGCGTCAATGAAGTCGGGGCTCTTGGATGGCTGCAGAGGAGTGAGGCCCTCGACTTACGCGTACTCACGAACACAGGACGCTGTGGTTAAGGTTGGGGTTTAGGTGTTTGCAGTCGCGCGTGAAGTTGTGTACACTCATCGCTCCACCATACAGTACTTGTACAGACCCGACCGCACGTCTGTCCGGACTCATTCACAAATGCTGACAAGACCTTCGCACTGCGGTCCTTCCCTCATGAGTGCTCATCACTCAGTCGCTTTCTTTTCCATACCCTGACGTCTCCCTCCTTCTGTGGTCTCCAGACGGTGAGTGACCCTTGCTCGTTCACTCTCTTTCCCTTTCCTGACAGGTCCCTCTCTCTGTGTGCCCCAGCTCATCAGCGCCCCTTGCGAGGTCGCCTTTTTCTCCCCTTGCGATGTATCCCTTCTGCAGTCTCTATGGGTGAGTCACTCCCCCTTGTTCGTTCACTTCCTTCCCCTTCCCTGACAGGTCCTCCCTCTGTGGGCCCCAGCCCGCCAGTGCCCCCCGCGAGGTCGCTCCTTTCCCCTGCCACAACATATCCCTTCCTCTGCGGCCCCCAGAGGTGAGTAACCTTCAACTGGTTGCATTACTTCCATGCCCTGACAGGTCCCTCCTCCCGTGCCTGTCGGTGCCCCTTGCGAGGCCGCATCCCTTTCGACTCAACATGCGCCCGCTCGCCCTCTCGCAGCAGTCCATCAACTCTGCACATGCCCCCCCCTGCTTTGCCATACGCCCTGGGCCCCAACGCCTCGGACGCTGCAACGGTGGCTTCATCAGCCCCGCCAGCAGATCCGACGCTGGCAGTGCCCTCGGCCATGGCAAATGCTGCGCCCACAATTGGCGGTGCATCCCCTCGTCCGTTCGTCAACGCCCGACGGTTTGACTTCCCCTCACGTATGTGCCGGCCTTCACAACCGTGACAGGCTTGCACTCTCATTCACCCCACGGCGCGGCCCACGCGTGAGCATGTTTGGCGGTTGCGCTGACGCCAACGTTGTTGGCCGTGGACGCCCCCATTCCGTCGCCGTCACACATCGCCATTGCATTACCCCACCTCGGCAATGCGAATTCTCGCATCACTGCTGCCGCTGCCGCCGCCGTTATCCCCATCGCCATCATCGTCGCCGCCACTGTGGCCAGTGGCCACCAACACCAAGGCACCACGCAGCAACGGACGCAACCCATGCTGGACTGCTACAACCTGCCTGTGCGAATTACCTGCACGGATGTCCACACTTTCACTTTGCTCGAACCGCCCAGCCTTGTCATCACGATGCGCAACCAGTACACTGCAAGCGCGCACAGCATCAGCGCCATCATCGGGGTCCACGTGCAGGCCCCGGAACTTGCCAGTGCTGCCCAGCTCAGCAGCGGAGGAAGTTACGGCACAGCGCTACGGACCGAAGATGGAAATGGCGGCGGTGGGGGGGGTAGAGCGTGCTCGCTGTCAGTGGTAATGAGCGACGACGAAGTCGCGTCACTGGAGGCCGCCGGGGGCGGGGCGCGCGCAGGAGGGTAGCTCCTTGCCAGCTCCGGGTTTCTGGGAGGGGGGAGTTGTAATGCAGCAGTGGTGTGGGGAGAGTGCATTATAATGGCACTACTTGAAAAGGGAGATGCAGCATTATAATTTGTGCAGCACTTTTGCAGCCCTAGGAGTTTGTTGGAAACACAGTGGCACATTATTACAGTACATTGTAGAATTTGTGGGCTACATTACAAAGGTGCTACATGGACACCTCCTTTCTATTATTGCACTTTATGTCGATGACTTCAAACTTGTGGGACCTCCTGATTCAGATGACGTCTGCAAGGACAAGGAGACCCTGAAGAAGAAGTACCACATGACTGATCTGGGAGAGATCTCCTGGATTCTTGGCATCCATGTCATGTGGGATCGCGAAGAGGGCTGGATCGCGTTATCCCAACAGAAATATTTAGAGGAGGTATTGGAGTGCTTCGATAAGGCTAATGTTCACCCCATCAGCACCCCCTCTCTCCCCAACCATCATCTCATCTGTCTCCCTTTGCCTGAGGTGGATGCTAAACACTTTCAGCGCGCCCTTGGGGCCCTCATGTATCTAATGCTAGGCACACGCCCAGATATTGCTTACACCATCGCAGCTCTTGGTTGCCACGCAGCCAACCCTGGCATCGAACACCAGCATGCCCTTGACTGTCTTTTCTGTTACCTTCGCAGGTCTTCAGACTACAAACTTGTGTACCGCTGTGGGGTTCCGGGAGGCAACACCATACTTGGGTACATGGATGCCGACTGGGGCAGTGATGTCAATGACTGTAAGTCCACCTTGGGCTATGCGTTTACTCTCTCTGGCAGCACTATCTCCTGGAGTTCCAAGAAGCAGAGCGCTGTTGCTCTCTCCAGCACTGAAGCCGAATATATCGCCGGTGCGCATGCAGCAAAGGAAGCTATCTGGCTTGGACGACTCTTTGCAGGGTTACAACAACCTTCATCATTCCCTATTCCCCTCCTCATCAACAACCAGTTGGCCATTGCCATCGCGAAAAACCCAGAGTTCCATGACTGAACGAAATACATTGACATCCACTATCACTTCCTCTGACACAAGGTTGAGTCGGGTGATATCACCCTTGATTACGTGCCCACTAACGACCAGTCTGCTGACGTCCTTATGAAGGGCCTTGCCCAGGAGAAGCATGAGAAGTTTTTGAAGGAGCTAGGTTTGCGCCATGCTGATTGAGGGGGTGTGTCAGAGGTAATGCAATCAATTGCGCACTTGGTGCATTGTGGCCCTTGATGGGATGCTTTCTTCTTATCCTTGACAGACATTGACACTTCTCATACAGATGTATGTCGTAGTGTTCCATGTGAACATTTTAGCTTGTGATTACTGCATTTACCTTTACTTGCGTTTATTACTTTCATCGCTGATCACTCCTCAAGTACTTATACTGTGTCTTTGTTGCTAGTAAAACCTCAGTCTTCATGTTCATCAGACTGAGGTTAGTATTGATTGTTAATCTTGCTTGCTACCTTATCGCTTACATCGGCCTAGCACCCTCTGTCCGCTTACAGGTACATACAGTTGCAATGTAGTCTTCACATTCATCAGACTGAGCGCCCTCTGTCCGCTTACACTTCCCGTACTCTCACGACGTCCCGTGGGATGCCATAATCACCTCACAACAAACACATCTTCGTTCTCCGCCACCATGCCGCACCGCAGCACATCCTCCTGCAGATCTCCCACACCCTTGATGACATCCTCGTAATCGGCCTACGTCACCTTATTGCTGCCCTTAGCGACCTCCAAGGAACCCGTGCAGCGTCGGGTGCTTGACGTCCTCGCGAGGTCCTGCAAACTTCTGGCCACACCCTTGTCGGATGGGGAACCACCCCGAGGTACTCGGCAGGGTCTGCCTACCCGTGCCCTCCAACCTGCCTCATGCTCATTACGCCTGTGTCTGGCGCGTCGCGCAGGCGTATCCCGTAACCAAACTCACCGGATGATGGACCTGACATCGACCATCCACCACCTGTCCTTTGGGATGAAGCTAAGACCTGTACCCCATTTTCACGGACACCACTGAGAGCCCTACTTTCAGGCCAACGTCATGGACATTACCAACGGAATCGAGCTAACCGAAGTCGGCGCCTCGCCCTATATTCTCAGAGACCTGTCCGAACATACCACACTCGGATTTACCGCGTCCTTCGATGTCTCACAGACACACAAGCAAAGCGTGGAGCCCCTCCTATGACCGCTTAGACACCAGATCCAATGATGACGCGATGACGCAGCGACAGCGAAGGCGAATAACGTACGTCGCCGTCACAAATACGTACAACTCCGAGTTGGCCGAGCTGTCCTTGCGGTTCAAGGGAAAGGATCAGATTCTTGTGAACGGGGTCGTCGAGGCAGTGCTGTTGGCGTTCACCGTCCAGATAAGCTCAAGTATGAATATCCGCCCGCGTTCGTCTAGTTTGGGGAGGACCCGCCGTCGTAGAGGGCTGCGACGACCGGATTGGATCATCGCCTGTGTGGTTGCCAGGTTGGGGACTATATGGAAGCAGGTAATCATCGTTTATCGTGGTAGAATCCTTGCAGACGGGTGCATCCTACTACTGAAAGCTGCTCCCCCGTCTGTTTGTTTAAGCCCCGTCTGGAAAAAGTTCCGCCACAGATGACATACCCTTCTCCGAGCAAGAACTTTGGTCTGTCCTTGATTACGTCTCACGAGACGGATGTCATTCTCCACCTCGGCGGTGACCCCGTCCCCGACATCTCATCACCCAACTGTCCAAGGTCCTATAGCAGGGCTACAGCTTGAGGATCGACCGTCCGCGCTAAGTGACCCACCATGGCCAAACACTAACTCCGTCGCGTCGAGTGGCAAGGTGACAGAAAAACGATAGGGCAGCACGGCACGTGTTGTGAGATCTCGGGGGAACGCTTTTTTTTATTGATGTCTTGGTGTCCTCGTTCACATTTGCTCCGACACGTCTGTAGGCAAGGTCCCACGCTCCTCAGTGGTACTGTACTATCCCCTTTTCTAGGTCGTGATTCCTCACAGAGGAGTGCCGCGGCATCATGTCTGCCAGGACCCGTTGGCTGTTGCCGCACCACTGTACCGTTGCCAGTTACGTCTCAGACGAACAGATCCGCGGGGACCTCCCATTTCCAAGGTATGCTACCTGATTCGTGGAATCATGGGCATGTTTTTTATTCCATTGTGGTACTGATCGGTCGCACAGAGTTTGGGAAAAGGAATACTGATATATTTGCCGCAAAAACTCTGGGAGCTTTGACTATGGCAGGGGCCGCGATAGGCAGGTCTTTCAGAATCACTGCCGAAATATGCAACGGAGCAGCCTGACAGATAATATATTCACTTCCGCAGTTGTTGGCTGACCTGTGGAAACGCCCTACCCCCCAAGTTATTGACGCGTCTACCGCCTTTCGAACTCGCCGCGGACGTGGTCTAGCTTCGTCGTACTTGCACATGTTCTACATTTGCTCTTCGCTATGCAACAAGATCGCATCCGTACCGCGAAAGCGCTAAGCCTTGAATCGCGGGGGGTCGCCTGTTCGTATCTGGCGAGACTGCTGCTAGCAAGGACAAGGAGCTTTGTAAGCACTACAAGTGCTCGAATCCACTACAGTGAACGCCCGGCAACTACTAGTGGAGCGGGCTCAATGTTGTATCGTTAGACGCTCGCGTGGTGGTGAGGGAGAGAATGCTTGTAGGAAGTTGGGCATGAGGTTGACGAACCGCGATGACCCCACTGGAGTGCTCTTTCGAGTAACGTGGGTTGCAATCGCATGCGTGAGAGACTTAACATCGACAGGAGCGTCGTTTCATTTGCGAGGCTCAGGAACACGCAGACCCTGCTGTGCAATGCCACTGAGGCGAGCTGTCTAGAATTTTGGAGTAAGATACGTGCAGTACAACACTGTAACACACAGGGGATTGAACGGGGGACATGTGACGCTCAATTGGTGACGGATCCTTGTTCCTCATCTTTTTTTTTCTCAAAAAATAACGTCATTGGATATCAACGTTGCAGCCGTTGAAACTGCCCTTGATTCCAATATGCTTGAAAATATCATCTTCCGCTCCCTATCTCTTATTATAAGTAAGGCCCAACCGAATATGAAGGCGAAAATTATCGTTCTCAGCAAGATTGAAGGATGTACTGTAGGCTAAGACACGTTTTCCATGAGTCCATATTAGTGGAATTAAGGCAAAAAATTATTTTAAGTTCATGCATCCGGGGTGTGAGCTCCTAAGCGCCTTCCCCGTTCCTGATCTACGAGGCATCTGCAATGGTGTGGTTTCAGTCTCCGTGGTTGGCGATATATGTAGTAGGGGATAGGAAATGGTCCACATTATGGTCTGGTCATTTTGCTTGCGATCTCTTGCAGAATTTCGGCAATCGAGACAGGTCATATTGATACCTGATTCTTGTCGACCAAATGTTCGTTAGACCATCCTTGGTATCGTCTCCTGGTTTCATTGAATCCGAGAGCGCAGCGTGCCCGTCAGCGGACAAGCGACAAGCTTGTTACAGTTGCCTCACCATCCAAATAAAACGACTCGTGGATTCTGGGAAAAGAACCCAGACGACTATAACGGCCGGTGCCGTGGGTCATTAGACCCCGCGCGAGGTCAATCAGTCGATCCAGTCCTTGCAGTTCATTCCTACAGAGGCTAGACCGGCTGACCAACGTCGCCGAGGCCTCAGTTTCTCCAATGACGCTTCTTTACCAACTTCGTTCCGTCGCCTGGGGGTTTGGTATCCAACATCCGAGGTTCTGCTCACGTCGTCATCTCTGCTTGGGGCTTCCAATCATGGGGGCGGTGGCGAGAGGCAATCCCATCATCGGTTTTGACAAAAAATCTCTCTCATGTATGTCGCAGGGGATTTAGTATGACGGATCGAGGCAGTTTAGGGCGTGTTCTCCGGACCCGGACCCGAGTGCACACCATAGTCCGCATTGACATCTTCAATCACTACCTGATACACTTGAACGTCAGTTGAACACATAGGTACTCACCCAAATTATAATTAGAAGGATGAGTGGCGATGAGAGGAATCTGAGGAAACGACAGGTGATTGTGATGAGGAGGTCGGACGAGCAGACAGATAAACCCTAAGTTAGGGTTATCAGACTTTTGCAGGCCAGGCAGAGCCACGGCAGTGGACGTGGAGCGCTAGCGCACAAGCGCGACGAGTCTCTGACCTCCCGTACGGAACTGTTCAGTAGCAGTGTATCGGGATCCGTATTCCGCGGACTTTGGTGCGTAGAATTTCTTTGTCCTCAGATAATCATGTTCAACTGACAAAACGCACAGACGAACAGCAATCCAGCAACTTTGGGATCCGCGTACCGGGGCAGCAGTGCCGCGCTCAACATCAGGAAGACCCCTCATTTGCTTTTTTGCAACTTTTAGTGCTTTTATTGCTTTTTTCAATTAAAAAAAGTAAAAATTATAAAAGTACAGACTACTTGTGAAAAGCCAACCCCTACACTTTCCATGTACTTTTTTACTTTTGCTCTACTTTTTTACACAGCTCTATATTTTTTCATGCAATATAACTGAGACTACTTCCATTTTATCACTACTTGTAATTTTTTGGCTGTACTTTTTTGACCTAAAATACTTTTGAAGGCAATATACTTTTTTGACTGCCTCAGAAAGCACTCTGGCAAGTGTAGCACTTGGCTTTTTTGTGCTTTTTCTACTTTTTTCATAAAAAAGTAGAAAAAGCATGAAAAAGCACAAAAAAGCAAAAGAGGGGTCTTCCTGATGAAGATTCGAAGCTTTGTCTATCAGCCCTGAGGCCTGAGACGTCCCGTGGGATACCATGGTCGCCTCACATCTCATCTTCGTTCTCTGTCACCCCGCTGCGCCAGTGCAGCCCCTTCGCCTGCAGATCACCCACACCTTTGATGATATCCTCGTAACTGCCCCACGCCACATTACTACTCTCCCTAGCGACCTCCAAGGAGCCCTGCAGCATCAGGTCATTGGCGTCCTCGCAAGACCCTACAAATGTCTTGCTACGCCCTACTTGTCAGACAGGAACCATCTCAAGGTGCTCGGCAGGGTCTGCCCGCACATCCCGACCCACGTCATGCTCATTCTGCCTGTCTCTTGCACGTCGCGCGGGCGTACCCCGTTGTTTTGGCCTAACCAAACGCACGGGATATAGATCTGACATCGATCACCTGTCGCCTGTACAGGGGGGAGGATACTAAGACCCCACTTTCAGGCCTACGTTGTAGACACTGCCAACGGAATTGAGCTAACCGAAGTAGGCGCCCCTCCCTATAACCTCAGAGACCTGTCCGAACATACCAAACTCGCATTTATCGCGTCCTTCGACGTCTCACTCACACAAGTAAAGGGTGGAGCCTCTTCGCCCACTCAAACACCAGTCCAACGATGACGCGGCCATAGCGGGGCGAATAACGTACATCGCCCTCACAAATATGTACAATTCCGAGTTGGCCGAGCTGTTCTTGCGGTTCGAGGGGAGGGGGGGGAGGGAATGCTTGAAGGAGGTTGGGCGTGAGGGTGGCGTACCGCGATAACCCACCATGAAGGAATGTTCCTTTGGCTGTTGGAGATCATCGACAGGGACGTCATTTCATTTGCGAGGCCCAGCGACATGGCAGATCTCACTGTGCGATACTATTGAGGTGAGCTGTCTGGGATTTTGGAGTAAGACACGTGCAGTACAACGCTATAACGTACGGGGATTGAGCACATTCAATTGGCGACAGATCCTCATTCCTCGCCTTTTTATCATCTTCCGGTCCCTATCCCTGAGGGAAGGATTCCCACCAGCGGCGCGCCAATGTCTAACTCATTTCGCATATAGAGTAGCAGCGGCGGCAGATTCCCTTGACTGGAGGCCTCACAACGCAGACCATGGTGGAATGGTAGTGAACATCTCTAAGGGGCGTCAGACAGCGACGACCGTGGAAGGATGTCTCCAAGGGAATTTTGGGACGAGAGGAGTTGGGGGCTCAGCCGGTGGAGATGGTTTGTTCGCCTCTTTCTCTGACCATGCCGTCCTCATTAGCGCGCCACCATGGCGACGGCAACCGAGTCGGGAGGTTTTTGCAGTAGAAATACCCAAAGACCAGAGATCCAAATGATGTCATTCCCAAAACCGACTGTGAAGACGTTCTCAGGAAAGATCGAAGTATGTAGCTCAAAGACACATGTTTTCCATGAATCCGTATTAGTGAGTTTGGGACAAAAAATGGTTTTTATTTCATGGATCCGGGGAAGTAAGCTCTTCTAAGCGCCTCTCCCGTTCTTGATCTACGAGGCATCTGCGAGGGTAGTATCAGTCTCTGTGGTTGGCGATATAGTAGCTAATATGAAATGGCCCACATTGTGATCTGGTCATCTTGCTTGCGATCTCTTGCAAAACTTCTGCAATTGAGACAGGTCATCTTGATACCTGATTCTCGTCAACCAAATGTCCGTTAGACCGGTTTCATTGAATCAGAGAGGGCAGCATGCCGGTCAGCGGGTAAGCGACAAGCTTGTTACAGCTGCCTCACCATCCAAATAAAACAACAACTCGTGGATTCTGGAATAAGAACGCAGACGACCATAAGGGCCGGCGCTGTGGATCATGCAGACCTCGCGCGGGGTCAATCAGTCGATCCAGCCCTTGTAGTTCAGTCCTACAGAGGTTAGAC
>Ga0307510_10002306_pt1 | contig 21560 bp, 18 predicted proteins | sample 12_EM_MG_FD_207224 | JGI IMG/M metagenome (GOLD analysis project Ga0307510, IMG submission 207224) | Populus trichocarpa ectomycorrhiza microbial communities from riparian zone in the Pacific Northwest, United States - 12_EM | ecosystem: Host-associated > Plants > Roots > Unclassified | place... | reverse complement strand
CACGGCGATGGCGATCGAGGTGTCCGGTGACAGACCCAGGCCCTTCTTCACGAAGGTCGGGTAGATGTCCTGGGTGCCGTGCGACATCCAGTTGAAGGCGGTCATCAGCGCGACCAGGTACACGAAACGCCGTAGCACCGCCGGATTCTTGAACACCTGGTAGGCGGGAGTGCGGTTGAGCTTGACGCTCTTCTCCCACACCTCGCTCTCCTCCACCCGGGCGCGCACCCACAGCGAGACCAGGGCGGGCACCAGGCTGAAGGCGAACAACCCCCGCCAGCCGAAGGCGGGTTCGATGACGAAGAACGCCACCGCGGCGAGCAGATAGCCCAGCGAGTAGCCGCTCTGCAACAGGCCCGACCAGAAGCCGCGCCGCTCGGCCGGGATCTTCTCCATGGCGAGCGCCGCGCCCAGGCCCCACTCGCCGCCCATGCCGATGCCGTACAGCAGGCGCAGGACGAGCAGCACGGTGTAGTTCGGTGCGAAGGCGCAGGCGAATCCGACGACCGAGTAGAAGGCCACGTCGACCATGAGCGGGGTGCGGCGGCCCTTGCGGTCCGCCCACAGGCCGAAGAGGAGGGCGCCGACCGGTCGCATCACCAGGGTGGCCGTGGTGAGGAAGGCCATGTCGGTGAGGGAGACATGGAAGTCGTCGGCGATCTCGCTGTAGACGAGTACGACGAGAAAGTAGTCGAAGGCGTCCATCGCCCAGCCCAAGTAGGCGGCGACGAAGGCGTTGCGCTGATCCCTGGTGAGTCCCGCTGCCTGTTCCCGGACGGTCTTCAGCATGCCGGCCCTCCCTTGGTCCGCAGGTCAGGCTAGGTGGGCGCGGTGAGGCGGGCAACGCAAGGACAGGCAAAGCACCCGCCACAATTGGTCAAAGGGCACGCTCGCTTCACAGGCCTCGCGCCAAGTCCTCACAACAGGGTGAACCGCCCCGGGTTCGACGGAGGCTCCGGGCCTGTCCCGGGACGGTTCGTCCTCATGCGCTCACGCGAAGCGAGCACTCCTCGGCATCACACCGACAGGTCAGTCGCCGCGCACCTCGCACACGAAACTGTGGTCGCCCGGGCCCAGGCCCGACACGGTGACCGTCCCGTCGACCACCCTCACGTCGCGGCTCGACGCCCGCCGCCCGTCCCAGAGCGTCCGTCGGCCGGAGCTCACGCGTTGGTCGCGCGCGTCTCCGGGGAGAGCGACCGAGCCTTCGGTGTGTTTGGGCACGTGGACGGTGAGCCGGAAGGCGCGCGCGCTGTTCTCCCACTCGACCCTCAACGGGCCGTGCGGGGTGGGTAGTTGGCCCGTCGCCCAGTCGACGTCACCGGGCTGCGGGCGTACCTCCCAGGTGGCGTATCCGGGCGAGGTCGGCCGGGCGCCCAGCAGGTTGTGGGTCAGCGCCGGCAGCACACCGGTGGACCAGCCGTGGGCCATGCTGGTGTAGGCGTCCTCGTAGAGCGAACCGTTCGGGCCGATGCCCTCCCAGTGGGTGATGCCGGGGTCGTTCTTGTCCATCCAGCCGTACATCCGGCGGATCTGGTCGAGCGCGGAGTCGGCCTGACCGCTGAGGAAGCGGGCCTCGATCTCCGAGTACGAGGTGAAGGCGTACACCCGCTGGGAGGCCTGGTCGAAGAGCGTGTCGTTGTCCATGAAGGCGTTGCCGTACGGCCGTTGCGTCGTCGCGTCGAGATGGGCGAGGACCGAGGTGGCGCGGGCCGTGTCGGCGATGCCGGTGACGACGGCCAGGGAGTTGCCGTCCTGGGCGTGCCGTACCGCGCCCGTGCCGGAGTCCAGGTAGGCGCCCGCATCGGTGTCCCACAGCAGGGAGTTGACGGCCTGGGCAACGTTGTCGGCCCGCGTGCTCCAGCGTTCGGCGTCGGTCTTCTGGCCCAGCATGCGGGCCAACTGGGCCGCATTTTGGAGGGCTTGGACGTAGAGCGCGTTGTAGTAGGTGACGCGGCCCGTGCGGCCCAGGAAGGCGTAGTCGCCGTATCCGCCGGTGCCGTTGAGGCCCTTGCTCAGCAGGCCCGCGTCGTCCGTGACGCTCGGGTACCAGGTGTCCAGGACCTTCAGCAGGTTCGGGTAGTAGCGCGTCGCGTACTGGCGGTCGCCGGTGTAGAGGACGTAGTCCCAGCTGCAAGTGACCCAGTACAGCGGATAGTCGAAGAGCGGCAGCGTGTAGTTGCCGATGGAGGCGGGCGGGATCCAGCCGTCGGCGCGCTGGTGGTCGGCGAGGTCGGCCAGGACGTTGCGGGCCGCCGCCGCGGCGTCGTCGTGGGTCAGATAGAGGGTGCGCGCGGAGACGGCGAGGTCGCCGACGTACGGGTCGCGGTCGCGTTTGGCGCCGTCCTGGAGGACCAACTTCCCTTCCAGCGTGGCGCTCCACGCGTTGCGGGGGTCGACGTCGTCCTGGCGGAAGGTGTCGGTGACGAGTTCGTTGGTGTACGCGGCGCCGTACCAGTAACGATTCAACTCGTCGTCGGAGCACAGGAACCAGCCGCGGTAGGTGCTCGGTGTGCCCACGTACGCGGTGAACTGCACGGCCACGGAGTCGATTTCGACGGTTCCCCAGGGCTGTGCGGCGGGACTGTCCGAGGCGAGCGCGTCGAGGCTGATCTTGAGGTAGCGGAATCCGTGCAGGCCGTCCGCGAACACCTTGTCACCGGCCTGGAAGCCTTTGTGGTCGACCCAGTTGGCGCCCTTGGCGGGTACGGCGAACTGGTCCGTGCCCTGTCCGGCGCCGCCCGCCTGGTCGGCGCGGGTGAAGTCCGAGCGGTCGGTGAGGAATTGGCGGGTCTCGGAGAACGCGACGCGTACGCCCGGGGAGTTGGCGGAGGCGGAGGTGAACCTGATCTGCGGATATCCGACCACGACCTTGCCGAAGTCCACGGTGACGGTCGGGATCGGGATCGGCTCGACGGGCGCGGGCCAGACCTCGTTGATCCGGGTGAAGTTGCCGTGCGAGGTGTCCTGCGCGTGGGTCACCGTGATGCGGACACGATCGGTGCTGACCTCCTCCGTGAACGGAACGGCCTTCTGCACCGCGTCGTTGCCGGTGACCGTGGCGGCGGTGTGCCAGTCGCCGTCGCTCCACACGTCGACGGTGTAGTCGGTCGGCACGCCGTCGCTGTTGGAGATCACGGTGATGCCCCGCAGGGGCGTGACCTGCGGCGCGGTGATGGTGAGGATGTCGGGGAAGACGCCCAGGGTGTCGTCGTTCCAGAAGGTGTCCGGGTTTTCGTCGATCGCGTTGGTGGCGTCGTAGGTGCGCGGCTGACCGTCGTTGCCGTTGTTGCCCGCGTGGGCCGAGGAGGCCTCCGCCGTGGTGCCGGCGGGCCAGGTCGGCGCCGCCGCGGGCTGCGGACGCCGCAGGACGGATCTGGCTCCGCCGGGCTTGAGCAGCGCGTCGGGGTTCTTCACGTCTCCGGTCGACGTGGTGATCCGCACCGGGCGGACCGTGCGCGAGGACGGCCCCTGGACGTAGCGGTGCCAACCGCCGCTGCGACGCGCCGAGTTGCCGGTGACGGAAGCGGAGGCCTCCTCGGTGGGAAGCGCCTCCGCCGTGGGGAGTCCGGTGGAGAGGGACACCGCGGTCAGTCCGACGGTGCCGGCTGCCGCCAGAGCCACGCGACGGGAAATGCCTTTGTCCGGTGTGCTGTTCGACGCCATGCTGTCCCCTTGAGCGCAGTGGATTGAATCGTTTCACTCGGCAGCTGCGTGGTGACGCTATCTCGAACACCGGATGCCCGTACAGCGTTGGGACAGAAGTAGTTCCCGATGCGTGCCGCCCGAAATGCGGTGCCGTACGACGGGCGGACAGCCGGACTGAACGCGGATCGGACGCTGGCAGGATCTTCGTACGTGGACGGCAGGCCGGGCAGTGTCTCCTCGATCACCTGGCCCGTTGTTCTGGTCATGCCCAGCAGGGGGGATCTCACTGACGGCGAGTGGGCGGCGCTGGAACCGTTGCCGCCGACGAGCAACAACCGTTGTGGCCGGTGGCACGATCACAGGCGAGTGATCAACAGAATCATTCATCGGCCCAGTACTGGCTGCCAGTGGCGCAAGCTCCCCAAACGCTTCGGCCCGTGGCAAACCATCCACAAACGGCATCAACCATGGTCGGCCGACGGCACATGGGAGAGGCTGGTCCAGCACGTCCAGGCTGTCGCCGACGCCGCAGGCGATATCGACTGGAACATCAACGTCGACTCCACGTCGGTCCGCGCTCGTCAACACGCTGCCGGAGCGCCCAAGGCCGCACCACCCAGCGCCTCAAAAGGGGTCGTCCAAAGATCAGTTCACCTGCCCGTGCGCATGCGCGTGCGACCGTTCCTGCGGGAGGCGGTGCGGCAGGCGAGGCTCTCGGACGTTCCCGCGGTGGGCTGACCACGAAGCTCCACCTGAGTGCGGACGGAAGCGCCGACCGCTGTCGTTGGTCATCACGCCAGGACAGCGGGCGGATTGCACCCGGTTCGAACCAGTCGTGGACAAGATCCGTGCCTCACGACTGGGGCCAGGACGCCCCAGACGGCTGCCGGACAGCGTCGCGGCCGACAAGGCATACAGCAACAGCAACATCCGGACGTATCTGCGGCGGCGCGGGATCCAGCATGTGATCCCGAGAAGAGCGACCACCGGACCGCCCGGCGCAAGCGCGGTTCACTCGGTGGCCGCCCCGCCGGCTTCGACAAGGCCCGCTACCGGGCCCGGAACCCGGTGGAACGGGCGAGCCCCGGTGGAACGGGCGAGCAACAAGCTGATGCAGTCCAGAGCCGTGGCTACCCGTCATGACAAGCGCGGCTGCGTCTACCTGGCCACCGTCACGGCTGCGGCTTTGCTCATCTGGCTCCGGACCTGACAGGCACAACCAGGCAGCAGGGCATCAACCGTTCGCCCGCTCCACCGCGCTGCGTTCCACACAAAATTCGTTGCCCTCTGGGTCGTACAGCGTCACCCACCCGGTTCCGTCGGGCCTTCGATGGTCCCCCTGAAGCGTGGCACCGAGCGAGAGCAGGCGCTCGACCTCCTCGTCCCGGGTGCGGTCCTGGGGTTGGAGATCCAGATGCACGCGGTTCTTCACCGCCTTGCGGTCATCGACCCTGACGAACAGCAAGGTGGCAGCAGCAGTCGTGACCACGGCTTCCGGATCCCCGGGAAAGTCGTCATCAGCCAGCGAGCCGTCCAGGGCCTGGGCCCAAAAGCCCGCAAGAACGAACGGGTCGGCGGCGTCGAAGGTGAGATGGCGTATCAAAGAACTCATGCCCCAAGCCGATCATGAATGCCTCCCACCGTCCAGAGGCGGCCAGCCTCGACGCCGACCGCCTCACCAGACTCCAGGCATGATCGAAGAGACACTGCCTAGTAGCGCTTCGTTAGGTCTAGGCGTTGTCGCTGATCAAGAGCATGTTGGGTACGTGGACACGCATGAAGTGAACCGCTTACGGGCCGCGTTGGGGCTGTTCGTGGCCGATGTGTTCGCCTCGGTGCCGCGCAAGGATCAGCGGGCCAGGGGCGAGTGCTATCTGCGGGGGCTGATGCTGGATGGTCGGCGCAAGTCGATCCAGCCGATGGCCGATCGGCTGCCGGACGGGAACATGCAGGCCTTGCAGCAGTTCGTCAACCAGTCGCCGTGGCAGTGGACGCCGGTGCGGCGGCGGATCGCCGAGCGGCTGGTCGAGGTGGTCAGGCCCGAGGTGTGGGTCATCGACGATGTGTCGTTTCCCAAGTGCGGGCGGGCCTCGGTGGGGGTGGCCCGGCAGTACTGCGGGGCGCTGGGCAAGCGGGCCAACTGCCAGGTCGCCGTCAGCGTGCACGCGGCCACCGACCGTGCGTCCTGCCCGCTGGAATGGGAACTGTTCCTGCCCGAGGAATGGGCCCACGACACCCGGCGGCGTCGAGCGGCGGGCGTGCCCGACGAGGTCGGGCACGTGACCAAGTCGCGTCTGGCTCTGGGGCTGCTGGAGAGGCTGGCGGACTGGCTGGGGGCGGTGCCGGTGATCGTGGCCGACTGCGGATATGGCCGCAGTGTCTCCTTCCGCCTGGCCCTGGAGGAACACGGCTGGTCCTACGTCATGGCCGTCGACCCGAAGGAGATCGCCCGCCCGGCCGGTGCCGAGCCGTATCTGCCGCCCTACCGGGGCCTGGGCCCGCCCACCCTGCCCCGCTACCGCGAGCCGGCCCGCCCCCTGCGCGACCTGGTCGATCCGGGCACCTGCTTCGAAACCGTCACCTGGCGCCAGGGCAGCAAAGGACCGATGACCTCACGCTTTGCGGTGCTGGAGGTGCGGCCCTCGGGCAAGGAAGCCACCCGCACCGCGCAGGAACACGCCGGCGGGCGCAGCCGGTGGGACGGTGTGCTGCCGCTGCGGACCCTGCTGGTCGAACAGCCCGCAGGAGCCGACGAGCCCACCGGCTGCTGGATGACCAGCCTGCCCGCCACCACCCCCACGGCCGATCTGGTGCGCTTCGCCAAGATGCGCTGGCGCATCGAGCACGACTACCGCGAACTCAAACACGGCCTGGGCCTGGACCACTTCGAAGGCCGCACCTGGCGCGGCTGGCACCACCACGTCACCCTCGTCACCGCCGCACAGGCCTTCCTCACCCTGCGACGCTACGACCCAAAAGCCCGCACGACAGCCTGACCCTCTACCAAGTCCTCGACGCGCTACAGGACCTGCTCCGCTGCTGGCACGGCACCTGCACCACCTGCGGCAGACCCCTCACCAGAAGGAGAACCTAACGAAGCACTACTAGTCACACACCCTGCCGACGCGGCGGCACTTCTGCCACCGACTGCGGAGGGTGTGTGACAGGCCCGACAGCTCACTGGATCAGGTCGGTGTGCGGATGCTCGGGAGAGGTCGGGCAGACGTAGAGCTGCATGGTGTCGGTGCTGCCCACTTCCACCTTGGTCGGCCGCGCAGGGTTCTGGCCGGCCTGATGCCTGTCGGCGTAGGCGGCGGCCCGGTCTTCGTACGGCGCCCAGCCGCGTAGCTCACCACCGTCCCATTCGAAGGAGGCGATGGTCAGCAGCGGGACCATCCGCACGTCGCACACACCGCAGTAGCGGGGGATGGGGTCGGTGCGGCCCCACGGAGGCCAGCCGCCGACTTTCCAGCCGGGAGCGTCGGCCAGGTTGCCGGTGTAGAACTCCGCCGGACAGTCCGCGTACGAGCTGTCCACGCCGACGTCGGCCGCCTGCCATCTGCTCCAGTCCTCCACCATCAGCCGCATGTCCGGGCTCAGATCGAGGCTGTTGGGATACTCGGTGATCCCGTCTGGTGCCAGCAGACAGGGCTCCGGCACATATCCCGACCAGTTCACCTCATACGGTTCCGGCGGTGCGACGAGGACATCGCCGACCTCCGCGGCGGACCGCCAGAACAGTGCGGTCGACGGCTTGTGTTCCGGATCGTGGTCGTAGGGACACCAGAGGACCTGGAGCAGATCGGCCTGTCCGGGCGGCCGCAACAGGGGTATGTCGCGCAGATACAGCTGGGCCACGGGCAGCATGGGAACCGGGCACTCCGCCGGCCACGGAGGGCCTGCGTCGCTCCGCGAGCACCGCGGCGTTCCGTTCCCTGACCGCCTCCTCCTCGGGCGTGGTCGCGGGACCATGGGGATCACCGAGCTGCCGGGCCACCACGCGTCTGGTCAGCCGCACTTCCGCCGGCGACTCGCGGAATCCGCTGTCCACGTGCGCGCCTTCGCAGTGCGGCCACGGCTCCTGGGCCGGCCACAGCAACGGCCCCCGACCGAGCTCTCCCCTGTCGAAGGCGACCCGGGACGAGGATGCAGCCGGATCGCGGGACGCGCCGATGGAGCCGGCTCAGGAAAGACCGCGGTCACGTCCACGGGCCGCGGCGGCGTAGTACGCACGAACACCATGCCGATGATCCTGCCACCAGCCACTGACAGTCCCAGGCCGGCCGCCTCAACCGGCACCGGTGGCCACGGTGTTCAGCTGGTCGAGTCCAACGCATGCAACCTCGGCCGACAGCCCCGCACTCAAGGTCTGCGACTCGAAGTACCCGCCGCAGCCGCTGGAGATGGCCCCGGAGACAGCGCGTCGGCGAGCCCGCGTGAGACTCGGACCGTACGACTTTCGTCGTTCGTGGATGCGGCGAACGGATGCTGTGCGCCCGGGCGTCGGTGCATACCGTTGGCGCGTGAACGCGAAGACGACGGCCCTCGATGTCCGGAGCCGACTGGGCGCGGCCCGCATGTGGTCCCGGCGGCGGATCGCCGGTGAGATGGTGCTCGCCGTCGTCCTGGCCCTGGCCATGGCCCTGAGCCAGACGGGCGAGGGCACGCTGTGGATGACCCTCGCGGCGGTGGCCGCCGCGGTGCTCACTCCGCTACGGCGGTTCTTCCCGGCGAGCGTCCTGGTCGTCACCGGCGCGGTCGGCGGTCTGCTGAGCGGTTTCGGCATCGTGCTGATGGTGGTCAGCTGGTCGGCGGGGGCGAGGATCGAGGCGCCGCGGCGGGCACTGGCGCTGTTCACGGCCACCTACGTCCTCTTCGTGGGGCTGTCCGTCCACGACCCGACGCAGCCGCTGTCCGCCGTGCAGACTCTGGTGTTCACCACGCTCGCGTTCCTGGCGACGACGGTCGTGCCCGGCCTGGCCAGCCGCAACCGCGCCCAACGCCGCACGCTGCTGCGCGCGTTGCACGAGCACAACGCCCAACTGCTGCGTGAGCGCGAGATCATCGCGTCCCACGCGCGGCTGCGGGAGCGGCAGCGCATAGCGCAGGACATGCACGACAGCCTCGGCCACCAACTGGCGCTGATCGCCGTCCACACGGGCGCGTTGGAGGTCGACCGGGACCTGACGGACGGGCAGCGCGAGGTGGTGGGCGTCCTGCGGGACGCGTCCGTGTCCGCGATGCACGAACTGCGCGAGGCGGTCGGCATCCTGCGTGACGGCACACCCGATCAAGTGCGGTACGACGAGGGCGAGCTGGAGCCCCAGTCCCGGGGTGTGGCAGGCATCGACGGGCTGGTGGACGCATCGCGGGGCGCGCGGACGGTCGTAGCGCTGCTGCGTACGGGCCGGGCACGTCCGCTGGCTCCCGCCGCCGACCACGCGGCGTTCCGGATCGTGCAGGAGGCGCTGACCAACGCCCTGAAGCACGCGCAGGGCGCCTCGATCGCCGTCGAACTGCGCTACGAGCCCGACTCCTTGGTCGTCGAGGTCGCCAACGGACCGGTGCCCGCGACGACTTCGGCCGTGCGACGGCCCGTGGTGAGCGGCGGGCAGGGGCTGACGGGGCTTCAGGAACGGGCCCGGCTGATCGGCGGCATGGTGCACGCGGGTCCCGTGGCGGACGGCGGGTTCCGCATCTCGGGCGTGCTGCCCTACGGTCCCCGGTCGCCGCGCGCGTCGGAGAGCGGCCGATGGCCGGCGGACCCGCGGCCGGACGGAGCGACCTTCGTCGCTGCGGCAAGCGACTTCCGGGGGCAGAGCGAGGGGGTGGTGCCCGGCGACGGTGGTGCGGACATCGACTGGTCCGGTGCGCCGGACAGGCAGAAGGAGTTCGACATCGCCATGGGACGCAAGAAGAAGGGCCTCGTGATCGGATGCGGCGCGGCACTGCTGACCTTCCTGGTTCTCGGGGTGCTCGCCGTCGTGCTGGTCGTCAACCTGGTGGAGAAGGAGTCCGACCGGCTCATGCTCGAACCGTCGGTCTACGACTCGGTGCGGGTCGGGGACTCCGAGGCGGTCGTACGGGACAAGCTGCCGCACGGGAAGTCGTTCCTGGCCCCGGCCCTGGGCGACGAGGCGCCGGCCGAGCCGGGGGGGGCGACCTGCTCGTCGTATCTCTCCACGAAGGACTGGCCGGCCGACGAAGGGAAGATGCCCGCCTACCGCTTCTGTTTCAAGGACGGCAGACTGATCGAGAAGCGGACCTTCATGACCACGTCATAGTCGTGGGCCGCCCGTCGTCCCCGTCGTACTTCGTGCAGGAGAGTCGTGATCAGAGTCCTCGTCGCGGATGACGAACCGCTCATCCGCGCGGGCATCAGGATGATCCTCACCTCCGCCGACGACATCGACGTCGTGGCGGAGGCGGCCAACGGCCGTGAGGCGGTCGACCTGGTCCGGGCCCACGCCGTCGACGTGGCCCTGCTCGACATCCAGATGCCCGTGCTGGACGGGCTCTCCGCACTGGCCGAACTGCGGCGGGTGGCGCCGGCCGTACGTCCGCTGATCCTGACGACGTTCGGCGAGCGGGAGAACGTGCTGCGTGCGCTGCGGCAGGGCGGCGCCGGGTTCCTGCTGAAGGACTCGGCACCGGCCGAACTGATCCAGGCGGTACGGGCGGCGGCGGCCGGGGACGCCTATCTGTCGCCGGGCGCCACCCGTCACGTGGTCGACCAGCTCGCCTCGGGGCAGGCGGCGGCGCGCGGCGAGGAGGCGCGCCGGCGTCTGGAGTCGCTCAGCACCCGGGAACTCGAGGTGCTCGCGCTGCTCGGTGAGGGCTTGTCGAACGCCGACGCGGGCGAGCGGATCCATGTGAGCGAGGCGACGGTGAAGACGTACGTCAGCCGGATCCTGACGAAGCTGCGGTGCGAGAACCGGGTGCAGGCGGCGCTGTTGGCACGGGACGCGGGGTTGGGGCCGAGCTGACCTGTCGGGGGCTGTGCGCGAACGCCCTTTCCGGGGCGTGATCGGTCTCCCGATCAACGTAAATGCACACTTGTGTAATTATTCTCAGGTGTATACCGTGCCCGTATGCAGCTCGAACCGATCCCGGAATCCGGCACCCAGGACCGAAGGGTCCGGCGCTCCCGCGCGGCCCTGATGGCGGCCGCGGTGCGCCTCGTGTCCGAGCGCGGCACCACGGACATCCCGGTCACCGATCTCGCCGAAGCGGCGGACGTCAGCCGCCGCCTCGTCTATCTGCAGTTCGGGGACCGCGACACCCTCCTGACGGAAACCGCGATCGACCTGGTGAGACGGGAGCTGCTCCCCCGGACCGGAGTCGGCGGTGACGTCACCGAGGGGGTGGCGGCACTGGCACAGCACTTCGCCGCGCACCGCTCCTTCTACCGCCCGATGCTGACCGGGTCCTGCGCCTTCGCCATGACCAGCACCCTCAACACACTCTTCGGGTCCCTCAACAGACCCGCCGTCCGCAAACTGTTCGGCGAGCTGGACCAGCGGACGGCGGACGACCTGTCGGAGTTCATCGCGGGCGGAGCCGCGGCCATCGTCAACAACTGGGTGATCGACGGCACCGACCCCCTCGATCCCGCGGAACTGACGAACCGCCTGGTCCGCCTCGCGGCCACCCTCACCTCCAGCCATCAAGGCCCGGCAGACGGAGACCACCCCCGATGAACCTCGGCAGCCGTCTCACCCAGCGCCTCCTGCGCCTGCCCCCGCCCTCGACCAGGGACCTCACCGTCGAGCACGATCTGCGGGTGCCGATGCGCGACGGAGCCGTCCTGCTCGCGGACCGCTGGACCCCGAGGTCCGGCGCCGCCGACCTGCCGACCGCGCTCGTCCGCATCCCGTACGGCAGGACGGGCATGATCGCCGCGCAGATGGCCAGGCCGCTGGCCGAGCGGGGATACCAGGTGCTGATCCAGAGCACCCGCGGCACCTTCGGCTCCGGCGGCGACTTCGACCCCCTGCGCCGCGAACGCGAGGACGGTCTCGACACCCTGCGATGGCTCGTCGAGCAGCCCTGGTGCGGCGAGGCGGTCGTGCTCTACGGCGGCAGCTACCTGGGTTTCGCCCAGTGGTCGGTGTCCGGGCAACTGCCGCCGCAGGTAAAGGCGTTGATCCCCTCGGTCTCCGAATCCGCCTTCACGCTGGAGTTCCTCCGCAAGGAGTCGTTCTCCCTGGAGGCGACCTTCGGCTGGGGCCTCCAGGTCGCGGGCCAGGAACGCCGGGGAGCGCTGCTCCATCAGGCGCTGCGGCTCCGGAAGGAACGGCGCGCCTGGTACACGTTGCCGCTGAACGAGGCCGACACCGCCGCCATCGGCCGCCGCTCCGACTACTTCCAGAACACCCTCGACCACGACGCCGACTCACCGTTCTGGTCCGTGCTCGACCACAGCTCCCGGGTCGCCGGCCTCACCGTGCCGGTCAGCACGGTCGGCGGCTGGTACGACATCTTCCTGCCCGGCCAACTCCGCGACTTCCAGGCGTTGCAGGGGGCGGGACGGGAGGCCCGGCTCACCGTCGGACCGTGGGCGCACATCTCCATGGGCGTCGGCGTGACGGCGGTCGCCGAGGCCCTCGACTTCGGTCTCGCCCACGCCCGCGGCGAGAAGCCGTCCGACCGCGCCCCGGTGCGCCTGTTCGTGATGGGCGAGGACACCTGGCGCGACTTCCCATCCTGGCCCCCGCCGGGCTACGACCCGCAGCGCCTCCACCTCCACCCCGCCAGCGCCCTGGCCGCAGACCCACCGGACGAGTCCGCCCCGGACACCTACCACTACGACCCGGCCGACCCCACACCTGCCGTCGGCGGCGTCCGCATGGCCGTGGGCGTCAAGTCGGGCCGCGTCGACAACACCGATCTGGAGGCCCGCCCGGATGTCCTCACCTACACAACTCCCGTCCTGGACAAGGACGTCGAGGTCATCGGCGAGGTGAGCGCCGAGATCTTCTTCCGCTCCAGCCTGCCGTACGCCGACGTGTTCGTGCGCCTGTGTGACGTGGACGAGAAGGGCCGCTCCACGAACGTCTGCGACGGCCTGATCAGTCTCACCGACGCCGACGGGACGACGTGCGCGACGGTCCGGCTGTGGCCGACGGCCTACCGTTTCAAGCACGGCCACCGCATCCGCGTCCAGATCTCCAGCGGCGCCTTCCCTCGCTACAACCGCAATCTCGGCACCGGTGAACCACGCGCGACGGCCACCACGCTGCGCGCCGCCGACCAGGAGGTACTCCACACCCCGGCCCACCCCTCCGCGGTGATCCTGCCGCTGCGACGACTGAACTGACGTCGGCAGGTGGGCCGTTGGAGACCTGTCGAGGAGCTAAACCGATTGATGAACCAGGGGACATCCCGTAAAACCGTTCCGGGCATCCCTTACGACCTCAGGCCGATGTGGTTCAAGGGGCCGGCGGGCTTCACTGGCCCGCGAGCTATCTCTACTCGGCCGGCGACACCCCCGTCTCCCGGCAACGCTTCGTCCAGGACCTCGCCCACCTGGGCGTGCCGGAGACACGGGACGCGGACGGCACCTGCTTTCTCGTCAGAAGGTAACCAACTCCCCGAACAGGCCCCGAAAATGCCCGAACTACAGCTGCTCCGCGCCGACCACGCCCCGGCGGTCCTGGCCTTCGAGACGACGAACCGCGCCTACTTCGCCACCTCGATCTCCGACCGCGGCGACGCCTACTTCGCCCAGTTCGCCGCCGGCTTCGACGCGTTGCTGGCCGAGCAGAAGGCCGGTATCTGCGCCTTCTACGTGCTCGTCGCCGAGGACGGCTCGATCCTCGGCAGATTCAACCTGGTCGACATCACCGAGGAACACACGGCGATACTCGGATACCGGGTGGCGCAACACGTCACCGGTCGGGGCGTGGCGACGGCAACCGTCAAGGAACTGTGCCGACTGGCCGCCTCACAGCACGCCCTACGCACGATCAGAGCGGCCACCTCCCACGAGAACATCGCATCCCAAAAGGTGCTGACCAAGGCCGGCTTCACCCCGGTCGGCCCCGCCCACCCGTCCAACATCGGCGGCAAGCAAGGCACTTGGTACCAGCGCGACGTCTAGATGGACAGCGCTCACCCCACCAGGACGAGAAGCTCCGCTGGGCAAGTCACCGATGCCGAGCCCGAGTCGACGGGCTCGGCGGGGTGCGGTGGCGCGGAACGGATCCGGGATGGACCGCGGGTGCGTGGCCGGACCCTGACGGCGCCACCGGCCCGGGCCGGAGAGTCGGTCAGCCCGCGGCGAGGAGTTCCAGCGTGTCGATCACACGGTTGGAGAAGCCCCACTCGTTGTCGTACCAGGCGACGACCTTCACATGGCGGCCGTCTACGCGGGTGAGGGCGGAGTCGAAGATCGACGAGGCCGGGTTGCCGGTGATGTCGGAGGAGACCAGCGCATCGTCGGAGTACTCGAGGACACCGGCAAGGGGGCCCTCGGCCGCGGTGCGGTAGGCCGCCAGCACGTCCTCACGGGTCACGTCCCGGGAGACGGTGGTGTTGAGTTCGACGATCGAGCCCACCGGCACGGGAACGCGGATCGAGTCGCCCGACAACTTGCCGTCCAGGTTGGGCAGTACATGGCCGATCGCCTTGGCGGCGCCCGTCGTGGTCGGCACGATGTTGACCGCGGCGGCCCGGGCACGGCGGGCATCTCGGTGCGGGCCGTCCTGAAGGTTCTGCTCCTGCGTGTAGGCGTGCACCGTGGTCATGAAACCGTGCTCGATACCGGCGAGTTCGTCGAGCACCGCGGCGAGCGGGGCCAGCGCGTTGGTCGTGCAGGAGGCGTTCGAGACGATGGTGTGCGTGGCCGGGTCGTAGGCGTCGTTGTTGACCCCGAACGCGAGGGTGACGTCGGCGCCGTCCGCGGGCGCGCTGACGAGTACCTTCCGCGCGCCCGCGTCGAGGTGGGCGCGGGCGGCCTTGGCGGAGGTGAAACGGCCCGTGGCCTCAAGGACGAGGTCGACCTCCAGCTCCGTCCAGGGCAGGTCCGCCGGTTCACGCTCGGCGAGCACCTTGATGCGCCGGCCGTCGACGACGAGGGTGTCCCCGTCGACGGTCACGGGGCGGCCGAGCCGGCCGGACGTCGTGTCGAAGGCGAGCAGCCGCGCCAGAGTGGCCGGTTCCGTAAGGTCGTTGACGGCGACGATCTCGAGGTCGCTGTCGCGTTCGAGCAGCGCGCGCAGCACATTGCGTCCGATACGGCCGAATCCATTGATGGCAATGCGAGTCATGAGTTGTGTCCCTTCGGTTCCCCACCAGGCTCGCGCGGGAGAGCCGACGCGGACAGTGGCGCGATCGCCATGGTTCAAAAGGATTTCGCCACACCGTGGGACAGGGCCGGGCTACTCCCCCTGCGCGAAGGTCCGCCGGTACTCGCTCGGTGTCGTACCGAGAAGGCGGTGGAAGTGCAGCCGGAGATTCGCGCCGGTGCCGAGACCGACGTCGGCGGCGATCTGCTCGACGTTGCGCTCGGATCGTTCGAGCAGTTCGCGGGCCATGTCGATGCGGGCGCGCATCACCCACTGCATCGGCGTGTAGCCGGTCTCGTCGACGAAGCGCCGCGAGAAGGTGCGCGGTGAGACCGCCGCCTGCCGGGCCAGCGTCTCCAGGGTGAGGGGCTCGCCGAGCCGGTGCAGCGCCCACTCACGGGTCGCGGCGAACCGTTCGCCGAGCGGCTCGGGCACACTGCGCGGCACGTACTGCGCCTGACCGCCGCTGCGGTAGGGGGCCGCGACAAGGCGCCGGGCCGCGTGGTTGGACGCGGCCACCCCGAGGTCGCCGCGCAGGATGTGCAGGCACAGGTCGATCCCCGACGCCGCGCCCGCCGAGGTCAGCACGCTGCCCTCGTCGACGAACAGGACGTTCTCGTCGACCTGGACGAGCGGGTACTTCGTCGCGAGCGCCCGCGTGTAGTGCCAGTGCGTCGTGGCGCGCCGGCCGTCGAGCAGTCCCGTGGCGGCGAGCGCGAAGGCACCGGTCGAGATCGCGGCGAGCCGCGCGCCCCGGTCGTGCGCGGCGATCAGCGCGTCCAGGACACCCTGCGGCGGGTCCTCCCGGTCCGGGAACCGATAGCCGGGCAGGAACACGATGTCGGCCCAGGTCAGCGCGTCGAGACCGTCGGCGACGTGGTACGACAGCCCGTCTCCCCCGGTCACCAGCCCGGGCGCCGCACCGCACAACCGCACCTCGTACGGCATGCTCGCCCGGGTCGTGAACACCTGCGCGGGGATACCGACGTCGAGCGGCTTGGCGCCTTCGAGGACGAGGACGGCGACGCGACGCAGACGGGCGGTGGACACGAGGACAGCCTATGCAGCGTTACGACCGCACGGGCACCGGCGCCGTACCGGCTGGGCGCGGGTCAGACCTTCCAGGACCTCAGTTGGTCCGCGACGGCGAGGACCCCGACACGCGTGTCGCGGATCTTGCGGACGAGGTCGGAGAGGGCGCCGTAGGGCGGGTCGATGCCTTCGCCGGACTGGCCCATGTACTGGGCGGCGACGAACGCGGCGTAGAGGCTGTTGCGGTGCGGCAGCGGCTCCAGGCGCACGATGGTGTGCATGAGCGCGGCCGCCCGCCAGGCGGCGTCCGGGTCGGCCGCGGCGAGCGTCGGCAGCTTGGTCTTGTGACGGGATACGGCGGCCACGAGCGCGGAGTAGTCGGAGACCGACATGTCCTCGCGGCCGAGGGCGGCCTCCTGGACGTCGAGCAGCCAGGAGACGTCGATGTACAGGTGCATCAGGCGGCCGCGGCCCCGTCACGCTCGGAAGGCGGCACCTCGTCGGGAAAGGCGTCGTCGAACTCGCCGCGCAGCCGCTCGGCCCACACGGACGCGCCCGCGACGAACTGACCGCGCTGCATCTCGCGGACACCGAGGTCGTGCAGATACTGCTTGAGGCTCTTCCCCTCGGCGGCGGCGGCCGCGCGCACTCCGTCGAGTTCCTCTTCGGTGAAGGACACATTCAGCGATGGCATGCTGCGATGGTACCTAGTTGGTGCCGTCGGTGCGAGGGCCTCGCACCGCATAGCGGTCACGCATGACGTCGCCGGCCGCGGGTCCGGCCGTGAAGACGTACGTGTCGCTGTCGTCGAGTCGGCGGCCGGTCCTGGCGTCGACGACGACGGGCTCGACCTCCTGACCGCTCTGCGCGTCGACGAGGATCATGCTGCGCTCCTCCGGCGCGAGGCGGGAGTTGCCCCACGCGGCCAGGGCGACGATCACCGGCCGGAGGGAGTGCCCGAGTTCGGTCAGTACGTACTCGTGGCGGACGGGGTTGGCCTGGTAGGGCCTGCGCTCCAGCAGCCCGTCCTCGACGAGGGTCTTCAGCCGGGTGGTGAGCATGCTGGAGGAGATGCCCAGGTTCTCCTGGAACTGGTCGAAGCGGCTGTAGCCGTCGAAGGCGTCGTGGAGGATCAGCAGCGTCCACCACTCGCCGACGTGCTGCACCGTCGTGGACAGCGGGCACTCCCGGTCCTCCAGCCTGATCCGGCTCGCCACGGCGACCATCCCCTCAGTTACTGCTAAAGTCGAAGTAAGTAGCTTCTATTTTAGCAGTAACACCTCCACCGTCCGAACTCGCCAGTACCGCAAGGAGCGTCATGCACGACCACCGGCTCCAGGACATCGCCCCGACCACCCTGCCCCCGGCGATCACCCGCTACCTGAACGCACACCGGGCCCACGACACCGCCTCCACCGTCACCGCGTTCACCCATGACGCCGTGGTGATCGACGACGGAAACACCTACGAGGGCATCACGGCGATCGAGCGGTGGCTGGGGCGAGCCGCTTCCGAATTCACCTACACCATCAGCCTCACCGGCGCCCAGCAGGCCGACGCGACCCACTACCTCGCCACTCAGCACCTCGAAGGCAACTTCCCCGGCGGCACGGTCGATCTCCACTACCGGTTCGCACTCCGCGACGACCTCGTCGAGCGCCTCGTCATCGAACCCTGACCACGGCCGGAACAACGGGTTCGCCGATCGGGGATCCACCTCCTAAGCTGCCGGAATGATCTCTGGCGACTACCTCTCCGAACTGTTCTCGCTCGACGGCCGGGTCGCCGTCGTGACAGGCGGCAGCTCCGGCATCGGCCGGGCCGCCGCCGGGGCGCTCGCACGGGCGGGGGCCGAAGTGGTCGTGGTGGCGCGCAAGGAGCAGGAACTGACCGCCACGGTCGACGAGTTGGTGGCGGAGGGCTGTCGGGCGGCGTGGGTGAGCGGCGATCTGGGCACCCGGGACGGCGTCCGAGCGGCGGCGGAAGCGGCAGCCGGGGTGTTCGGGGAGCCGGACATTCTCGTGAACAGCGCCGGGATCAACCTGCGCCCGCCGATGGGCGAGTTGAGCGAGGACGTGTGGGACACGACGATGGCGCTGAACCTGGAGGCGCCCTACCTCCTGGGCCAGCGCTTCGGTCCCGGCATGGCCGAGCGGGGCTTCGGCCGGATCATCCACATCACCTCCCAGCAGGCACACCGGGCGTTCGTGCAGAGCGGTGCCTACGGGGTGTCCAAAGGGGCGCTGGAGTCACTGGCCCGCTCGCAGGCCGAGGCCTGGTCGCCGCACGGCGTCACCTGCAACACCCTCGTCCCGGGTTTCGTGATGACACCGCTCAACGAACGGCTGTCGTCCGACCTGGAGAAGGTGGCGGCACTGGCCGCGCGAACGCTGGTCGGCCGCAACGGTCTTGCCGAGGACTTCGCGGGCGCGACGGTGTTCCTGGCGAGCCGCGCCTCCGCCTATGTCACCGGGCAGTCGGTGTTCGTGGACGGTGGATTCTCCGTGCACTAGCCCGACACCGGCTGCGTCTCGGCCAGTTGGAGCAGCGAGTCACCCACCTCTACGGCGCCCCGCTCCCCCGCCGCAGAAAACGGATCACAGGATGCCCGGGGTCATGGCCGACCTCCGCGTCGACCCCGTAGACGTCCTTGATGAGGGCAGGTGTCAGGACGTCGGTCGGGGTGCCCTCGGCGACCGTGCGGCCGGTGTTCAGGACGAGGAGGCGGTCGCAGTACATCGCGGCGAGGTTCAGGTCGTGCAGGGCGATGACGGTGGTGACCGGCAGGTCGGCGATCAGGTCGAGCAGGTCCAACTGGTGCTGGATGTCGAGGTGGTTGGTCGGCTCGTCGAGGAGGAGTTCGCGGGGTTCCTGGGCCAACGCCCGGGCGATCTGAGCACGTTGGCGTTCCCCGCCGGAGAGGGTGTGCCAGGACTGGGCGGCGCGGTCGGTGAGTCCGGCGCGTTCCAGGGCCTCGGTGACGGCGCGGGCGTCGGCGGCCGACGCCGGTGACCAGGCGCGGCGGTGCGGGATGCGGCCGAGGGCGACGACCTCGCGGACGGTCAACTCGGTCTGGGTGTGGGTGTGCTGCTCGACGGTGGCGATACGGCGGGCGGTCGCGCGGCGCCCGACCTCGGGCAACGGGTGGCCGTCCAGCGTGACGACTCCGGCGGAGGCGGGCAGGACGCCGGCGAGCAGCCGCAACAGGGTTGATTTTCCTGACCCGTTGGGGCCGAGGAGTCCGACAGTCTCTCCGGGTCGCAGGACCAGGGTGACGCCGTCGACGATGAGTCGGCCGTCGGTACGGCGGGCTACCCGGTCCGCGTGCAGGCCGGTGTCCGGTGCGGGGGTGCTCATGTCTTCCTCCGGCCCCGGTGCAGCACGATCACGAACGCGGGTACGCCGATCAGCGACGTCACCACGCCCACCGGCACCTCCTGGGGATCGACGACGGTACGGGCGAGGGTGTCCACCCACACCAGGAAGACGGCTCCGGTCAGCGCGGTGACCGGCAGCAGTCGTACATGCCCGGAACCGGTCAACGCGCGGGTGACGTGCGGCAGGACCAGGCCGACGAAGCCGATCGCCCCGGCGCAGCTGACCAGGACGGCGGTGAGGAGTGCCGTGGCGCACAGCAGGATCAGCCGGGCGCGGGCGACGTTCACGCCGAGGCCGGCCGCCGCCTCCTCGCCGAAGGCGAACGCGTCCAGGGTCGTGGCGTGGCCGAGGCATACGACCAGGACCGCGGCCAACGCGCCCGCGCACAGCAGTACTTGACCCCAGTCCGCGCCGGAGAGCGAGCCGAGCAGCCAGAACAGCACGCCCTTGGTGGTCTCGGCGTCCGCCGAGGTCAGCACGGTGAACGAGGTCAGCGCGGAGAAGAGTTGCATGGCCGCCACGCCGGACAGCACGACCCGGTCCATGCTCGCGCCGAGGCTGTGGCTGAGCAGCATCACCAGCCCGAAGGAGAGCAGCGCGCCGACGAAGGCGCCCGCCGACAGCGACACGGCACCGCCGCCCACGCCGAGCACCACGACCGCCACCGCACCCGTGGACGCCCCGGAGGAGACGCCGAGCACGAACGGATCCGCCAGCGGATTGCGCAACAGGGACTGCATGACCGCGCCGCACAGCGCGAGCCCGGCACCGCAGACTGCGGCGAGCAGCGTGCGGGGCATGCGCAGGTCCCAGACGATGCCGTCCCGGAGCGGTGCGAGCGTGCTCTCGCCGCCGCCGAGGTGGGACGCGACCGACGCCCACACGTCGGCCGTGGAGATGTCGGCGGGTCCGATGGTCACGGCGAAGGCCACGGAGACGGCCAGCGCCGCGAGCCCGCCGCCCGTCAACAGCAGGGTGCGGAGGGTCACTTGGCGAGTCCGAAGTCGCGCAGGCCGGCGGCGACCTGCTCGATCCCTTCGACGGTGCGGATGGAGGGGTTCATCGCCTGGCCGCTGAGCAGGATGTACCGCTTCTTCCTGACGGCGGTGAGGTTGCGGGTGGCGGCGTTGGTCTCCAGGAAGTGGATCTTCGCCTTGGCGGTTTCGGCGGTCTGTGACTTGCGGGTCAGATCGCCGAGGACGATGACGTCGGGGTCGCGGTCGGCGACGGTCTCCCAGTTGATCTGGGGCCACTCGTCGTGGGTGTCGGAGAAAGCGTTCTCGGCGCCGACGGTGCGGGTGATGGCGCCGGGGGCTCCGCAGCAGCCGGCCAGGTAGGGCGACTGGGAGTTGGCGAACCAGTACATGAGGGAGGTGCCGGAGGCGTCGAGGCCGGTGGTGGCCGTGGTCACCCGCGCCTTCAACCGGTCCACGAGCTTGTCGCCGCGCTCCTTCACACCCATCGCGCGGGACAGGTCGCGTATCTCGCCGTAGACGGTGTCGAGCGTGAGCGGTGTGCTGCGCGAACCGTCGCCGCCGCTGTCGTTGTCCTTGCCCGCGCAGTCGGACGGCGAGACGTACGTCGGTACGCCGAGCTTCTCGAACTGTTCGCGGGTGGCGACGCCGCCCTTGCCGAGCGTCGAGACGAAGGAGGCGGTGACGAAGTCGGGTTCGGCGTCGAGGACCTTCTCGAAGGAGGGGTTGTTGTCGGCGAGACGCGGCACGGTCGCGTTCGCCTTCTCCAGCCCCTTGAGCACCGGATCGGTCCAAGTCGCCGTACCGGCGATGCGGTCGGCGAGGCCGAGGGAGAGCAGGATCTCGGTGGTGCCCTGGTTGAGGGAGACGACCCGCTTCGGGGCCGACGTCAACGTGACCTCGTTCCCGCAGTCGGTGAGGGTGAGCGGGAATCCCGCGGCGGACGTCTCCGTCTCGCCGTCGGCGCTGTCGCCGTCGGATCCACCACAAGCGGTGAGCAGCAGGGCGGGCGCGATGAAGAGGGCCGCGGTGCGGCGGCGCAGCGGGACGGGGGCGGTGCGGATCACGGGCATGCCTTGCCTGTCGGGGCTCGAACGCGGAGCCTGGCCTACGAACTCCCCCTCGCCGAGGGCGAGAAGGCGCCAGCAGGTCTTCGGACTCGGGTTCGTCCGGACGGGGCGCCTTCCCGGCGCGTCACACACCGGCTCCTTCGGCCGGCCCGTGTCGCCCCAGTGGCGTC
>Ga0307510_10002305_pt1 | contig 21560 bp, 27 predicted proteins | sample 12_EM_MG_FD_207224 | JGI IMG/M metagenome (GOLD analysis project Ga0307510, IMG submission 207224) | Populus trichocarpa ectomycorrhiza microbial communities from riparian zone in the Pacific Northwest, United States - 12_EM | ecosystem: Host-associated > Plants > Roots > Unclassified | place... | reverse complement strand
AGGGCTTGTTGGGGCCCACGGGGGTCAGGATCGCATAGTTCTGTCTCCAGTAGGACATCCTCGTCGTAGGCATCGATGTCAATTTTCCTGAAGTTGACGTCCATTGGTGTTGTGTTGACTTCTTTAATCGCCCTCGATTGGCGCAGCCAACAGTCGAAAGAGTCACGGGACGGGTGGAATCACGTGGTCTGGTCTGATGACTCGACTTGCTGGCGGATTTTTGGGCTAAGCAACAAACGGCCATCTTGCACAAGTGCACGTAGACCCCTGCGTGCAACAACACTCAATAACAAGCCCACCCATTTTATGCGCAAAGGCGTCAAAAGAATTTCCCAGCAAGACAGCTCTCGCATAATCAATCGTACACAACATCAATCCATTCAATCTGCCCAACATGGCCAAAACACTCCACCTTTACTCTGTCTTCCTTCAGAATCTCTCACCAATATCACATCTTTTCTCGACCCAGTATCCCTCTGTTCTCTAGCGCGGACAAGCCGGAAACTTTATGAACACGTCAGTGATGACAACACCTGGCACCGGGCCTTTGTTTGTCAATTCCTGGGCGTATCGCCGGAGGATGCCTTGAATGAAACCAGGCCTCTGACCTTCAGGTCGACGCAAAAGACCTGGCGACATGAATTTGTGCGCCGTCACACCATCAGGAGGTAAGCACCATGTGCTGCCTCGAGCTTCGCACATTGGGCAACTCATGACTTGGTTGCAGGCTCTGGTCGCGTTCTAACAGCTCAATGATATCCCATAACCCTCTTCATCCAGAGATATCAGTGATTCATATCATGGCCGATTATGGACTTCTCAGCGCATCTACCACCCACTGCGCTGTTCGCCGCTCATTCCCTTTCACCAATAAAGTCCTAAAGGGATACCTGTACGGAACTGGAACCCCACCTGGCCTCGGTAATGACCTCCCCGACACTAACGTCCTGCCCAACATCAGCACGTGCATCCTCGCTTCGGATGGGACTACCGCCAAAGTGATCTGGGGCAGGCAGGACGGTAGCATAGTTTACGTGTCTCACCCTCGGACGATGAGCGGAACGCAATCCCCCGCACATATTCGTACGAGTTCTGTGCAACAAGAGCATGAAGGTGCTGTGCTAGATGGAATTTGGGTTGTTGATGGCAATGCCTTTATAACGGCAGGCTCTGATGGCCGAGTCAAAGTCTGGACCGTAGCTCCGTTTGGTTGCGCCTGGACTTCCAAAAGGCATTCATTGGAACAAGGAATAGATGCAATCTCAAGAGTTGCGGAAGATCTAGCAAATGGTCTTATCGTGGCTGCAAGTAGAAGCGGCGACCTCATCATTTTTTCAGGTTTTGACTCCTCATCCCTCAACGCCGGTGATGTCCCTCATGACATCCGAAGGCTATGCATCCCGGCTCGCACATTCTCGACGCCAGATGTCGAGCCTGCTTCACTCACCCAGCCGATGGAAATCTCAGCATTATATTTACAGGCTTCCTCTCCCACTAGACTCTCTATCCTTGCCTGCTATCTGGGCACACCGCAATTCTACCGCTGTTTTATCGACCTGCTTCTCAAACAAGTGGACGTCAAGACCTTCGGAAATGCAGCGTATGGTACCATTCGGTGCATACAACCTGCGTTCTCAAATAACCCCACGGAGCCAAGTTTTGTACTGGTGGGCACCCAGCTCGGGAGCATTGGTATTTATGATTGGGACACCACCTCCCTGTCGAGCCACCCTTACCCAGCCAGCCGACATGTTGATGTGTTTCCGGATGCCCCAGTCACCAGCCTGGCGCTGAACCCATTTGTCATTGTTGCAGGCTCGTCCCGTGGCACGATCAAAGTTCTCGACTTGCTCACGCTCGAGACTCTGAGATCATTCCGTGCGCAAGTGAACAACGACATCCGGCAGATCGAACTCGTAGGGGATCTCCTGGTTGCAAACGTCGGCAGCAGGGTGTTGGTGTGGAGCGCAGATCGTTTCGTCTCGGGTGGCAAGTCACCTGGAAAGATCAAGGGTAAAGGGAAACAAGGGGGTCATGGGAAATGGTTCAGTAAGTATCAAAGCGATTTTTGACACTGCAACCCATGATTCACGTATCTTACAGACGAGGTGGAACTGAGAAGCGACATGGCGGATTCCAGGGATCCTGTGGACGAATCTTCACTAAAACACTCGAACCGCCCCGCGCTCGAACAATTGATGAAGCTTCATACTCTCGGCCTAAGCGAGCAGGAAGCTGTGGAGTATACGCTTATGTTGAGCCGGGATGAGGAGTTGCTGAGACTTCAAGATAGCACTGGCGAACACATAGATGAGGGGATATTCGAGATTGATGAAAACTCCGAGGACCAAGCCAGTTCAGATCAGTCATTCCCGTCTTCGTCTCCCCTTATGCAATATTCCCCACCACCGTTGCGCGCTTTAACATCTGGGTCCGGTTCAAGCTCACATGGAGACCTTGTACCGTTGGTGTCACCTTCTAACTCCAATATAAAGGTCCAAGTCTCGCCTCGCTTCATACCCGAACCAATGCAAGCAGGGGGCTTGCCTGATAGTCCTCCAGACTCGCAATCGATGATTCCCCGAAAAGGCCCGTCGTCTTCTCCATGTCTTCCCTTCTCCCAACCAACACTCGGTTCAGTACCCTCTCGGGTCATCACCCCCCCAAAGCAAGGTTATGCTACGGGTACGTCCTCTGGACAACAAAACGCTTGGAGCAAACCCTTGCCAGGCACAGGGTCGTCAGCATCACCTCCCACTCAAATTAGGCGATCTCTTCCATCTTCATCTCGAACGCACTGGGAGGCCGAAGCGGAACGGATTAGACAGGTCGAAGACCCCGAACTACGGTTCGCGCTCGAGATGAGTCTAGCCGAGGCTCAAAGTCGTGAGCGTGAGAGAGATGCAGGGGCCACGTGATATTTGCTTACACTTTGTTTGTTGTTTATTACTTCAATTCAATTACGTTACGTTGCTCTGTTTCTACCTCGACCCGCCCGAAGTATACATTCCATGACAGTCCAGACACGCTCCGGAGCTTCATTGAAGATTAGTGCTAACTAATTTATTTTCCGCTTCTGGAAATACGGCCAAAAGCGTGTTGTACATGAGGCGGAACTTGCCAGACAAACGATTCACGCGCGCGACCCGAATCGTGCAACGGAGACCCCTTGTGGTCGATGGGATCCGATATTTGGGACAATCTTGCAACGTTGTGCCTAGAACCGGTCTGTATATGCTCCGACTCTTGGCGGGGATTTTATGTCACCTTCAAAGCGGCCAACTCCTCCCCCCTATCTTCTTTCTCTGTTTACGCTCCATCCTTCACCACTCCGACAAACTGAACTGAACGATTTGTCCTACGCTTGGTCAGCTTTTCCAGTTGTGTGCGACCATTGTTGAGGGTTTGAAGTGGCGATGCAATGTCGTACTCGCCTTCTTTCGCTCGAAGTGCGCACCCTCCACTCCTTGCCATGCCGGGATTGTTGCGCTCACGACGAATTATATCAAATAATTACAGACCAGAACCAGTTGAGCGAACAACTGCAGCTGTTGGAACTACTGAGGAAAAGGAGGGCCAATCGCTTACATGCGCTTCCTGACGACCGAAGTCTAGAGCGTCTTGCTGAATGTGGAGGTCGTCGCGGGCGCCTAGCGATCCAGGATAACGAAACCCTCATGCTACAGCTCGTCGCGTTGTCCCTCGTGGGACAGACTCGTGGTGACACGTTTGCGGTGGCGCTAGACAAGCGCAATGCCTCCGATTTCACCTTCGTCCTCGCCCCCAATCGAAGGCACACACCAGTCGATGAAGACAGAGCGCGCAGGTTCTTCGATGTTGCGGCATCCGCCGACTCAGAACGTGCCCTCATTTCGTTCGTCGTGGGATCCTCTTCCCGGAAAATGAACGGGCGTCTTGCGAAATTGAAGAAGGCGATCGTTCATTGCCTGCCCACGATCAGGCGCCTCATCCAAGGATACAGGTGGCCGCAGAGCGATTTGCGCAGGAAGGCTCAAGAGCTCCTTCCTGTGATGTACGCGAAGTTTGGGGAGTTGCCCCTGGCTGCGCTGTATGTCAAAATCTTTCAAGCACTGACGAGGGCCGTATCGCCGAACAACTCGTTTCATGGCGCGCCATCAGATGATGACTACGATCGCCTTCTTGACATTCTGAATATGGCTACGTTCATGATATCTACTCGCTTCGTGTCATGGATGGCCCGGGGCGACCGATATTCTGGACGTATGGCCATTCTCGAGCGCCGTTTATGGAGAGTGGCGCAATATTTGATGGGCGCCACAAGCATGTTGGAAATGAGGAGTGAACTCCCACGGAAAGGGGATGCTCTCCCTTATGTCTGGGCCGCCGTGGTAGGAGAACCTCGTATGGTGGAGGACATATTTCTATTGCGCACCCCCTCGGAGGTCGCATGGGAGGTCGCGCGGGAGGTCGACGCCCGCTGGACACAATCAACACTCCGCGCGAGGTTCACAAACTTGGAACATTGGGTTCCCTTCGCAAGTCCGCGCATCCACGCAGAGCTGCGCTTGATCGCGTCCTGCAACAGGGCTTCCCTCAATCCATCATTTGATACGTATGATCCGCGGAAACCTGCAGCCGTTCGCATCGGCAGCTCTCACGACGTCTGCGCGCTTTGCGCCTTGTGGGTCACCGTGTACAATCGCAACTTCGGAAGCCGTTTCAAGGTGTTCCCCGCAGGCGGTTCGGGCAAGGTCGATCGGAACTGGGCCTTTGTTCTCTCCCCGCGTGAGAGACCTGACCAGGATGTGAGCGAGTTGGTGTACAATCTCCTCGAGAACGAATTGCGACGTCTCCAAGACGCGTCCCGAGCATCGTGGGGGGCCTCATTACGGTCCTTGACTTCGTGGATGTGCATTCCCAGGCCAGATGTGGTAAGGGTGGCCCGCCATTCGTTACGTGAGGGTGAAGTGACTGAAGTTGAGCACAGGGATTGGTAACGCGAAGGGAGTCCAATCGGAACAGCACTCAAACTTATGTGCGTCTTCTTGCCTCACGTAGTGGCATCATCGTTGGACAAGCATTTGGGGTATAAAGGTAGCATCGCATATATCGGATTCAAAAGTGACGAATACGCCTTCGCCTGCGGCGCCTCTCGCCGACACTGACGCACCTGTCGTCCAGAAGAGCCAGAGTGTCGCTGCCTCATCAAAATATGATACTATACGACGTCGCGCGACTCGCGAACCCACAGATCACGATAATTACGAGGTCGGTCCTTGGCTGTCGGATAACCTAGGTTACTCACCGATTCGTGACAGATGGGTCCACTTGCTTCACCCTCTCTACCGACCGAAAGGTGTGAGGTCTGGCCGGAGGGATAAGAAGTGTAATATGGGTGGGCATGGAGCTCTCATCTTCGCAATCGACTTATGGTGGTGCGCAATAATTTTTTCTCTGTTAGAGTGCCCCTAATTCATTGTTGTTCCAGGAAGCTCCTTCGACTGCAATTATGATAATTGTTGAACTCTTTAAACGAGAAATGTATTTTTTGTTGGACAATTGGTGCTTTCGATTGATGGGTATGGTGGGTATACACGGACGCCATGCGATATAAACATTGGCAAGTACCCAGGGTACTGTATCTATACTCGGCCTCGACAACGTGAAGACGGTATGAAATATGACATTCACCACCCGTGGGTATCCTTTGCTAGCCACAGAATAGACGATAACCAACGCTTAATAGAATTGTCTTCCGCTGTGGGATGGATGAGCAAGTCTCCTGGTTTGGGAGAGTGTTGAAATTCTGTCGTCCCCTCCCGCAAACGGCCTCCGCTTTCATCCCGATCCTCTTCGGGTGCCCTGCTCCGTGTCAGTCTATGTTCGCATACAGACAACATTTCTTCGAGTTGGTCCGCGGTGTGCCGTTGAATTAGATGCCGTCTCGAATGGATGACCGCCTGTATGTATGACGCCCCCTGGATCATACCATAGACCGGGCCTCAGCTCGGCACCGATGCCACCCTCTTCACCGCCCGAGGTGACTTGACCCCGACCACGACCACACGCTCGCCGACGTTTCCCAGGAATGCCAACTCCTCGGGATTTCTGAGTACGGTAGTAGGTGCAAGTTGGTGGGATACTTGGATGCGCGCGCCCAACAAGCGGACCGCTTGAGTGTGACTCACGCCTGGCGAAATCCTACTCTCTTCCCTTCATGCCCTTCGGAACGCTGAAGGAGCGGGCCCATATTCCATTACTCCTGGACCCAGTTGTGCGAGCTTCCCGTGACGGGGTGAAGGGGGTGAAGGCCATCCTATCACATGCACCAATCAAAGTTCCATGCATGTTCTACGAAACGGGATATTTCCTCATCTTAAACCTGGTAATGCCTTATAGCACCACTACGCCACTCACTTCCGTGAAAGACAGGTACATTCTACAAATAATAAGTATAAAAGGTGCACAAGTACATTTGCTTACATACACGCGCAAACAAACTTGCACAATTAACTATGAAAAAGTAAATGCATGAGACCCCTGCAGGGCTCCAGTGCTCGTTCTAAACGTCATGGCTGGCCATGACCAGGGGTAAAATACAATCCAATACAAGGGGAGAGAAGAAATGGGCATATCCTTGATGCAAGAACTCAGCTATATGAAAAAAAAAGAGCATTTCGAAGATGCTGAACATCCGGATTGTGTTGCGTCCTAATTGATATGCATCCTTTGACAGTTTGTGCACATTCCCGTGGCACGTCCCGCAGCCTGCACGAAGTTTACGCAATCGCCGGTCTGACTGTCCGGTAACACATACGTCGGCGGTTGCGGTGACGCACGCACGTCAGGCCGACGTGGTGGTGGGGGCGGAGGCGGCGCCTTGCGTACGTCAGCTTGCCTGCGAGGCAGAGGCGGAGGCACTTTCTTCGGGGGCCCACTCCCACTGTTGTTGCCATTATCGTTGGTCCGATGATTGACGAACCCGTCGTCACTCGCGCGACGGCGTACGAGATTCGATTGCTCGTGCTCCGACTCATCGGCTGCGCTCTCCGCGAGGCTCTCCGAATCGTAGCCAAACCCGTACCCGCCGCCGAGTGCTGCGCTGACAGGGACCCCGTGCTCATGGTCCGTATCCTGCGTCGTCGCGTTGTGGTCGCCGAATGGGTGTGACGCGTCGTTGTCATCACCTGAGGCACCTGTCGCCCGTGCCGGTACCGCGCGGGGGTAGGGACGCGGAGGTATGGGTGCAGCAACGTCCACGAGTGTCTGTCGACTGCCCGACGGTGAATCCGTCATCGAGCCTGCTCTGGAGGACGACTTTCTCCGGTGTAGCGCAGGCGTCGGCGCAGCTGGTGGCTTGGATACAGCGCGATTGGACGCGGCCGTTATGGATTCCGTATACACCGTGGGGAATAAGCCTTTCTTTCCGTCCAGTTGGCCCATCATCCAACCATCTATGACCTCTCCGAGGACGACAATTTCGTCGCCGATGCGGAACGAGAGCTCGTCCGAACTGCCGAGATAATCGCTCACTGCACGGACAACGACTTGACGATCCGACCTGGTACCTAGGGCCGGTATACGAGGAGTTGAGTTGTTCTGTTGAGATTTGGTCCATTTCCCAAGGGAAAGCAAAGAGGGGTTCTTCGAGGCCTGGGTAGGACTTCCAGGTACTCGTTCGGAATCGCTGCTGTCATTCTCCTCATCTGGGTCACCACGCAGAGCCGCAAATTGCTCGCGGTCCTTCTTCGAACCGTTACGGCTCCACACAGACCAGCTCCCTTTTTTCTTCTCCTTCTCTTTCTTCTCCCGCGATCCCTCCACGGTGCTACCTGTGGTTGTCTGAGAATCGGAGCGTTTACGGCTGCCCACAGATCCGCCCACAGATCCTGTACGGGAGCGCACAGAACCTTTGCGAGAGCGCGGCTGCGGGGGCTCGTCGTCCATTTCGCTGTCGGCGCTGCCCGGTGAAGGAGATCGTGATCGCGCGCGAGCCTTCGAGCTAGCACGGGACCTGATAACAGGCCTAGGCGACTCTGCCCTTTCACGAGAAAAATCGTGCATCGGACCCATGGGCCTTCGGGGCTCCATCAGCTTCGCAATCTGCTGTCTACGGGCGGACAGTGAGTGTTGTCTCAGTACAAATTAGGCAATACGCACTTCTCCGGCCAGCTGTCTTTGACATCTCGCAGGATCTGCGCGTATTGTTCTGCATAGTTGAGTTCATTATCCAGGAGCAAGCCCAAATCGCGGATTTGGTCAATCTCATTCTTCTGGATAGCGTCAATACGCGACTGGACATCAGCTTCGGCCTCATCGCTTGGAGGGGTCGCTGTCAAAATTTGTGTGGTAATACGAGGTAAAGTACATACTAACGGAACTCTGATTTCTCGAGCTCTTCTTGTGCTTCGCGTCGCTCCTTTTCTTTGGCCTTCTTGTTGTTTTCCAAGCGCTCGACCTGTTTCACGGCGGCGTCTCTATTCAGTCTATGCAGCGAGATCAGTGTTGCTGTCCGTCGTAGGGAAGTTTTATTCATCTCTACCTGCGAGTCTCGAGCTTCTTTCTTTCAACCTCATAGTCTTTGATCTGGTCTAGAAATCGTTGAAGTGCAACGATGAGGGAGCTGCTGAGACTTCGGCTTAATGCTTCTTGGACTGTCGCAACATTGCAGAATGCACGCCCAAAGCTGACAAGGACCTGCCCTATCGTCATACGTCATCGTTAGGTTAAGGAGATGGGACGGATGATGCCATGGTTACCAAGCACAGAGTCATCAGCAAAATCTTCGCCATGGCGAACCATGGTAATCCCGAATGCCTCTCTGGGAAAAAGCTTGTCTGATTCATCGAGAGCAGGAGAGAGCTTTTTCTTGGCTATTGACTTGTAGTACTGTTCCGCAGCGAGTTGTAACCTTGGTGGCACGGCAATAGTCCATTGATGGTGCAAGGTGAGGACATGGGTGGTTAAAAAAGGATTGAGCAGGCGCACCGATGCAGTCCTTCTTTGCGGAGGTCGATCTCCTGTTCGAGCTCCTTGGCTTCTCCTGTGAGAGTCGTCTTGTCTTTAGTGTTGATGACCTCATCTGCCCACTGTTAATCGGGTGGGGTGGCAATATCCTCAGCCCTGGGAGGGGACCGCAGGAACGACTGGACGCACCTGGCGCAATCTCCCGAGCTTACATGGGCTAGTTGTCAGATATAAAGTAGAGGGAATGTACGGGACTGTGCTCACTTTCTTTGTGGCCATAACGCGGCGTGATAGTGATACCGATTAATGATTATTTTTAGTAATTTCTGTTTACGCGGTTTGACAAAAACCACCGCGTTATTTGTGCTTATTTGTTCTCCGCGCTTGCACTGGCACGGGCAACAAAGATGAATTTTGAGCCACGAGGTCGCAGCGTGGACTGTCATTGTTAGCGTTAGCGACGACGGCTACGACTCGACTCCGGACCTGAAGATTAAACTGTGCGCAAACGAAATCGCGAAATCGGTGACTATCCTTTATTTTACTCACCCATAATCAAATTTCTTTGGCAAGTTCTCCTTTTTTCTTATGGTAATGTCCCTACCCGATCGCTAAATTAATGGATAGCGACACACACCATGCCTTCTTTCCTCTCCAAACTTCTAGGACGTAAGAAACTTCAGGGACTAGGGCCATCCTCAGATAATCCAGGGTATCCTGCTCCCTTACTAGAGGGTAAATTCGAGGCCATCTCGCCTAATGTCTCACCCTCTGCCGCGTTCTTCACCGACCCCGGTGCGGCACGGATCCGAGGGAACGACAAATCAAAAGCTAAGGAATCACCTTTCTATGTCTTTCGCGCGAAAGGCCGTCCCTCCTCAGACTTTCCAGTGGTGGAGAAAGCACCTTCGGACGCTCCTCATCTCTCTCTCAATCTCCCAATCACCAAGGACCGTGGACCGTCCTTAGACGTGGTGTTCGAATCCGATCCCGAAGCATTTGCACTTTCAAGTGAGGCTGCTGTCAGAGAGAGGCGTCTCACACCTCATGAATCCCTCGCTCTTGTGCGCGCATGCTCTCAAGTCATTGTCGAATCTGGTGCGTTGTCCTATCGCGACTAATCAACGTTATCAACTGAGCCAATCCTCTTCCAGGTCTTGAGACCCTCGGTATCATGCATCCACACTGGCACTCTACATCTCCAGGAGTGCAACAAAGACTCATCTCCCTCTATCTCATATCCTTAGCTTCCACCAGCCCCGATGGCGTAGCTTCTCCCACTTCCCCTACAGCCGTCACTACCTTCGAATCTGAACTTCAATATACTCGTTCGCCGCATGACGTCGCTGCCGTCCTTCGTTGGGGCTTGCGCCACCTGAAACTCGAAGGCGACAGTTTTGGCAAGGAGTCTGGTGATTGGACGTGGTATAACACATTTGCCGAGGCCGAACGTGCAGGTTCCTACCCACCCGATGCATTCTCCAATTCCTTAATCCCACAACTCCCTACTGCACACACTGAACTTCTTCTGGCCACTCTCGACATCATTTCATATCTCTCTACCCGCTCCGAGGCGAATGGTAGTTCAGGCAGCAAGCTCTCGAAATTCTTTGGTTTATGGCTGCTCACCTCCGAACAATCTACGGAGGGCGATGATTGGAGTGCGTTCTATGACCGATGGGACCGCGCCGGACGCGTCCTTGAACACTTATTCTTGGCTCGGATACGGTTCGTATCCGTCGTTTTCAAAATTCCCATTATTTCTTCTGACGGTCACACGTACATAGTAATGATGCACATAGTTTACCTCGAAGGCTCACTGATCTTGTTGAGCACTACCCTTATGACTATGGCGCCGACGTACCCAAGGACGACCTACTTCCACGTCCACGGTTCTCAACACGGCAGTTTGATGCACTGTTCGTGCAGCTTGACACGGAGTATTCCGGTTCCGTGAAACCTAAGTCACATCCGCTTCGACTCGTTTCAGACGCTTTCCATGCCGAGTCTTCAAGCGAATCCGCGACTGCTGAAGACGATGGTCTGTGGGACGCAATCAAGAAGGCCTCTTTTGATGCTTCGGAAGGCTCGGACGATACCGCCCCCACAGAACCTATTCCCATATTTGCAAACATCTTTTCTGATGAGACTATCCGCCTACTTTCTCTTATTCCTGGAGATGCATCAGACAAGGACAAGTCTGCGCCGACATTTGCTCTTCGATCACCCGTCTCTCCAGGAGGGCCACGCTCATTCCCTCTTCCCGAGACCCCACTCCTTGTTCAGTCTGAGCGTGGCCGTCCACCACCATCTGGTCACGCCATCGTAGCTCCTGGCCTCTCTGCGAACAACAGCACTGCACCAACAACCGCCGCCCCTGAGACTCCGGGTGACTGGTTGCAGTTCTCGAATCAAGGGTTCGGGACCATCCCTGGCTCACGCGACCTCGCCGCGAAGTTATGGGACGACGACGTCGAAAAGACCGTTCCTCCCCCCGCACCGTTATCGTGTAAATCCTCTCGCAGAGCGCCCTCCCGACACTCCTCTCTTGATGACCCCAAGACACCCGTGCAACCGGTGCCTCCTACGCCAGCGCCTCCGGTTTCTAAAGTGACGCTTGTAGCCAAGGTCAAGCTGGACGAGGCCTTCATCGACTTTTGGGCCGATTCCCTACTCGACCCAATTTCGAAACGTTGGCCACGCTTCGTCCTTTGCCAGCTCAAGCCGTTCTCTCCTGCTGATGCTTCTGCCACTCCCACTCCAGTGTGGCTTGTCATTGAGCAACGCTTCGTCCGCCCCCCACCTGTCTCTCCTGTGAAGGAGGAGGCTGAAGTCACAGTCCCACCGGCTCGTCCTCGTGCCTCGTCTCCTCGCCCATCTGCCCGCGCAGAGTCATCCCGTCTCAGCGCCGCGTTCTCCATCGTATCGAAGAAGCGCTTCGGTCTCTTCACAGGGGGCAACGGTGATCCTAAGAGTCCGAAGGATAAGACTGCTAGACTACCCCACGTCGGTGAATATGGGGAGGTTGTCAGGGAAACAGAGGAAGATACAGTGGCGACAGAGAAACCAGTGGAGGTTGAAGCAAAAGACAATGTGGACGGGGGTGCAGCGCCGGCCATTACTGATGCCGTTGTGCCTGTTGCCATTGGCGTCTCAGCAGCCGTAGTAGCGTCCGCGGCAGAAGAAGTCACACCTAAGGAGGATGACGTTCCTATCACGACTGCTGTGTCTGCACCGTCCGAGCTTGCGGACATCTCAGCTCCAAAGGCTGACGCACCCGTGAAGGATGCATCCCCGCACGGCGCCACATCCCAGAATGGCCTCGCCAATGAGGAACAATGCGAACCCGAGGCCGAGACTGCTGCCACTCAAGGTCCTGCTGGTGACAACGATGCTGTGATACTGCCCGTGACGAGCGAGCCTACCAAGACCGAGGCCGAGCCAGCAGTCTCCGGGGTTGAGGCTGAGCCCACGCAACCAGAACCTGAAAGTGTCCCAGCTGTCCCCCATTCAGCTGACTTGGTGCCAGTTATTGTCGACGATCCCCCTGCCGCGGAACTAGAGCCCGTCCCTACTGATGACACCGCGCCTGCTATCCAGACAATTTCTACCGACGAGGGCCAGGCCACAGATTCTGCTGACGCGGTCGAAACGACAGTTCCTATTGAAGAGCCAACTCCGGTAGTGGGGGAAGTCATCGTGGAAGATGCTCAACCCGTTGCTATTTCCAAGAGAAACCTGGACGAGCGTGATGCGGAAGCGGTCACTCCGGAACCGGAGACAATACCCGCTTCGGTAGCCGATGATACTACCTCCCCTTCCCTTGAGCATGCCGAGTGTGCTGCCGCTCAGGCCGCTCCTGAGGAACCTGCCCCAAGTGCCGAGCCAGACGCGGAACACGACGCCTTTGTCACTCAGTCCGCAGAAGAAGGTCTTCCCTCGCAAGCCACGCCCCAAATACAGGATCCTGTCATCGATGAACAGCCATCTGCCGAGGAAACAACCCCAATTCCAATTCCTGACGCTTCTGCCAGCGAATCTATCCCCGCAGAGAATCTGGCCACGTCGCACGAGGATGAAGCTGTTACTGCGCCACTAGAATCAGCCGTCGCTGATGGTATGCCTCTGGATATACGTGTTCCCCGTTGCGTTCTGACAGCCTACTTAGATACTCCTGTTACCGGACCGGTTCCGGATGGAGACTCTGCCCCCAGCGAAAATTCCCCGCCAGAAGTGCCAGTGACTGAACCCGTGCCTGAGCCAGAACTCTCGACTGCTTTTGCTCATGACTCGACGCAATCTCCCACCAATGATTCTACGGAGCCAGACGTTGCCCATGCCCCACAAGTTGACACAGGCGAGCCCGATACTGTTGTGATAGCGGCCGAGGATGCGTCGATTGCCAACCCCGTCGATGAAGTGTCAGAGTTGATGGTTGAAGCAGATATCGTAGCAGAGGAGGCTCAAGCCACCAGCAAGGAGTCGGAGAATCCGATCATCACCGAGGAAGCCCCAGCGCCTGTGGTTCAGGAGACTGATGCCACAACTGAAGAGGCAACTCCCGCCACTGCAGAGACCCCCGCCCCGACTTCGGAGCCTGCAGCCGACGTGCCTGCCCTTGAGGTGACAGCCTCCGAAGTTGCAGAGACCGGTGTAGAAGCGTCAGCACCCGCTCCTGTGGAGCCTGACGTCCCCGAGGAAGTCGTACCAGTTGCCGCCGATATTCTTGCAGTAGAACCAGCGACTGCCACCGGGGAATCTACTCCCTCAGTAGAGGACGTTCTTCCTGTTCACGACCACACTCTCGCAGCAGAACAGTCCGTAGCCGTATCTGAAGAACCCCCACACCTCCCGGAGGAAACCGCATCTGCAACAGCCGAACCTCTCGTTGAACCTACACACATGCCCGAGGAACCCGCCCTTGTTACTGAGGCAGCTCCACCCGCCGCTACCGAAGCTCCCGCTGAACCCGCTCCTGTTACTGAGGAAGCCGCACCTACCACCACCGAAGCTCCCGCTGAACCCACATCTGTATCTGAGGAACCTGCTCCTGATGATGAGGAAGCCGCATCCGCCACCATCGAAGCTCCCGCTGACCCCACATGTGTGCTTGAAGAAACTGCTCCCGACGCCGAGGCAGTCGCGCCTGTAACTGAAAACCCACCCCTTGAGCAGTTCACACCTGATCTTGATGTGACCCCAGCACCACCCGATGAGCCAGCCCCTGTTCAGGAGGAAGACGGGCCTACTGTTCCTGAACCGCCGGTTGAGGAGCCAGCACCTGTACCCGAAGATCCCGCTCCCACTACCGAGAGTGCTGCGCCCACCGCAGATGACACCCCAGCAGCAGAATGTGTAGAAGAGGGCGCAGAAGGACCCAGTGCAGAGTCTGCGGCAGCAGAAGGCTTGGAGGAGGCAACTGTTCGAGCGGAGCCCGCTGCTGAAGAAGAGCCGGTGGCCATCTCAAGCAGTGAAACCCCCGCGATCGCTGCCCAGGAATCCCCAAGCGTAGAGATCACCAATGCTTCTGAACTGGAAACTCCCGTTGATGCCTCGGTATCTAATGAGGCCACAGACGCCGCTAATGCTGGTAAGATAGTGGTTTCCATTTTTGCGTCACCATGTGATCTCTACTCAAACTTTGTGCTGCCATGTAGAACCAAACGCGAACACGAACGAGTCGGCCGACGATGCCGCATAATCGGGCTTTTTGGACAACATCTCCCCCCTTTTTTTTGCCATGCCTGCTTAGTCCGATAATTACCCACTTTCCCTCTCTTGATTCGGATCTCGACCCCTTCAAAGCCTTGCTCGAACATTCCTTTTGTATTCTTAGGGAAGAAGCCCTTGTATATACCCTTCCTATTCCCCAAATTGTTGTCTCAAGCGCGTACAAACCAACGCACACACATATCCTGTGTTGTCTTTACCAGTTTTCTTACCTCATCCATGCTTTCTTTTCCTTCTAATCGTTCTCATTTAGCACTCATTACCCCTCATTCTCATCCACGTCTACCTCTACTTTCCCTCTTTGATCTGCTGTTTTTGGTTTTCATCTCCTCTGTGCACGCACGATCCTCTACTTTTACCCATCAGTCCCCTCATTCACTGACTGACATGTACAAATGACTAATTTCTCTCAACTTTCCTCTCACCTCATTAGTTTCGAGGCCCACCTCTATGCTACTCCTCGCCACTTTCGTTGTGCACTACTGCCGTTCCTTCTTTACTCAATCCTAGCTCTTTTTCACACCCGTAAAGCTTTAGCTTTATCACTGTGGGCGCCACGAGTCAAACGTCAACTCCAATTTTATTCGTCTTTTGTTTCAACTTCAACTACGCGACGAGTTCGCAACTACTGTTAGTCCGGGCGCTCCTTCCACTGAATATCAATATCCGAGATATAAAAAGATCAAGAGTCCGTGGAATTCTATAATTGTACAGATATGTTTAGGACACCTGATAGATGGTGAAATTCCTTTTAGAACTTGACGCTCTCGATGTTCCAGTACTCCTGTGCGTAATCCTGGATCGCACGGTCGGAGCTAAACTTGCCCATCTATTAATCGAGTCGTTAGATCAGGAGTTTTGCTCGCGAACGAAGCACGCGTGTGTGGACGGAGAACGTACTTTGGCGGTCGTCCGGATGCTCTTCTTAATCCACTCAGTGCGGTCCGCGTATGCCTCATCAACCATTTCTAGTGCGCGGATATCTGCAAACAGTCATTAGTCGTTGTATTCATCTACATTTTTTATAATCATAGAAAAAACTCACATGAGTCGAAATCGTCTGTCAAAATGTAAAAATCGCCCTGGCGAATGGTATTGAGCAGCCTGGTGCGACACTGCGTCAACTCGATCCTCGTGAGACTTGTCCCAAGAGCACTCACGGTTCGTACACCCCATCACCACCAAATATACCCGAGGAGACGGTGTCGAGAACATGGGCGAGGGCAGGTGCTTTTTGCTCGACTGGGATCGGGTGGTACGTGTGTTGATAACGCAAATCCTCTACATCTGGCGTGAGATGCCCAAAGAAGACTGCATGCCCAAATCAGCACGCCGATATCCGTAGTCGAGAGATCAATAAATTTGCAACTCACAGACATTGTCTTCGCCCACTTCCTCAGCAATTTCGATATTTGCACCGTCAACCGTACCAACGAGCAATCCGCCGTTAAGACAGAACTTCATGTTAGACGTGCCAGATGCCTCTGTGCCGGCTGTCGAGATGTGTTGCGAGATGTCCGAGGCCGGAATGAGAATTTCCGCGACAGAAACCGAGTAGTCCGGTAAGAAGAAGAGTGACAGGTACTGGTTTGTGTCTGGATCCGCATTGATAACTCGGGCGACATTCACGATGAGTCGGATCGTCTGTAAATTATGATTCTACTATCCGTTTCATAGATGAGAAAGCATGCTCACAAGTTTTGCAATGTAGTCTTCATGGGACCGAATATCAGCCAGGGCTGAATAAAGTGGAGATAAACGACGTACATCCAGGGGCGGCCTTGCCGGCAAAGAATACCACCTTTTTCACGAATTTCTTTCGTTCCTCGGGTTTCGCGTTTTTTATCAGCAAGTACCTCTGCGTGGAAAACGTGTAAGTGTTGGCTTCTCCGTCAACCCAAACTCATAAGACATACGTGAATAACTCCAAGAATGTTGAGGGTCTGACGCTTGTACTCGTGAAGTCGCTTGATCTGGACATCAAACATGGCGTGCGCATCAACCTTGATGCCTAACTGACGCTCCACGAACAAAGCGAGGCGCTCTTTATTCTGGAGCTTAATGGCTGCCCAGCGCTCCTGGAACTGCGGATCATCTGCATGCGCAAGTAATCCCTCAAGCTTGTACAGATCCTTCAGCCACACAGTGCGGTCAAGCTTCAGGGTCTCCGTGATGAGAGCAGACAGGGACGGGTTGCACTGCGTGTATCAAACCATAGTCAGAAACCGATAGACAAAGAGGGAATTGAAAGAGTACCTGGTCGAGCCACCGACGGGGAGTAACTAGAAAAGACCCGATGAGTGATTTCGCTTGAAGGGATGATGTGGAGTGTGCACCCACTTCCATTTGTGACGTTCCCGAATTTGCTTGGCCCGTAAAACTCGATGAAGTCCGGGAAGAGGTTCTTCTTTACCAAGTCAGAATGGAGTTCGGCAACTCCATTGACTTTTCTGCTCCCAACAACTGCGAGATTGGCCATGCGGACCTGCTTCGGGAAGCCCTCTGCAAAGTAATTCCTACGTTAGCCACAGCGATGACAAAGAGGACCACTGGACAGGACCTTCTATGAGTGACAAACGAGAAAGCTTCTCGCGATCTCCAGGGAACTTCTTCTCCACAGCTGCAGAGGGGTGAGTGAGCATACGTAGATGTCAAGTCATGAAGCGCATACATTGGAGGAAGAGCCTTCAGGCACGAGTTTTTATGTCAGAAAAATCACCCTACTGGATATACAAAGACGTACATGTTCTTGGAGAAAGTCTGTCAGGAGCGAAATCTCAAGTGACAACAGAGCGACTCACAATGTCAAAGATTATTTGCATGTGCCTTGGAAGAAGGTGCTCCAGAAGTGGGACCGACCATTTCTCAAGGGCCTCCTACATCCCAGAAGATAAATTATCTCCAAGTGAGAGGACAGATGAGGCCGAAGACGCACGGGGAGTACTGTGTGATTTGTGAAGAAGAATGTGTTGGTAACAATTGTCCATGCGCTATCCCACGGGACTTCCTCCTCATCGACAAGGATGCGCATGAGCTCGACGATAGCAAGTGTTGGATGTGTCTACAAATGCCATTAGCAGTTGAAATTGTCACAGGTGGTAGAAGCCCTACATCATTCAGCTGAATTGCATTATCTGTTCATGTACAGGCATGGATGAGAAAAAAACTATACGGGGGTGTAGATGAACTCACAATCTGCAAACTCGGTGATCCGCTTCCCAAGATTCTTGAAGCGACGTAACATATCCGAAAGACTGGCAGCAGTCCAGAAGTATTGTTGCTTCAAACGCAGCTCTTTTCCGACTGTAGCTTGTCAGCACCTACATAACACAGAGAGGGGTGAGACGTACACGAAGTATGATCGTTTGGATAAAGTACGGAGGTGATTGCAGCCGCAGAGTTGGACGACTCCACAGCACGTTCATAGTTTCCAGCTACGGGGAGAAGGAAAAGTCAGCAAGGACGGCGACAGAAGGATGAGTACAGGAGATCGACGAACCGTTGAAGCTCTGAAGATCGAACCCACGCTTTGGCTTACTTTCCCAAAGGCGGAGGTTATTCGTGCTCTTGGTGCCATACCCCGGGATCATTACGTCATACGCGACTGCAAGTACCTCCTGCCCACCGCTCCACGTCGCGCGGCCGGTGCCCTCACCCCATCGCTGAGAGCTGCCATAAAACCTGACCTCATAGGTGACGTCGAGGCGTGGCAGCTCCCATGGGTTCTGATGGTCGAGCCACGGATCGGGTGCTTCGAGTTGCGAGCCATCATCGGCTTTGATGAGTTGCTGGAAGATGCCGTATTTGTAGCGTAAGCCATAGCCCCACACAGGGAGCTCCTGTGTCGCAGAGGAGTCAAGATAGCAAGCCGCGAGGCGGCCGAGACCGCCGTTTCCAAGTGCGGCGTCGCGCTCCTGCACGAGGATGTCCTCAAGTGAAAAGCCGAGGGAAGAGAGTGAAGATGAATATTTATCCAGGAGACCGAGATTAAGGAGGGCATTGGATAGAGTGCGACCCATCAGGAATTCGAGGGAAAGATAGTAGGCCCGTTTGGGAGACTTGCGTGTGTACTCGAGCTGAGTCGAGTTCCAGTTCACCTGGAATGAAGAATGTCAGCTCTCAAATACACCGTTTTCGTCATTAGTGCATAGAGCGATGACCGAGACAAAAGGACTAAATTGACTAGGATCCGGCATGGGGAAAGGGAAAGGGAAACAAAAACGTGCACGGTGAAGAATAGACGACAGTCGTCCCGTGTACGTATAGGAAGCAAGCGAGACAGAATCTTAAGACAGCCGAGGAGATCATAACTGACGATTAGGTTATCGCGAACTGATAGCGCTGCGGCCTGATAGGCGCCAAAATCGTCGATATTATAGGGCGCGCGAGCGAGGGATGTCTGGACATGATTCACGAATGACTTTGTGATTTCGGGTGAGTCTGCGGAAGGCCCAGTCAAACGGATGAAGTGAAAGAGGGGCGACGAGAAAAAAGTGCTTACCTGAGGTGATGTCACGCATGGCTGTTTTCCATGTCGCCTCATCGCCTTTGGGCCATTTCTCCTGGCCCTTTTCGTCAACTTCAGGGAAGTCGCCTGTGTGAAAATGACGCGACTCAGCACGGGACCGTGTATGAGGGATTCAAGTTCATGAGCAATTTACCAGTGAGAGAGCGGACGTGCCTCCTCTTTGCACGAGCAGCACTTAGGGGAGGTTTACCAATACTGGCAGTATCGATAGTGGAAGTCATCGCGGAATGAAAAGGGGATGGGGGAGGTGGGAAGAAATAAACCCAGGAGATGTGAGAGAAAAGATAAAGATAGGCAGCTTATATGCGCTGTCCCGTGTGAGCTCGAGATCTTACAGGACCGATTTCCTTTCCTCTTCCTTTCCTTTCCTACGTTCCTTTTTGATTATTTATCAATTTTTCCTTGGTCTCGTCTGGCCGCGACCCATTCCAGCGCTGTGTGTGCCATAATCTGTGCCTCCCAGCCCCTGATTTTATTTTTTTCGTTTCCTTTGACGAGCAACGTGCGCTTGACTGTACCCCTTCCAGTCGCGTTCGTAGCACCATATGCATTATCTGATCTTACCAAGGTTTGTCAAGTTCGAGTTGTTTCCGCCGCGAGCTTCTGGAAGTGTTCCGCTGGGCGTCTAGTCAGTCCTTGGTCTGATACCGGGCATCCTCGGTTTCGGGGATAACGTTTGATAGTGGCTCTCAACCGTGGTTGACCCGTACATCCTTCTCTCGAAGCTCATCCACACTCACATCTGCATTTACAGGTGGCTCAGCCGCCACGAAAAATCCGAACAACCCGCGGGTGTAGTACGCAAATCCAAATACCCTCCGAGCTTCTGTGCCAGCATCTGCTATCACTGGGACTTGCCAGACGCCCTCTTCTCCGACTCCCGCTCTGCCACGTCAATCGTCGAGATGATATCTTTGCCAAGTTTGAAAATGATCAAGCCTGGGATGACAATCCAAAGCCTGGGCACATCATTCGCTGTCAGTTCTTCAATTTCCAAAAGATGTTAGGCTTTGGCTCACCCATTGGGAAGGATCCAATAGACGACCAACGTCTTCATATCGTTATGGCCAACCGAGCAAAAATTGCAGTAGTATTCCTGGAGCAGGTACAGTACTGTCTTCCAGAGTGTCATCACCGCGCTTGCAAACCCAACCACCGAGGCAGCTGGACACTTTGCCACATGCGCAAGATACACGTAGAAAACGTTAAGAACGATCTCTACGAGATTCATGACAGCTATCATGTCAAGACAATGACAATAATGAAGTCAGCACATCGAGCGACAACCATGGCAAACAGGAACTTGCCCTGAGCATTGGTAAATCCGTCGTTTTCCTGCAGGGCCTTGACACCGTATACCTATCCCCACACGCGCAAAACGTTTCCGTCAGGATGTACGCCTGCGCCTGATCAAGAGAATTCGATTGAACGCACGTAATCAACCTCCTGATAGAGTGCATACGGCTTCCAGATCCAGTGCAGGTCACCTCCAACCATCGAGCGCGGCCTTAAAAATGGCTACAGGTTGGACCATAATGGCGACGGAATTATCGAAATGACCATGTTTACCTCATCAGGCAATAGAAAGCGTCCCAGAACACGACGGGTGTCGAGAGTAGAAACCAAATAGAAGCCAACTTGTACGTGTTGGGTGCCATGTTTTGACGTAGTCAGTACAGTATCGAATGGAAGGGTCGATGAGCGAAGACGACGGCCTCGAGTAGCCCCGTCGCCAGGTAGGTGGGAACAAGTAACAAAGCGATCGAGGTCTGAGGTCTCGTGATGTCATGAGCCCTTTTCGATTGAGGCGGAGCTGCTGCCTTAGCCATGAGCAAACATCGAGAACCTTTGTTTCTTCTTAAGTCTAGCACTTCCGTCAGGAATTCCCCCCATGAAACGGCTGCTTTCCAAGAGATCAGGAAGGAGTTGCAAGTCAATATGACGCCCATGGCCTGAACCCCGCTGGGTACGTCAGTCAGGACAACGTGTGATACATTCGGTAATCGTGTGTCAGTCGAGTCGGCAATTTTGTAAAATATAGAATTCTGAACGCATAGTCTAATATCTATACACATGTATCACATCTGGGATGTATGTAGGAGTATTGCAAGCTTGGACGAACCCAATTGGAATGGAAGACATGTCAAAAAGCTGTTTCTCATTGCCAAGAGCGGTGTGGCGGAGTTTGAAGTAGTAGGACAACTTCTTCACAAGTTGAATTGTAGAAGTCACTGCGGAAGTGACTTTATTTTCAGTAGTAAATCTGATAGGAAAAATGACAAAATGACACGTTAATCTGACTTGTTGGAAAAACCGAGCATAATCTGACTTTGAGGCAAGCTGATGTAAGTGG
>Ga0307510_10002304_pt1 | contig 21563 bp, 24 predicted proteins | sample 12_EM_MG_FD_207224 | JGI IMG/M metagenome (GOLD analysis project Ga0307510, IMG submission 207224) | Populus trichocarpa ectomycorrhiza microbial communities from riparian zone in the Pacific Northwest, United States - 12_EM | ecosystem: Host-associated > Plants > Roots > Unclassified | place... | reverse complement strand
TACAATATCGGGTGCAGGACAATTAAAGGGGAAAGCTCCGACGCATGGTCTTGTCAGGTATTACACGATGCATCAGATTCTTCTTTGGGGTTAGACCGGGGAAGGTGTTGGTTTACCTCTTTGGAGAAGCTTCACGGCTTTTCCATGCTAGGAGTATGATAGATAAGCTGAAGAACAACCCTACAACTAGCCCTAACATATGAGTCTAGATTAGCATATCTCTGTCGCAGCGATATTGTTATCACCACCTTATCAATAATCCAAACCGACCCATGCCAGTGGCGTAGGGATAGCTTTCTCTAACATATAAAGTTATGGCCCAATATTCAGCTTACAGTATCTACGAGTGTAGTGATAGTGGGGTTGCCTGACAGTTGTACTCTAGTGATGGATGGAACCGAAATGGTCGAGTGACCGAACATGATTCTCGGCATTCCCTGATCCTTCCATCCTTCAATCCTTTCTTCATCCCTTGATAAATAATATTCACGGAATAAGCGAGAGATTCGCCCCCAAACCACCTCCCTAACCGAAACGGGTACGCCCCCCTGGGGTTTCTCTGTGAGCCCCCCCCCAACCACCGCCTCTCTCTTCGCATCTTTCTCAAACTCCAACCCCACAATGGTGGCTACCAGTAGATACTCAAACTCCACCTTGGCAAATATATTCCCAATGCAGCCCGGAAGCCCCCCAGGGATAAGAAAAATCCACAATTACTCTCGACAGAGGCCACTCCGTCCACACTCCCCGGCCACAGCTTGTGTCTAAACCCCTTCGGGTCGACGCCTCATAGCTTCAGGCTTCAGTTTATTGCGAACGAGGAGGGCTCGAATCCCCCGTTTTGGCCTGTACCCCTGGCTGCCGAGCATACCTTCACGCCGATTGGAGGGTACGGGCGAAGCACATCCGACGTGATACGAGAGATACTTCGTGCTGGAGATCTGGTCCTATATGGTGGCCGTCGGTAGGCGCGAGGGGAATGTAATGTGGATCTCGGTAGGGAGGTGGGATTGAAGGTGTCCACTTTCCGGCTGGGACAAGTAATGCATGGCCCAGGTCACCGAAGCAGTGGTGATTTCCGGCCCAGTGGCTAGGAAGGTAAACGAAATAAGAGCAAATATGGCATCGAAAGAGCAATAGTGGGAGAGAGGATAGTGATGCCGAGCAACTAGAGGTATATTCATCGTACGTGGGTTGCTTGCTAAATTGACGGTAATGACGGGAGTATAGATGGAAAACAAACCATTCTCAGTCTTCCAACCATCACCACACATTTCCACTTCTTTCCGCAAATGCCTCCTTATCGCCTTGTCTATCCTTCAAAGAAGCAAATGAAATAGACACTCTGTTATCCCTGAACAAAAGAAATGTATGACAAAAGCAAACTTCTTTCATTTCCGTAGCCTTCATTCTTTCCATTGTCCTATCCATCGGTTAATGAAACATCTTTCTTGACCTCCGTGCTTTGATGAAATAAAAGAAACTAACATGCCGAGCAGCTTTTCCAACAGAAGGTCATCATTCGGTCTCCCATACTAAACCCCCGCTCGAGCCCGTGTAGGCGTTCAATTTTAGACTTAGCACCACAGAGAGGATGCCATTAGCTCCAAAGTTTTCCAGGGATGTAACTAGAGCAGTTTTTTTTTTGGAGCCGGTGATTTGGGTGGTCGCACATCCGATAGTCGGTGCTGCATGGGCGATGTCGTGGGCTGGTTTTAGCTGGAGGGATTTCCTGAAGCTAGAACGAAATGTCATGGATAGGACCGCCGCGACTCCGGATGGGCTACTCATGTTGAAGATTGCATCGTACGGGCAACGGGCCCGGATAAGGTGTATCTGGACATTCGAGGGCTAAATTGTATGGACGTTCAGATATGGATAGAGGATTACTTATATCATATATTTTGCTAATCCCAGCGTTCGGATATCTCTTAACTATTATATAAGTCTACTAACTCGAAGCCAGGCCTTCTTTCTTCGGAATTCATATTCCCGCTTAGAAAAGCGCTCTCTAGGGTACGAAATTCTTAGTCGAAGCTGGAAGGGCCGGTTATACCGAGTGTCGCCGGTGGGGGCCATTTCCCCACCTCCACCACCTCCTGTCCGTCACCACCAGCGCCGCTCCCGGAAGCGTGCTCCGCTCCTGCCACTCTCTCAGGCATTCCCACTCCCCCAAGTCAAAACCGGGGCACCAACATTTCAATCTGCGAATGCGAAAAAGCCACCCCCCTCCGCACCTCGTCCCCCGCACCCCCCGCGAACAGCAGCCCCTCCTTTCCGGGAACGCCGCCGATGCCATTTATCACCAGCGGCGATTTGATGAAGCTGTAGTCCCTCGTATGCAGGGTTCCATTTAGCACCTCCGGCATCGCGAGGAGCAGCCGCGCAATGTTAGAGATCCCCAGACACCGCAGCGGTCAGCTAGTCGGAATCCCGGGCGCTCGGGTGGCTTGCGGGGCTCTGGACAGCATTTTTTGGACTGGCGAAGTTGCCAATAAGGAAGCTGGCTGGTAAGCCCCATGAGGTGTCAGGTTGGGGAGAGGAGCTCAGGCCATAGGTTGGGGCAGTAGAGGAACCTACAAATTAAGGATAGGGAGGTTGGTGGCACGAATGTGGTGATGGCTGGAGCGGGAGTGGTAGAAGAGGAGTATTGTGGATGCGGCGCATCCCGCTGGGATGATGGTTGCGGGCGCTGTTAGGTCGGGAACGGGGACCAAGCTAGAGGGGAGCACCGGTGGTGAACAATGATGGGTGGTAGGTACCGCATAAAGTAGCAACAACGGACCGGCGCTAAATTTAGCACTCGTTACGTTCAAATAAGGTTCTTACCCTAGTTCCGAGCCGAAACCGGAGAAAACCTATCAATACCAGCGAAACTCGGACCCTCCCTACTCGAGTACAGAATACCATCCAAGTTTTTTTATCCCAGCAAAAACGCAACGTTTCACCCACAGCCTAAAAATTAAACAAAAGGTCTTCTGTTTAGGAAAATGCCTAGGCAGGCATCCTTGCAAGCTGTGTCACCACCTTGCTTGGCACTATAGGGAATCGGTTTTTCAGGTAGATTTCATTTCTCTACCAGCTGGCTTTTGAGGTAAAAAAAAATACAAAAAAATACACCTAGGTCTCGCTTATTTTTAAAGAAATTGTTAATTTTTTAGGAATTTTTTAGATGGTGCCTCCTCGCCTAAAAGTTGAAATATTAGTTTCTTGGCTGTGGGTGAAACGTTGTGTTTTCGCTGGGATAAAAAAACTTGGATGGTATTCCGTAGGGAGGGTCCGAGTTTCGCTGGTATTGAATAGGTTTTCTCGCCGAAATCGCAATACTGCCATGGCCAAACCCCTACTCGAGTATGATATAGCCAGGACTAAGCCTTTTATAGCCCTCATTCGACGGAACCGTAAGCTTCACCCCAGCCCCTGCTTATTTCAGTTTATCCGGTAGATCTTCCACGGGGGGGAGAGGTGAATGTGGGGAAATGCTTAAATAAGTATGGTGCGATGTTAGGGGAATACCCTCGGCTAGGCAGTGCTTAACATATATCTCCTGTGCACTTTCCAACCGCAAGATGTCCCATACACCCAGTCTACCGGTAACTCATCCCTCGCGAAAGGTGTAGTGTTGCGCTCACTTTAGGACAATCATCAAGTCTCAAGGGTTGCATGGATGTAACAAGGATTACAAACTCGCGAGGGCGGATATTTAAACACACCACATCCCAGCGCCGTCAAAAATCCTGCGACCGGCTACCTCTGCCAGCCCTGGATACGTTTAATATCACAAGTTACAGTAACAGAACTGGGTATACCCGCTAACGAGATCCAATACGTCAAAGAGGCTGGCCCAAAAGTACAGTGACAGGAAAGCACTAACCTTTCCTAGGACCCTTTGGCTCTAAATCCGGAGATTAGAGCCGCGCCGAAGATAGCGCATCTCAAGAGCCCTTATTCTTAGAGATTGCCAACAAACTCCCAGAGCCTCGCCCCCACCGCCAAGAATCTCTGCGATGTTTTGACACGCAACCAGGCCCTGGAGAATACAAGCGCGGCACATCTGAATGTCCACTCCGTCTAAATACCCGGTTCGCCAATTGGCCGGATCTTAGTAATTCTAGCCTATGCTAATCAATCGGGTGTGGTGTATTTAGGTGTTCCGCGATTAGATTGTGAGCTCATTGAGGTGTATATCATACGTCCTTGGGCCCAAAGTCTCGGTGATACGCTGAGTCATCATCATTCACTCAGCAATCTTGTGAGATATGTGCCCCTCTTCATGCAGATACTTGTATTTTTAAGTGGACCGATGGGCCGAAGGCCAAACGAAACCCTTGCACCAAGAGTTTACACAGCAAAATAGGATCGCCAGCGCACGACTCAAGAGTGGGGAAGTCCTTTCGTTCCCCCCTTCTCTAGTCTATCTATCACCCACACCCTCCCGACTAACTAACGGCAGGGACGGGAGTATATATAAACCACAATGAAGTCATCCTCCTATTTTTCCATGGATCTCCACACATACCCAGTCTCTCCCGCGTACGTCCCCCTTTCCCTTTTCCATACTCTCATGCTAGCAAAGGAAAAACAAAGACTCCCACTATTGATAGCCTCCGGGCATCCAGCTCTTTCACGCTGCTTTCCGGCCCTTCCGCTTTCTTTCCTGCAGGTTCATCGATCCAAAACCTAGGCGCATTCCCAGAGTCTCAGAGCGTCTCCCGGAGCCTCAGCGCATTCCCGGCAGCTATGCGAATCACGAAACAAGTATTATGAGCGCACGCCGAGCAGCATCTCATGACTTCCAACGATACTAACATGTGGGGAGCGATAGCATAAGCGAATAATTGTACGGTATTGGCACGGCTCAATCGAAGCCGGACACCCTATATGAGCATTACCATCTTAAGTGTTCAGCTTCAACTCCACCGCTCGAGTACTCTACTCGTACTATTAGTCATCGTATCACCCTCAAACTCGTTGCTTCCTTAGATTAACATCCTACCCGGTGCGGGTTGGACACTGGCCGTACCAGTAATGATAGAGTGGACAACCCTCGGCAACCCATTGTGCTTGTCTCGGTACACTCACGATCTATCGAAAGATTGCGGTGGTCGTTTATATTGGCATTTAGCAGTAAATTATCACTTGCGCTATGCCTGCAGGTTTGGCTGGTATCCGGCCAGTGTAGCCGGGAATCTGAATTTGAGGAGAGCACGAGTTTGAGGGCAAACCGGTGTTGATGCTGCCGAAAAAGAATTCTGCAACTACCACTCCCGCCATGAGCCTAAAACTGATAGGCATAAAGTAATCACCGATGCCCAAATTGCTCTTGAAGACCGCTGACCCCTGGTGCCCAACTGCAACCCAAGCAAATATGCCCGGTCCGGGGACGCTCCGCTGGTGCTGGATATTTTAAGCATCCTGGGCCTGGGAAGAATTCATGAGCAGCTCCTTGAGGTTCTCCCCCTTGTCTAGGAGATAATACCACATTACTGTCTTTTTCGAGAAGTTCTGGCCCCTTATGCCTTCCGGGGTTGTAGAGTTGAGAATTTTTCATGCATGCCAGTGTTATAGTTAAATTTCATCCTATCCCATGCTAGATAAAGACGGCCGGTATTATACGGTACAAGCATTAAGGAGAACTCGTTGTGGACAATTAGGTTAGGCGTGTGATAGTCTGTACGAGAGTGAGTGCTAAAAAAAACTAAAACTTTTAATAATACTGTATCCAGACACTTTGTATCAGCGATATCTCCGTCACACCGTTTTTTGGACTACCCGAGTCCTCCTGCGCAAAATAAGTTATGGAGTACTCCCAGTAACTTAGGCTAGCAACGCGAAACACCATCTCAACCACACAACACTATCTATCTATCTATCTATCACCATTCACAGTAGCTTCATGCCTCCCGAGCTCCAACTCTGGCTGCCCTACCGTATTATCTTGAATAAGAGAGAATTGTCTCAGGACGTCTGAGTTTCCTCTCTAAGTAACGCGTCGTTTTATTTTGCTGGTGTTCTCTCCCGTCCCCACAAAAATACGTCCTGAGACAATTCTCTCTTATTCAAGATAATACGGTATCTTCCCCTTCCTCTTTTTCTTCTTCGCAATCGCGCGTGTTACTATTGGCATGGTTTCCGTTGGAGAATTGGTTGAGGCCAGCCGTTCGGGTATTTTTGGTGGAGGACACAGGTTGTCGCACCTGACGGGGGAGTGCACCACGACTTATTTTTCGCACGAGTAGTATCCAGAATTTGGTTTTGCGCGGTTAGCTCAGGCTGCCGGCAGGGAGAAGTTTATGGTCGGTTCACTTAGTAGTTACTCACGTAGCAAGAATAAATTTCTCGCTTGAGAAAATTCGCCTGCGGTTTCTATTGGTCGCTTGATGGGGGTAGTTGTGAGATTTGATCTAGTTGATTGAGTCTCCCACTGAGTTTCCGTCGCCGCTATAAGTTTTTGGAGAAATAGGAAGGGGAGAGGTATCCGTGATTGCCTAACCTTTGCAAAACGGGCTGTTATCGCACAAGGGCCGAAAGTTGGCTGGGGCTTGGGGGTTTCGGCGATATGGAATAATATTGTGCCAGTGTAAGTATGTAGGATCTAAGAGACTCTGGTCGTTTGCCTTCCAAACTCGTCTCTCTTGGCCATTTTGTCACAGTTTTAAGATGGTTCCAGGCGTCGCTGCCACGCACGTGGCTATTAGTAGGTCATGAAAATCTGGACGCGTGTTGCGAGAGATATGCGAGGTAGAGCTAGAGCTTACTGGAGTGCCGGGTATGAAGGGTAAGTTTATCGCACTGTACTAGTAGAGCGAAGAGGGCCAAGAGGTCGAAGGAGAGAAGGGAGGAGAGGAGGGCCCGAGAAACAAAATGGTATTTATTGCAAGTGAAATTAATGCGAAAAGGGAGAGGAGAGTGATGAGGATAGATCGGGATAGGGAGGGGAGGCTGGGGGTTGCGAGTTTATGATTTTGAGTTGTGGCTTGAGGAATATGCGCAGCCGATTAGCATGGAGCTGGCGATGAAAGTGGGGTACGGCGGGTATGGAATGGAAAAAATTGTTACCGATATGAAATTGTGAAACCAAAAAAAAGAAAGTGTCTAATAAACTCCCTCTAATTGGCTCTAGGGAGAGGTTCCTTGACCACTTGGGGTGTTTGCTCTGTCGTTGCATAATTCACGTTACACATACTCACCCCTGACCAGCCAGACCAGAGTTTGACAGACAGGCTTTGGTGTCTAGCATTGCACAAGAGTAGCCACCTCCTCAGCTGAGGGGTGAGTTGGCGGTCCCTTCCCCTCCCATGGCCGAGAAGGTAATTTCCATGTCCTAGCACACTTACAAGTAAATTTCTCTTCTCATGTTATGTTCGCTGCCTCCATCGCCTTCAGAATTGTATTCTTCCTTCACGCCTCCTGACCTCGCACACTTAATTTTGAAGACACGGAAATATCTCCTTCCATGGGAGAATATGGGAAGACCACAATGTATAGCACTAGGGTGTTTTTCTATAGGGGTCTAGACCGGCTAATAAGGCAATAGTGAGAACGAGGTTTCCGGAGCGAGAGCAATCCAAAGTTCAATTGCGGGGAACTTCGCAGGCAATAACTACAGCAACAATCGAACTATCACAAATATTTACGGTATACGAGAACCTTTATCTGTTCCTGGTATGCAGCCTTTCATTGCTACACTTTTTTTAAAAAATCATTTCTAAGAATTTGTGTAGCAACCTTTGAAGAGCTAGTAGCGTGTAACGGCTGGGGGGTGTCGCCACCGGAAATTTGCCTAGAAGACCTCCGCGACAAGCATAACCTCCCACAAGAGGGTACCGGAACATGGATTTTCGGGGAAGCTGGGTATAAGGATTGGCGGGAGAGCAAGGTATCCAAACTGCTTTGGCTTTGCGGTGGCCCTGGCACGGGGAAGACTATGCTGGCCAAGCGTGTTGCCGCCGAATTTCTAAAAGAGCCCAACCATCCACCAGGAGGGGTTAGATTGGGTTTCCACTTCATCTCCCCCGAACTCCGCACTGAAGGAAGTCCTGAAGAAGATGAATTATTGCGACCCAAGCTTGCAAAAGTAGCATGCGACCTGCTGTATAGCATTCTGCAGCAGGATGGGAGCCTTTTCGATGGCTGTAGGGCTGAACTTAAAAAGCAAGGGGATCGATTTTTCACCAACCCGGGTTCTTTATGGGAGGTTCTAAGAAAAGCGATCCGGGATTGTCAGACAGGCCCCATATACATTCTCATAGATGGCTTAGATGGGCTTGGGGGATGGTCACATGGAGAGGTTATTGAAAGGATTCTAGGGCTAATGAAAATCCGCACGGTCAAAATATTTCTCTCGAGTCGGAACGTACCCCACATCTCAAACAATCTCCCCCGTAACCCCTACCGATGCCTCAAGATCAACCTGGATATGAACAGCTCCGTAAGAGATGATGTAGAAACATTTATTAGGCGCAAAGTGAATGCGTGGGGGTGGGGCGTTGAGCTGACAAAGAGAGCAATGGAAGCCCTTCTGGTGAAGTCGGAAGGCATCTTCCTCTGGGCATCTTTGGCAATTAAAAGTTTAACATACTTTAGCTCGGGCCTTGATTTTGACGAATTTCTAAGGAAGCCTCTATCTGGTCTTGAAAAGATATACAAATCAATGTTGGACACACTCTTCTCGCGGGGGGGATCGGGGGAAGTTCTGAACATGATTCAGATTGTGGCGCTCGCCTTGCGCCCACTCACGTTTAGCGAATTAGGCTTCATCTTGGCATGTATTGAGGGAAAGTATGGGGCTCAACAACAGTCATCTCGCAGGGGAAGAAGCAGTGAAAATCAGACGACAAGAGAGAGGGAAATCAGGATGTATGTCCAGTCCTCTATGGGATTTCTCCTAGCCAGCGACGCAACTGTATCCATTGTCCATCATACCGCAAGAGAATATCTTTTCAACGAAAACCGCCAGGACGGCCCTTCGGTGCTTTCTCAAAGCGAGGCAGAGCTCACAATATCTTGGGAGTGCTTCAGATACCTTCACCATGCTTTTGGTGATTTGGAGGGGTTCCCGGGAGGTGGCGTGACAGGGCCCCATGATAGGTCCTGGGACTCAAGTTCGAGGCGGGGTCAGCAAGAAGAGGAGCTGGAAGAGAATTCAAGGCAAGTGGTATGGAAAGACCCACAGGAAGCCTCGGTCAAGTGGAAATTTCTTAGATACGCAGCAGAATCCTGGTTCGTTCATGCCCGTCGGAGCATCGAGATTTCAAGGGAGAATTTCTGCGACGACTCTATTCATAATTGGTTTGACCATCAGTTCTTTGAAAGAAGTGACATCATACGAAAGCCCTGGGTTGAGCTGTGTGGAGATTCGAGAATGAAGGTTTTGGTGGGGGAGCAGACGCCACTGCATATTGCGGTCTGTCTCGGACTCATACCCCTGGTAGAAAAGGCACTCTCAGATCTTCCAAAGGAGACGAACAGCAATTGGCTACTTCTACACCTAGCAGCCATGTTTATATCCGGGGCATACAGGGTTCTGATTGACAAGGGCGGACCATCCCTCCTCACTAACCCAGACCCATATGGCAACACACCGCTACACGCGGCAGCCATTTTCGGCCATTTGTTCATGTTTCAGGCACTGGTAAAAGTATTCGCGGGGAACACTGCATACAGTAACGAAATCAACAAGAAAAACCACTCCGGCAACACCCCGCTTCACCTCGCCTTTCAATTCGATCACCCGGAGATAGTCGAGCTTCTAGTCACGGAAGGCGCTGATCCAACCATCGAGAACAATGACCAATTGACAGCACCAGAACTAGGAGCAATCCTCGAGAGAGGAGATGGTTTGGATGTTCTGACACGGGACGAGAACTATTGGGATGGTGGGTCTTGGAGAGGTGGGGCGCCTATCAACCGCCAAGTATCGGTTACACAAAGTTCTAGCGGACCGGTAACATCTGAAGATGTTCGCCCACAAGGCATCGATATCGCGATGACCTCGCCTCCCGTTGGCCCGCCCAACTTCCACCGACCGAACCCAGGAACTCGTTCCTTAATCGCCCATGATATCGCTGCTAGCGAGGAAGTGTCACGCTCCCAGGTCGATTATGCCATCAACTTCCCTGACAGAACTTCCTACTCATATAACACAAATTCTTTCAATATCACAAATCATTTCAATAATACAGATCATTTCAATAACACAAATCATTTCAATAACATAAATTCTTTCATGAACGTGAACCCCGGTTCGACAGACGAGAGGTTTGAGATTCTAGAATGGTTATCCCCACTTGAGCCCCGGACTCGACACCAAGACCTTCAAGAACGCCGGGCCGACAATGTGGGGGAATGGCGGATGCAAACTAGGGAATTTCAAAGTTGGTGTGATGGCACTCAACGGGAGCGATCTAAGTCTGCGGCTTTGTTTTGCCCTGGCGATCTGGGAGCTGGGAAGACATATTTAACGTGAGAGGCAACCCTGGGAGAAAAGCTGAAGGGTGATGACGCTGATGAGCTGCGATACTAGTTCGCTTGTGGTAGATAGATTATGCGATAAGCTCCCAGAGCAAAATATAGCCGTAGCATATTTCTATATTGATTTTACGGCCCGAGGAGAGCAGTTCACAGCAAATATTCTTGGTTCGCTACTGAAACAGATTGTCGGTGGATTAGAAAGGATCCCAGACAACATAAGGCAAACCTTTCGAGATCACCAAAAGGTGATTGGTGGGATGGGGCTACGAGTCCCCGAGATTGTGGAGATGCTGCTGGAAGTGACGTTTTTACAGCCGACATTTATATGTGTTGATGCTCTTGACGAATGTGTGATAGGGCATCGAGTTCAGATCCTATACGGGTTACGGCAGATCCTCGAGAAGTCCCCATACACGCGGATATTCCTAACCGGGAGGCGGCACATCCGGGACGAGATTAGGAAGCTTCTTGGCTGGGCGGCTATTCTATCCATTAAACCCAATGATGATGATATCGCCGGATATATCCGGATGAGATTGAGTAAGGATACATCTCTAAGCGCGATGGATAGTAGTCTAGAGGGTGAAATCATTAAAAGCATTACGGAGAATATTCCCGAAATGTGAGTAAGAGAGGAAAAATCCATTTTACGTTATAAGTTAATGTCATTAACAGATACATCCAGGTTTCTACTAATTTCCCTCGCGGTGGATGCTATCCTTGAGCAAACTACGGTTTACGGTAGGCGACAAAAGCTGAGGGTAATGACTGAGAGCTTGGATTTGAAGGATGTTTATGGTGCTACACTTGAGCGGATAAAGGAGCAAGGTGGGCAGGAAACTAGGCTCGAGATGGCAGCATTGATGTGGCTCTCGCATTCGGAGAGACCACTACAATTCGACGAGCTTTCCCATGCCCTAGCAATCGAGATAGGGTCTAGGGATCTCAATCCTGAAAGGATTCCGTCAGTGGAGACACTGTCAAGGTGTTGCTTGGGGCTTATCGTTATCGATAAGGAGGTTTCGACTATCCGCTTGATTCACACCACCCTCCAGGAATACCTTCGCACTAGCCCCGATATTTTTGGACCGACTCACTCGATAATGGCGGAAACATGCCTCACTTACCTTAACTTTCGGGCGATCGGGGACACTTCGCCCACACTCTTTGCTCTGCCTCAGCAAGCTCCCCTCCTCAAATATTCTTCCTTATATTGGGGCGTCCATGCTACGAAAGAGGCTTCAGAGGAGGTGGTATCACTTACTTTTAAGCTTTTCCAACAAATAGAAAGCCATATATCTACTAAGTTACTTCTGGTGGATCTCATATCCAGGACTGGCCGAGATAGTAGTGATATCCCAATCGAAGGCCCCCTGGCCGGGTTTACCGGACTACATTGTGCATCAGTTTTCGGCATTGCTGAAGTCGCGACAGCTCTCATGGACCAGCCAAATTGCGATCTCAGCGGAAGGGATTTTCTGGGCACCACCCCGCTTGTATGGGCTGCTATATGCGGACAAGAGGGGGTAGCAAAACAGCTGTTAGAACGGCAAACTGTTAACCCAGACAAGCCGGATGGATACTTTCGTCGAACACCCCTGTCATGGGCTGCCATGAAGGGGCATAAGGGAATTGTGGGGCTGCTTCTTGGCTGGGCAACTGCCAGGCCCGATGGTAGAGATGGTTGGTGGGGTAAGACGCCTCGAGTATTGAACAAGGTTCGGGGAAAGAGACATGTCAACCCCAACTCGCTAGACAAATACGGTCAAACACCAATATTGTTGGCTGCTGAAGAGGGACACGAAGGGGTAGTGACGCTACTGTTGGGAAGGAAGGACGTCAAATCCGACAAACCAAATAACGACGGCCAGACACCGCTCCATCGCGCTGCTAGGAATGGGCACGAGGGAGTAGTGAAAATACTACTCGAACCGAACGATGTCAGCCCCAACAAACCGGATAACCACGGCCGAACACCGCTCCTTGGCGCTGCTATTGGTGGGCATGAGGGAGTAGTGAAATTCCTACTTGAACGGGATGACGTCAGTCCTGACATGCCAGATGAGGATGGCCGAACACCGCTCTGTTGGGCTGCTCGGAATGGGTACGAGGGGGTGGTAAAATTACTACTCGAACGGGACGACGTCACCCCCGACAAACCAGACAACGACGGCCAAATACCACTCGAGTGGGCCATCCAACATGGCTACTCGGGGGTGGTGGCACTGCTGCAGTCTCACACAGAGTTCCGAATGGTCCGCGGAAGACTGGACTGGACTAGCTAGTCCGGTCGAAAGTCAAGTCTAGTCTAATGGTGGAAATTAGACCGACTGGACAGTCAGGACCATTGAAACCGACTCGACCAGGACCGGTCCGACCATGCCCGCCAAGCAATAGGATATGCTATTTTTATCACAATATATTACGTTCGAATAAAGCTTTTCTTAATAAAACTTATTGTTTCCATGGATTATACGGTGGAGATAGTGCCTCACTTAGATTAGGGGTGGCGAAAATGGGCTCTTAAGTATCGAACTTTTTGTAGCAACGCGCAATCGTTTCAACTGAGAAGTAATGATAGCTGATAATCAAGATCATAGATTACCGCCAACTACTACAAGAATGATAGTAGAGATACAAGCAAGCTATATAGTGTGATGGTTTGGTTCCCCTTCACCAAGCCTCCACTTCCACCAAACTTCTGCAACAAAGAACAAAGCCATTGAAAGAAAGTATATAGGAACAAAAGGAATAATAAAGAAAGTGTAAAGAAAACAAAATTTGTACTCGGCTTGAGAATAATATAGAAACTTAGAAGAAGCATTTGAAAAAGAAATGTTATATCAACACTTTTCTTGGTGCACTAAGTGAGTGATATTACATGGCCAGATACCACAATACCTGTATTTGATGGAGCCTATCCATCGGGTACTAATCGCATTTCCATCACATACTATCCTCTCCAGGATGCTCTATCAACTTGTATTGAGGGGCTGTCGGTTTATAACGTGACAAGCGGCTGTAAGATCCTACTATAACTATACTTCTATTCTTAGCGAGTATTGGCTTGGGTGCCATTCCGACTCTCATGCGATCTTTTATCAAGACTGGTCTGGGACCAGTCCAAACCGGACCGGACCACCCGAGTTAGTCGGGTCCAGTCACCAACATCAACCAGGACTGACCAGCCTGGTCCTGCCTCCAAGACTCGAGTCACCCAGATCACTGGCGCATTGATGGTTTCGGGCACTGTGGCTAGGAAGGTCATCATTCGGTCTCCCATACTAATCCCCCGCCCGAGCCCGTGTAGGCATTCGATTTTAGACTTAGCGCCACAGAAAGGATGCTTTTAGGTTCAGAGTTTTCCGGGGAGGTAGCCGGAGCAGTTTTTTTTGGAGCCGGTGATTTGGGTGGTCGCACTTCCGATAGTCGGCGCTGCATGGGTGATGTCGTGGGTTGGTTTTAGCTGAAGGGACTGCCTGAAGCCAGAGCGAAATATCATGGATAGGACTTCCGCGACTCGGGATGGGATGGGCTGCTGATGTTGAAGATTGCATCGTCGTACGGGCAACGGGCCCGGGCAGGGTGTACCGCATTTTTTGGGCTAACCTGAAATCACGCTAAGGCTCCCTAGCACAAAAATGGTACAAGGAGCGGGCTTGAGTAAAGCTTGGCCCAGCACCATACGGGGCCGGAAGACTGGCAAAGGGTATACTGCTTCCGACATTGCTATATGGCGCGGAGTTTCTCGTGCCCTCAAAGACGATGTTAAACAAGATGCAAAGGTTCTGGAACCGCGTAATGAGGTGGATCACGAACGCTTTTTATGCAACAAACATTTCGGTACTGTCATCCGAGGCCTGTTTGGCCCCCATGGCGCTATACACGGAACAGATAAGATTAATGGCTGCAATAAGGACAGTGACAGCCATCCCTGAAACCAATGACGCCACGGCTATGCTTCCACAAAGTTTCCCAATTAAAGGTAGGCTTCGTTACGGGGCCCCGTTTCCGAGGCGCGGGGACAAAATAACCTAGGTTATTCTGATTAACTGGCTGAAAAAATCATCCAAATCGGACCAGCACTGACAGAGATAGAGCTCTTTGAAGTTAGACAACTTCAAAGAACCCTATCTCACTCAGTTTTGGTCCGATTTGGACGATTCTTTTTTTAATCTGCAGTTAATAACCTGCTCTTGGCGCCCCGTTTGTCAGAAACGGGGCCCCGTAACGAGCACTAATTAAAGGGGACTTCAGGATAGCTACCAAACCTAGAGCGGCCTTCAACATGAATAAAAGAGGCATGAGACCGAAGGTGTAGAGCTCTAGAAACAACACGACGGCCCAGGTCAGACTGCCGATAGATGAGATAGCGGCAAGGGCCACGGAAATCTTCCCAACAGGCCCGATACCCATGTGACCGACGAGACTGCTGCGGATAACACCAGAGGATGCCGAAGAGCATTTCAAGACTAAGGAGACTGTACGGAAAGACATACACAAGAAATGGCAGGACGAACTGTACCCGCCGTACTACGAATACAGGCCGCCGTACAGGGAATGCTGGAATTTCATGACGTTCCCCAAATTTGCAGCCAGAAGGATACACCAAATGAGAGCTAATAAAAGTTACTTAAGAGCACAAACCGACTGGTGTAATCAGGACCAGGATCCAAAATGCCAACGATGCGAGAAGGAGTTGGAAACAATGTTGCACATCGTCAAATGCCCCGCTTTAGAGAGGGCTCGAACGAACATAAACCCGAAGGCGCTGGACATAGCCCCAGAGTCGCCATTATGGAAGAGTAATAAGAATGGGATGGAGCTGATGAGGCGGTTGTCTTCTTATGTAATGGAAAATAGGATTAATTATCCTACTAGGATGGAGGTTTTTCCTTTTACGCCGTATGCTGGACTAGCATCATGAGTTATGATTGTTTCAATTAAGTTGCTTTGAATGGCTTTGATATTGATATCGTTTATTTGTTTGTTTGAAGAGGATTTCTTTTGTATTAGGGGTTTTAGGCCATAACTTAGGTTGCTTGCCATGGATTTTCCCGTAGTTAGTTACAAATAAACAGCAGATTTAACAAAAAAAAAAAACTAAAGCTTGGCCCAGGCAGATCATACTCTTCAGGAAATTCTTTCCGTAGAAAAAGCATCCTGTCGCAAATTATTCTCAGGATCTAACTCTAAGGGGCAACTCTCGTGCAAATCCCATTCGCTTACTGAGCCACACCTTGTTTGACTCCGTTAGCGTGATTTCGGGTTAGCCCAAAAAATGTGGTACCTGAACATTCGTAGGCCAATTAGTATGGACGTTCAGATATAGGTAGATGATTACTTTTACATTTTGCTAATCCCAGCTTTCGGATATTTCTCAACTACTACTTATATACGTCTACTAACTCGAAGCCAGACATTTTTCTTCAGAATTCATACTCCCGCTTAGAAAAGCACTCCCCAGGGTACGAAATTCATAGTCGAAGCTGGAAGGGCCAGTTATATCCAGTGTTGCCGGTGGGCACCACTTCCCCGCCTCGACCACCAGCACCCCTCCTCCTTTGTAAACTTGGACGGCGATATACGGCGAAACGAAACAGCGAAACGAAACGAAGAGCGCCAAGGAATCACACCTAATACGATCGCACACTGAAGCGGGGGAAAAACTCTTCTCTTCACAACACCAACTCCTCGCTCAACGACAGAAACCTTCTTGTGATCAGTCAAATTTTGGGTTCTGACCAGTGTTGTTCCTTGATTCTTATTGTTCCCTCTTTCACGATAGCTTCAAGTCTTTAACTTCAAGTACTCCACTGGGCTCTGCTTGATTTTAATTCTTTGATTTACAGGCTCTGTTTTATCCTGTTTATCAATCTTCGAGGTTCCTCATCTTCCCCTCTGCTTTCTTCTTCCTTCGGTCAGCTTGCCCTCTGCTACTTCCTTCCTTCCGTGGTTAACGCACCTGCTTCTTCCTCCGTGGTTGAGGTCGGCGGTTTTCCTCCCTTCGGTATGGCCGAAAGGTCCGTAGTTTTCTTTCCATCAGTCGGTTAGTTGACACGGTTGGTCTTCCTTCGCGAGTTGATTGTCATGGTTAAGCGAGATTCCTCAACCTTGTCTGCCACCGCGGTCGCAATATCAGGTTTGGCTGTCAGTCGCTCAGTCGAGAAAACCCTGGCCCTCGAGGCTGAGGTTTCCTGTCTCCGGCACCACGTTTCCGTCCTCTCCCGTCGGCTTTATTTGTCGGCTTTGGAGAGTGAGTCCCTCCGCCGTGAGCCTGATGTTCTTCGTTCGGTCGCTCCCCTCTCTCGTGAGGGTGATGGTGCTGACGCCCCTTCTCCCCATGTAGAGGTGGCGGATGTAGTGGCGGTGCACGCCCTAGTGGCTGTGCCTGCTGCGCCTACGGTGGCGTCCCTCGGGGCGCATGTGGAGGCCTTGTTGATAACTACTGTGACTTCCGCTGTTATGGCGCATGAGCCTGAGCCCGATGTGGCTGAGCCAGAGTTGCCAGTGGTACAGGTTGAACGGTCGCCGTCGGTGGATGGGGCTGTTACCAGACGTCACCCGCGTCGTGTACGTTGGATGGACGATGAGGCTGGCGTGGCTTCTCGCAAGGCTCGGGTGGTTGAGGTTATTGTTTCCTCATCACCTCCTCCAGTTCCTGCTGGTCATTATGGTTCTCCAGTCGCTTTGGCTGCTGGGGGGGGAGGATCCGATCGTCATGCTCATGATCCTGGTTTTATTACCGTCGGCCATGGTCGGCGTCAGAAGGGGTGTGGCGAGGGCCATTAAGATTGTGTTGGATTTCTTTTGTTGTGTTTGAGTAACCGGTTTGCTGGAATGTTGGCTTGGTTGTGGCTATGATCTCGCTTACAGTAGTGTTTGATGGATGGCTATGGGAGGTGGATTTACTTTGTCGTACCCTGGTTGGGTGGTTTATTATATAATTCCCGTGTGCTGGCCAGATACTCGGACTTCGGTCTACAAATCGCGCGGGTAGTACTTTTCCAGATGTACTGTGGGCTAGGCGGGGTTGGGACTGGCGTACTCCTTGGAACGTACTGCCGTATAGTTGTGCAAGCCCGGATAGGTAGTCGCTCCATTAGCTATATAGTTATAAATAAAAAGCATTGAAGCTCAACGACACCTGTCCACTATCTCAACTAACTAGGGCAAAAACAAAAGTATATATCATCACAAACTCCTCCTATCCCCATCAGGAGGTACCACACACTTTCTTCAGACAGTTTGCTCCATGTCCCATCTTTCCCCCTTTTTCCCGGAAACTCATGCTAACAAAATGCAGAAACAATCATCACTATCTCTCCGGGTGTCCTCCGGGTGTAAACCCCTTTTACTACCTTTCCGCCTCCTTTCCGATCGCTGGATTTCCTGCATAGGAAATGCTTTCCACAAACACACGCCCGGAGCCGTACCCATATGCCCGACTCCACAGCACTTCCCCGGAAGCTAGCTGAGGAACAAAGGAGATACCGGGAAAGTCTGGCGAGCAGCATTTCCAATACTCCTCCCCGCCACTGACAGTGCCGCTCCTAAAAACGTGCGCCGCCTCTGCCACTCTCTCGGGCATTCCTACTCCCCCCGGCCAAAGCACCGGCACTAAACTTCTAATTTGCGCATGCGAAAAAGCCACCCCCCTCCTCACCTCGTGCCCTGCACCCTCCACGAATAGCAGCTCCTTTTTTCCGGGAACGTTGCTGATGTTATTTGTTACTAGTGGCAATTTTATGAAGTTGTAGTCCCTCGTATGTAGGGCTCCATCCAGCACCTCCGACATTGTGAGGAGCAGCTGCACGGTGTTGGAGATCCCTAAGTACCGCAGCGGTCAGCTAGTCGGAATCGTGGGTGCTCGGGTGGCTTGCGGGGCTCTAGACAGCACTTTTTGGACTGGCGAAGCTGCCAATAAGGAAGCGGGCTGGCAAGCCCCAGGAAGTGTCAGGTTGGGGGGAGGAGCTCAGGCCATAGGTTGGGGCAGTAGAGGAACCTACAAATTAAGGATAACTTAGGGAGGTGGGTAGTACGAATGAGGTGATGGGTAGAGTGGGAGTGGTGGAAGAGGAGTATTGTGGATGCGGCGCGTCCTGCTGGGATGATGGTTGCGGGCGCTGTTAGGTCGGGAGCGAGGCTTAAGCTAGAGGACATCACCGGTGGTCAACAATGGTGGGTGGTAGGTACAGCGCAAACTAACAAGGATGAGCCGGCGCTAAATTTAGCACTTGTACGTTCAAATAAGGTTCTTATCCTAGTTCCGAGCCGAAATCGCGATCCCTTAAACTGTTTTCAAGACTCGCACTAAGTGCGGATAGTCTTTCATCAGGGCTTGACGAATATCAGGGGATGACGAACAGGGGTATTCGGCCAGTAAAAAATCGAGTAGGGTAACAAAAAATACCTGCTAATTCCTGTTCGTCACCGGCTGATATTCGTCAAGACTTGATGAAAGACTGTACCATATTCGTCAAAAGAAGTATCGGTACCCCAAAACAGGGACTAAAGAAATACCGGTATACTGGTGTGGTAAAATGCTGTGCGCGTCTGAGCTCCCATACAAAATATACCCCCCTGTTTTCGGGTACCGTATTTACTCGTATAATCCACTATCTCCGTATGCAAGGCTATCTCCATGATCAGAGACAAAACCCCCCAAGAAGGATTAGTGTTTTCCTCACACGGTGAAGCCTGAGTGTGCTGAGCGTGCTGGATCTCACTAACTGGTATTCGCAATTCTGTTAACCTGTCAAACTAAACTTAGAGTGGGCTGAGGCAGGGATTGACGGAGATAGTCAGGCATACGGAGATAGTGGATTATACGAGTAAATACGGTACTTCTTTCGGGGGATGTACTGTATATCTCCTGTGCACTTTCTAACTACAAGATGTCTGGCTTCTGGCTCAGGGACAACGGAGAGACCTCAACACACTTTACAAAGAGATTGGCACTAGCCCAAGCGGCTTTCCTTCGAATACAAAGAATATCAATACAAGGAAACGGTCTGACCCCTTAGGGGGCCAGACGACTTGCGAAAGGAATAATCCTACCGATGCTACTGTACAGGGCCGAGATCTTTGACCTGACGGTAAATATATTACCAATAAAATACAGAGGTTTTGGAATATGGTTCTTCGGTAGATCACCAACTCCTTCTATGCAACTAATATCACTCTCATATCAGCTGAGGCGTGCTTAGCACCTATTAAGCTGTATATGAGGCAGGCCAGAGAAATGACAGCAGTCAGGATCACCATGGTGACCCCAAGCAATAACATAGCGACAGCCATGCTGCCTGGAGGCTACGCTGTGGTAGATGACTACAGGTGCCTGATGAATAGAAGACAGGCGTTTGACAACAATAAAGGAGGCATGCGACTGAAACTGTGGAACTCAACCTCAACGACTTCGGTCCAGGTCCGTCTTCCCATAGATGAAGTGGAAACGATTGCGGTGTCTTTGTACACTATAAGACCTTTCCCGATGAAACCCAACAGACTATCTATAGTGACAGAACAAGCAGCTAAATCCTGGGTCGAAGCTAAGGATGGAGTCCAACAGAAGATACAAAAAAGGTGGATGGACTGGGAGTATCCACCCTATTACAAATTGTAACAGGTTTATTCCTGTCTAACGAAAATACAATAGGACCAGCGATAGACCTGCTAGCACTGGTGCTAAGGGAGGCTTCAAGGGACCGGAGGTAAGAGATAATAGTTGAAGGATAAATAGAACTCAGGGATTGCTGTTCAACCAAGTGTATTTTTAGACTGAAGGTCTGTCGAAGTCTGCTGTCTCCTGCTAGCCAGAAGACTGGTTTAAATACAAAACCCAAGAGCGATAGCCTTCCTGCAATCAGGATCATTACCAGTAGCTGCGCACATACCGGAATCCTGTAATCCTGCAAGACCAAAGAAAGAAACAAACAAACAATTCTCAGCCTTCGCTAGTGTTACATGACCATTCCATACCCGGAATCCTAAATATAAACTTCCAACAAAGCAAACTAAACATAGCAATACGATAGCATAGCCTATCTGACTCAGAGACAGTGGCGGAGCTGAAATCAAATCAAATATAAATCAACTAAACATAGGAGATCCTGCACTGCCGGCTCCTGTGTACCGTTACCGGAACATGTACACATGTTACATTCCCTTATTCTGTAAAATCAACAATCATTCCAAAGTCTGCGCTGTCTTCAGCGCTCTCGTCGGTGTGCCATAGGAGGCTGTCGTCATCTGTGGAGAAATAGTCCTGCTCAGAGCTGCTAGAGTCATATTCCTTATCGTCATAGGGTTCCCAGAAATCGTCTGGGCAATCGTTTGCGGTGCAGGGTGTAGAGGAAACTTCCATGGGTTCCCAGGAAGCTTTAATGTAGTGGGAGGTGATCTGGTGTGCCGGTTCTGCTGGGTGGTTAGCGTCCCAGTATTCCGATATGAGTTCCAGGGAGTGGTCGAGGTTCTCGATGGGTTCCCAGGAGTAGTGTTCGTTACGGGGCCTCCGGGGCCCCGAAACCGGTGGGCACCCGCCTGAATTCCCGGCCCCGCCCCGGTCAATGGCCCGGGGCAGGGCGTTTTTTTTTCACCCCCTGCCCCTGCCCCAGTCCAGGCCCCCGCCCCGTTCAATGCCCCGAACAGCCCCCCATCAATGAACTTTCTCCGCCCAGGGCCGCGCTTTTTCGTATATTCCCCTCTCGAACATTGCTCTTTTGATACATGATTGAGTAATTGTGTGAGCATATACATGTCCCTGGTATGAATGGACCGAACACCGCCGTGGTTACGGGAGCTGAAAGCCCTTTGCCAAGGAGCCCCCTGGTGTTTGGTCTATTCATGCCAGGGACGTGTACCAAAAACCACATACCTCAAAGTATATACGGGCATTTATTTGCATGGAATGATTGATAGAATATGAACCGGAATAATTCACAACACCGATTGGACGTCCGAGTTGCCTAGTCTAGTAACCTATATTGTCTCAGCAGGCCATACGCCTAATTCATAAACCCAATTCATACACTCTATTCACAGGTTCAAATCATATGCCCAATTCATAAGCCTTATTCATCCGCTGGTGC
>Ga0307510_10002302_pt1 | contig 21572 bp, 19 predicted proteins | sample 12_EM_MG_FD_207224 | JGI IMG/M metagenome (GOLD analysis project Ga0307510, IMG submission 207224) | Populus trichocarpa ectomycorrhiza microbial communities from riparian zone in the Pacific Northwest, United States - 12_EM | ecosystem: Host-associated > Plants > Roots > Unclassified | place... | reverse complement strand
GCTACCCCTTGCTGACGCACTTGAACAGGCCTACAACAGCCTGTAATTAACCATGCGCGAAGCCCTTGGAAGGGCCAATTCATTCCATATAATTAACCCACATTGGCCTAGCGAGCGCATGAGCTGCTGCACGAAAATGCCGCGTGGGCCCACATTATTCCAATGGCTGCCAAGAAAACACATTGAATTGGCCCATCTATGAATGTTCTACCTGTTGCCAATACACTCGATCTGGCCCACATCAGCCTGTATTCACCTGTGCGCAAAGCCCTTGGAGGGGCCAATTCACTCCATATAATTGGCTCGCATTGGCCTAGCGAGCGCATGAGCTTCCACACGAAAATGCCGTGTGGGCCCACATTATTTCAATGGCTGCTGAGCAAACATGTTAAATTGGCCCATCTATGAATGTTCTACCTATTGCCAATACACTCGATCTGGCCCACATCAGCCTGTAATTAACTGTGCACAAAGCCCTTGGATGGGCCAATTCATTCTATATAATTGACTCGCATTGGCCCAGTGAGTGCATGAGCTGCTGCACGAAAATGCCGTGTGGGCCCACATTATTTCAATGGCTGTCAAGCAAACGTGTCAAATTGGCCCATCTATGAATGTTCTACCTGTTGCCGATACACTCGACCTGGCCCACATCAGCCTGTAATCACCCATACACAAAGGCCTTGGACCAGCCAATTCATTCCATATAATTGGCTCACATTGGCCTAGCGAGTGCATGAGCTTCCACACGAAAATGCCATGTGGGGCCACATTATTTCAATGGCTGCTGAGCAAACATGTCAAATTGGCCCATCTATGAATGTTCTACCTGTTGCCGATACACTTGATCTGGCCCACATCAGCCTGTAATTAACTGTGCACGAAGCCCTTGGATGGGCCAATTCATTCTATATAATTGACTCGCATTGGCCTAGCAAGCGCATGAGCTACTGCACGAAAATGCCGTGTGGGGCCACATTATTTCAATGGCTCCCAAGCAAACATGTCAAATTGGCCCATCTATGAATGTTCTACCTGTTGCCGATACACTCAATCTGGCCCATATCAGCCTGTAATCACCCGTGCACGAAGCCCTTGGATGGGCCAATTCATTCCATATAATTGGCTCGCATTGGCCTAGTGAGCGCATGAGCTTCCACACGAAAATGCTGTGTGGGGCCACATTATTTCAATGGCTCCCAAGCAAACATGTCGAATTGGCCCACCTATGAATGTTCTACCTGTTGCCGATACACTCAATCTGGCCCACATCAGCCTGTAATTAACTGTGCACGAAGCCCTTGGACAGGCCAATCCATTCTATATAATTGGCTCACATGGGCCCAGTGAGCGCACAAGCTGCCGCACGAAAATGCCATGTGGGCCCCCATTATTTCAAGCTAGCAGAGTTGCTGCCAAGAAAACCTCTTGCATAGGCCCATGGTGTCAATTTGCTGCCTTGCCGATGCGCTCGAGTTGGCCTACAGCAGCCCAAAATAAATCATGCTCAAGCAGCGGCATGGGCCCATTTCATACACTGTACTATACAGAAAAACAGCTGGGAAGCCATCCGCTAACTGAATATCATGCAGGCCCACGTGGCAGTTTGTGCGGTAGCCTTCTGTGTCCTCTCTAGGCCAATGCAAGTGAAATGATTGCGATGCAACTGCATTGACATTACCGATAAGCTTGAGTTGGCCTGAAAGAAGCGCCGCACAAGCACTTGCATGGTCCCACTTCCTATACCAATATACAGGGTGAGTCCCTTGCATTGGCCCATCAACCACACAGAGGGCTACGGTGCAAGATGGTCATGTGGGCCTGCATCATATTCAGTTGGCATGGCCGTCCAGCAAAATTCTTGCATTGGCCTATGGTGCAACCTCACTTCCCTTTCCAATGAGCTCGAGCTGGCCTGTTACGGTCAGACCACCGTGTCAGATTGAGTTCGGGGATCTCGGCGTTCAGGGATCTCGGACGAGATTACGAAGATGGATTTCAAGGAGGGGTTGTTCCCAAAGGGGAAATCAATCACATGAGGCGTCACGTGACAGAGAGGATGTCAAGTAAAGATTACGCAAGTCAGACGTGACTTGGAATCGAGCGAGGCACTAGCACGTGACCTCGAGACGTAGAGAGTTTAAGGCAATTAGCAGCAAAGCTGACTAATGCAGAGGGGATTGTTCGATGGAAGCCGCACGTGTTCAATAGTGAGAAAAGACTGTCAAAGTCTGATTGCACGAATAGAACGAGCTTGGGAAAGCCGTTCTATGCTACGAAGTACAGTTTATATACATGTATCGAGGGAAGCTGCGAGAAGATGAGAGAAGACCATAGAAGGTCATGGAACAAGATGGAAGCATATGGAAGCATATGGAAGTCTCTAGAAAACGCGAGAACAGTCCATAGGTAAGTTAGTAATCAAAGGGCAAAGCAGCCCGGGGTCACAGACGGAAGTGGAAGGAGAAACGAAATAGGAAGGAAAGAGGTTAGGTAAGCGAGGCAGTCCGTGACATTACCCCCTTGTTAACGTCCTTTAGACGTCAACGCAGTCGTCGACCGCTGCACAGTACCCGCGCTCGAAGTTCGGATGAGTGGGATAAACCTTACAGTCCCCATATTCGAGGCACATGCAATGGGGATCCTTACAGTCTACCCCAGTATGACTGCGGCGCGAACAGTGGCGACAAAGGCCAATGCAGAAGCAGCTGTCAATGGTATGACCCACTTTGCCGCACCACATGCACTCTGCTGGGTGGCGAGCGCGCTCCTCAGTGACTCGATTGTGGATGGACACGCGGATTTTCTTGACCCGCGCAGTGGAAAAGGAAGAGGCGATATGGAGGGACGAGTCGATGTGGCGTTGGAGGCATCCAAGGGCATTGGCCCCAGTGAGTCGGGTCGAACTCCGGTACAGCGCCTGTCGTTCTACTTCGAGTGACTCACGCAATTGGCCCATCCTTTTGGCCAGACGGTCACAGGCCTTTTTGTGAGACCTGAAGTACTGAACTTCTCCAGCCAGCGTGGGGTCGTCCTCGTAAAGCAGGGCCCAGTCGACGCCCCTTGTCAGTTCGAGGTCAGGGTGAAAGAACAGTTCGTTGCGTGGCGACAGTGGGGAGGCACGAGACGACTGGGGAACGGCGTGAAGGGGACGAGAATGGACAGTACAGTAACGTCCATTTGTGGCGAGGAGTTCTGGGAAAGGGGTGCGCAGGTCATAGCGGATGAATGGGGCAATGACATCCTCATCACCTAGTGGAATGACAAAGAGATGGCGAGTCCCTGTGGCGTCGAAGTTGTCCTGCCAGCCAGGGCCAGGGTGAGTGCTAGGTTGAGGGTTCGTAGAGGATGGCGTTATATTTTATTTGTTCTCCATCAACTCCTTGATTGTCGCGTCTTGGTCCGAAACTTGCCGATACAAGACCATGGCCAACTCCTTGTAATCTGTGGTGTCGTCTAGGGGGTGAGCCACCTGACGGATAGGCGTTATGTCGGCGAGAGGGACTCGAGGCAACGAGCGGCGAAGTTGAGGGGAGCGTCGACCACTTTGTTCCCAGTCTTCTTCGTTCTCGTATTGTTCTCCGTCCGCTATGACAACGACCATAGACGAGTTAGTAAGGGGAGATGGAGAGGTAGATGGTGGCTCAGCAGGGAAGTCAGGATCGTTGTAGTCGGCGAGTTCAGATCCTGGGTAGGGTCCGATGGGCGATCCCGGAAAGAATGGAGGGGAAGGGGCAGGAGGCACAAAAACAGGCGATAAGGCACGAGGAGGGGGAACGTCGATAGGCAGGAGGGAGCGATTGTCGGGGAAACGTTGGCGAACTTCTTCTATGTCGGCCCCGAGTATGGTCGCCACATGTTCCAGCATCATTTGGTGCGGCCACGCCACTTCGGAGTTGGTGGGGCTGTCTGGGGGAGGAGAAGCAACGACGTAGGGAGTGCTGCCAGCACGGTTGTTGACAGGCGAAGTAGAGCAGGATGGAACAAAGATAGCAGAAGCGGCGTCGGACATGTTTTCAATCGTTGAGCAGACTTGTATGAGGTGGTTGAGTGGTTGTCTAATGGGGTCGTTGTTTTCTCGGCGAAGGCTGAAAATGTTCTGTTGAAAGCGTTCGTCAAAGGCGTAGAAGATGGAGTAGGGAGAGGCCAGTTTGAAGGGACGAGGGAAGGATGAGAATTATAGGGGGTTGTTGAGGGTGTCTTTATACAACTGGTCGTCCAGCCGTAGCGGAGTTAGAAAGATAGAAGTCTGCTAACAAATCTGGGGCATTGAGGTCTGCATGATCGATCCATTGGTCGTCGGAATGAGGGTACCCTTTCCAGTGCACGAGGTATTGCAGTTTACGTTTCTTGCCGAAACGCCGTGCATCTAGAATGTTCTCGATCTCGTACTCTTCTTTGCTATCGATGATCAGAGGGGGGCGTGTGTAGGGCGTGCCATATTGCTCCGTCTCCTTATATGGAAGGAGGAGATCCGTGTGAAACACGTTGTGGATTTTCATTGATGCAGGAAGGTCGAGTCGCATTGCAACCGGGCTTATCTTTTGCAAGACTTTGAAGGGGCCATATCGCTTTGGGGAAAGTTTGCGATTGCCGGCAATAGAGAGATTACGTCCCTCTAACCAGACTTGGTCGCCTTCTTTAATCTCCGTCAGCTTTTTGTTGTCCTTGCGATTTTGTACGTTTTGTAGGAGCTTCTGGGCCGACTGTCTAGATTCATCCAGGAGGCGAAGGCGTGTTTCCACAGCAGGCACAGGTCCTTCTAAGTGTTTCAGAATCACCTGTGGTTTGATTCCGATCAGAAGTTCATGAGGGGATTTGCGCGCTACATCGTGTTTCCAGGAGTTATGTGCAAACTCAGCGACTGGGAGAAGTTGACTCCAAGCGGAGGGTCGTCCTGAAGTCCAGGGTCGTAAGTACTGTTCGATCCATGCATTCATGCGCTCTGTCTGTCCATCGGTACAGGGATGGAATGCTGTGGATAGATTTTGTTGGATACCCAGAGCCTTACACATTTCTTTCGCGAATGCGGAGGTAAATCGGGGGTCACGGTCCGAGATGATCTGTTTAGGAAGTCCGAACCAAGGCACGAGGTGTTTCAAGTATTCGAGCGCCACTCCTGTCCCATCGATCGTTTTGGTACAGGGAATGAATTTAGCTGCCTTGGAGCATCCTTGGTCTACGATCGTGAGAATGGAATCAAATCCTTGCGACTTGGGGAGGTCCGTGATTAAATCCATCGATACGTATTGAAAGGGGCCTTCTTCGACGGGTGTATCAAAACGTTGTAGGGGTGCTTTGGTTCGGTGTACGTTAGTTTTGGATTCTTGGCAACGTGCACACCCTTTTACGTATTGTTCTACAAATTCTCGGAGTCTGGGGCCTTCATACTGTTCTCGGACTAGTTTCCAAGTGTTCGAGATGCCTGGATGTCCAGCGGCAGGAGAATCGTGGAGGGTTTGTAGGATGTCGCGTCGGAGATCAGGGTTGTCTTCAAGAAAGATTTTGTGTACCTCGATAGGATTTGTCAGAGCGAAGAGGTGATCGGGGAGTAGAATACGAGGTTCGTTGGAATCCACCCCCTTGTTAAGGTCCTTTCTTCGCGACAACAAATCAGCCACAGTGTTTGTTGACCCAGGGATGTGCTCAAGAGTGTAGTCGAAGTCCTGTAAGAATTCAATCCACCGGGCTTGACGGCCCGTGATCCTTTGAGGGTCACGGAAGTACTGAAGATTCTTGTGATCAGTGCGGACGCGAACTGCATGTGTGGCGCCTAGAAAGAGGGGGCGGCCACTTTTGAACCCAAAGACCACAGCAGCGAGTTCCTTATCATGAGTGTCGTAGTTCTTCTCGGCCGGTAGGAGACTTCTGGAGTGAAAAGCAATAGGATGAATGCCGTCTTCGAACTCTTGTGCGATGACAACACCCAAAGCATAGCCGGACGCATCCGTTTCCATAACAAATTGTTTGGACCAATCCGGCATGCAGAGGACTGGATAGCTACTGCAAATTGCCTTGAGACGGAGGAAGGCGTTGTTGCACTCTTTAGACCAAACGAATTGCTCATTCTTGCAAGTGAGGTTATTGAGGGGACGTGCGATATCGGAGAAGTTCTTTATGAATGCCCGATAGAAATTGCAGAAACCCAAGAAGCTGCGCACGTCCTTGACCGTTAAAGGGATGGGCCACTCTGAGATGCCTTGAACTTTAACTGGGTCCATTTTGATGGAGCTGTTGCCAATGAGTACTCCAAGATATTCGACTTCTCGTTGATGGAATTTGCATTTCTCTGGTTTGAGGAATAGGTCGAACTTCTCTAATTTATCAAGGATATGGTTGACTCGGAGTTCGTGGAGGACTTCGTCATCTTCAGTAGCAATGATCATATCATCCATATAGATACAAAGCCATCCCTGTGCGACTTCCTCCTGAAAGATGTCGTCCATCATCGTCTGGAAGGTGGCCGGGGAGTTGGTTAATCCAAAGAACATAACCGTCGGCTCAAAGAGTCCTTCGCTGGTCTTGAAGGCGGCTTTGTACTTGTCACCTTCTTTAATGCGAATGTTGTTGTATCCCCAACGAATGTCGAACTTAGAGAAGAGACGTTTCTCGGCGAGGTTGTAGATCAATTCAGAGATTAATGGAAGTGGATATTTATTAGGAATGGTCCACTTGTTCAAGTTTCGATAGTCTTGTACAGGACGAAACTTGCCATCTTTCTTGCGAATCAAGAAGAAGCCGCTGGCATAGGGGGATTTTGAACGGCGAATTCGCTGGAGGTGGAGATTTTGGGAGAGAAACTCTCGCTGTTCCTCTTTCTCTTTAGGAGATAGCGGGTAGACTCTACAGTTTATCAAGGTAGGGGCGTCGTCTTTTAATTCGATGGCGTGATCCCAAGGGCGTCGATCAGGAAAGCGTTCTGACGCTTTTTCAGAGAAGACCTTGCCATGACAGTGATACCGCTCAGGAACCAGTTCCTGCCAGGTTCGTTTCGTCTTGTCTGTAGAGGCCTCTGCAAGTTGTTGAGCTACTGTAGTTTTAGCAACTCTAGTCTGAAGCCAGATTTCGTCGCCTTCTTCCCACCCGGGGATACATCGTACCCAGGCTGGAGTCGAATCTCGGCGTTTAGTTCCTTTAAGAGGGGGTCGCCAAGTATCAGCGTTTGTAGAAGAGATTGTTGTAAACCCTTCTATGCGGCCTCCGCTCCAGTCAACATTTGGATTTGACGCTTCGAAGAATGGATAGCCTAAGATAAAGTCATCACGTCCTATATTGGCGACAAAGAAGGGATGGGAGGCTTTCTGTCCATTATTGTTGACCAACAGATCGACAGCCTCTAGGATTTCTCCAGATTTATTAGGAGAGCCGTCGACATTCTGTACCTTTTGGGGTTTTACCAGTTTCCTAGTTGTAAGTTTGAGGCGTTCCACCGCCCAAGGGTGGATAAAACATTCGGTAGCGCCACAGTCAAGTAGTGCTTTTTGATCGACTCGTTTCGTTTTGGTTCGTAGCTGAAAGGGGACTTGAATTGCATGATTTCGAGCTATGTACATAGAACCAGAACTATTCAGAACTGCCCGAGTAAGAGCCGTAGTACTCAGGCGCCAAGAAAATCCATGTCTTCTCCTAAGGAGCGCATTTCATCCATGAACGCTCCTTGATCTTCTTCGGTTAGTCGTGCCACTCGCGCAGCGAGAGAGGGAGTTGTGGCGAAGGAGGAATTGTCGCTAGCCATAGTTGACTGACTGTCTTCTATTTGGACAGTGCGAGCTCGAGCCGGTTTGCTGGGACAGTCGCGAGCGAGGTGTCCTTGTTTCCCGCATTGGAAGCATCAACCTGTGCGACGATATTCTTCCTTCTCTTTGTCTGTGGTGGCCTTGCGGATTACCGAAAGGTCCATAGCGTCGTCATTTCTGGGGGGAAGGCGAGGACGAGGGGGTTGTGCTCGATTTCCCTGTCCGCGCCAATTCTGATTATTGGGGTTTGTATTTCCCCCGGGGCGACGCCAGACCCAATCGGAATTTTGTTTCTGCTAAGGGTTTTGACCAGCGTTTCGAGTGGAGTTGCAAGTTCCATACTCAGAGTGTAACGCCTTTTTCTTTAGGTAGATCACCTGTTGTCGTTGAGCAGCTGCTCTCCATTGTCCATACGTGTCTGGATTCTCCATAGCCAGACAGGCATCGGCCAGCTGTTGGGGAAGTCCTTGGGCAAAAGTGCGTAAGTTTGACGGATCGTCCGGATTGAGTTCTGCTCGACTTCCAAGGGTTTCGAAGGCTGCCAAGTATTCATCGAGATTGTCTCCGGTCATTCTCAACTTCCCGAGTTGATCTTGGGCACGTTCCCTTTCTGTGTAGTCGGTGAAGGACACCTTGAACTTTTCTTCCATCATTTTCCAAGGATTGGAGAACCGATCAATGAGACTGGGATCAGCCTCGATTTCTTCAAGCCAGTTAAAAGCCATGTTGACCCATCCGTTGACCTTCTCTCCGTCAAGGAGAGACATGAAGTAGATGCATTTGGAGATGGGGTCTTTGGCGATATCGGCCTTTCGATTCATTAGCATGAATCTATTGAATTGATTCAGGAATCGTCTAGTCTTAGATCGATCTCCTTCGAACTTGTCTGGGTGTATTCCCTCAAGTCGGCGTCCTTTGTCGTTGGTCTTTTCTGGTTCGTCCCAAAGGTCTTCCATACCAAAGGGGTCATCTCCGGTACCTCGGGGACAACGTGGCGGAGGTTTAGATGGCTGTCTAGCAGTGCGTGAAGAGCGCATCCTCCATGATCCAAACCCTGCGAAGGATTTTCGCTCGGGTTGATCTTCAGGATCGGGTGAGGAAGATCGACTTGTATTGCTGGCTGGTGCTTCTCTCTCGTCGGGGTTGGTTTCGTGGAAGACGTCTCCTTCGTGTGGAGTAGTTGCCGACATGTCTAGCGGGGCCAATCGAATCGGAGATGTTGCCCTAGAGGGGGCTCGAGTGATTGGGAGGCTAGTGAGTCTAAGTCGCGCGTAATTGATTCCCTTCATTGGGGAATCTTTCAATTGGAGACTAGGTCGTGCCAGACGGAAACATTCGTAGGTATTTCCTGCTCGAAGGCGGATTTCGAACCAGACTCCAAAGACGTTGGATAGGGCAAGGAGAGCTCCCTTGTAACAGGCATAATAGGCGGTAAAAGGGGCCTTTTTGGAGACCTCTTTTCCATCTATTTTGACGACAATATCTTGTCCTCCGACTAAGTGGCGGATGCGTTTGGAGAATTCCGATGGGACTGTATCTCTGGTCTTGGGTTTTGTTTCGAACGGGAGATCCAATACAGCTAGAGATTCTTCTGTCGGTTGGTCGATTGCGCATACGCGCCAGTCTGTGGGAATGCCCAGTCCCTCGGGGGTTTTCTGTTTTTCTTTCGTTCCGGAAGGAGTCGAAGTCATCGTTGGTTTGTGGGGAGGAGAAGCTCGTTCTAATGTCACGGTCAGACCACCGTGTCAGATCGAGTTCGGGGATCTCGGCGTTCGGGGATCTCGGACAAGATTACAAAGATGGATTTCAAGGAGGGGTCGTTCCCAAAGGGGAAATCAATCACGTGAGGCGTCACGTGACAGAGAGGATGTCGAGTGAAGATTACGCAAGTTAGACGTGACTTGGAATCGAGCGAGGCACTAGCACATGACCTCAAGACGTAGAGAGTTTAAGGCAATTAGCAGCAAAGCTGACTAATGCAGAGGGGATTGTTCGATGGAAGCCGCACACGTTCAATAGTGAGAAAAGACTGTCAAAGTCTGATTGCACGAATAGAACGAGCTTGGGAAAGCCGTTCTATGCTACGAAGTACAGTTTATATACATGTATCGAGGGAAGCTGCGAGAAGATGAGAGAAGACCATAGAAGGTCATGGAACAAGATGGAAGCATATGGAAGCGTATGGAAGTCTCTAGAAAACGCGAGAACAGTCCATAGGTAAGTTAGTAATCAAAGGGCAAAGCAGCCCGGGGTCACGGATGGAAGTGGAAGGAGAAACGAAATAGGAAGGAAAGAGGTTAGGTAAGCAAGGCAGTCCGTGACATGGCCCATAACAATCTATAAACAATCACCTCTCATTTCGTGCTCTATACTATTAGGGCAATTAAATATTATTGCTTGTGGACAGATGAGGTGTCAATAAGCGTTATGTACTGAGCCTGATATATCAGTGGCTGCCAATTATCTGTGAGGGCCATCTTGGCAGCTACCGGTGCCGGAAAACAAACAGTCACTAAGGCGCATTGCCGCCAAGTCAAGCGAGCTAAACAGGCGCATGCAAGAGCATTTCTCCAACTCCCACCATCAATCACCCTTCCAAAACCCACTGTGTCCCCCCCTAAATTTACTCTGCATCACAATCATGAACATGGACGAAATGGAAGAAATGTGACGGTTCTTGGCTGAGGCGGAGCTCTGTTGCCGCATCTTGCAGATGGAGAGTAGGGCTAACAAAGCAGCCAAGGATACACAAGAATCCCGGGCGAAGAGGTATCAGGAGATCCTTGCTGAGGTCGTTGGTGAAGGCGAGGAAATAAAGTCCTTGGCCCAGGCAAGGTTGCATTGCCACATGTTGGAGATAGACAGGGACGCAGAGGCTGCGGGAAAGGATAATGAAGCATATCGCGCAGTACGCCACCTGCAGATCCTCTCCGAAATAACTGGAGAGCATGTCACCAATGGCAACACACAAACCCACTTCATCGATAAGGCTGTGCAGTTCATGACCCGAAGGCACCCTGTGCCTTCTACCTTACCTCCTGTACGTCGCATTCAAATACATTTTGTGTTGAGCTAACCTTGTCATACTGACCTTTAGCCAAGGGCCAACACACTCAACCAGGAGCAGCCTTCTAACATGTCCTCATGTGGGACGTCTAAACGCCCCCATGAGCCCAAGGAGGTGCAGGACGTTTCTCCTCCCCATGTGTCCTCATCCCAACCATCAAAACGTCGCAGTGTCAAGCGTGTCAATCCACCAGCAGAACCCGAAGGTCATGCGGCACTGCATTTCGCTGAGGAAGAGGAACGAGGGGGCCTTTTCTCAGTTTACGTTATCTGTTAAGGTCCAAGGGCCTTAAAGACGCGACGTATGTGGGTTGGTTTGGCGATGACTGGGATTGCTCAGTGGGGTCTCCTCCTAAGGCAATGGATCACGTGAGTAGCGCGGTACCGGTTGGCTACACAGTATAGCAAGTAAGTCCCCGATGATAAGGGCGACTTCTGAGGTAGATAATAGAGATGAGAGGGGAGAGCTTCAAGGGACTTTGAAGCGACTGAGTTGCTCTGACTGATGACTCTGAGAGTCCTGGGTGGAAGCTACAATTCTTGGATTGAAAACCAAGTTAGGCTTAGGGCCTAACTGCTAAAAGTACAGGCGCTTATATACAAAGTGAGAAGTAACAGGTCACAGAGGTCACAGAAAATATAGTAAATATTTAGGGGTTCCCATCATGACATGGCAGTTCTAAGTATAGCTCTATCATGAGCTGGCGACTGCAGAGTGGAGCATCATGAGCTGGCAATCCGTGAAGGGTTAAATGGTGATACTGCGGAATGCTGCGGACTGCGGAGTGATGGCATGTGATAGTCGACTGCGGAATGGTCAGGTGATCCATCAGGTGACTTGTCAGGTGGTTTGGTGGCGGTCCGAGCAGCATGCAAGGGAACGAGTGACTGAGAGCGCGAAATAAATGGTGGAAAATAAGGGGTAGGGTCCAGGATCGTAACATGACACCCTTCCTAGAGTGGTCGTTACCACACGACCTAGGGTGAATCAGGTTGCAACCAGTCAGAGGGGACACGGGGTATCCTGATATCCATGCTATCCGGAGTAGATTGTCTTGTATCAGCGATTTGGCCTTCTTCCATTGATGAATCGGAGTCTGTCGCTTCGCCTTCTTCCATTTGTTCATCTTCGAGTTCAATAATGGTCTGAACCGGGGTTCTATAAAGTTCACCAAGTCCAAAACTGGAGGGTGTCGATGTGGTTGAAGACCTAGGACTTGGAGTTTGCCCATGTTGTAACATAATGATGGGTCGCGACGGCGATTGACCTGTTGGGTAATAGGGAGGAGTAGGAATGCGTTCAGGGGAATCAGGAGGTGTGGGTCATTCCTCTGGACTTGTTGACTGTGGTGTTTCTGGCTCACTTCGCTCACGTTTGAGTGGCATGGCAATGTGTCGTGGTGATTCCTGTCGTTTCCCTAAGATAGGGGATGGTTGTGACTCTTTCCAGCGTGGTCCTTCTTTACGTGTGAACTCTTCGTGTTTCTCTAGTAACGGGGTAACACGATAAGGTGCTGGTTGTGGTAGGCGAGATGAGAATGCGATGGGGGGTGATGACTCCAGTTCTGGTGAGAGCTCCTTTCGTTTTCCAGTAACTGGTGATGGTTGGAACTCTTTCCACTCCGGTGGGGTTGGGTCATCTTTTGATAATGTTCTCAAGTCCGGATGACAAGGTAACAAGGGAGTGGTACGACTGGGTGTCATTGAGACGATGAGGGGAAGGGGTGATACTGATTTAACTGGGGGCGACAGTTGCGGAGTTTCTCTGGGAAATGGGGGAATATTCCACAGAAGGGGAATGAGGTCAAGTGAGGAAGGCTTGGTTATCTTCCTAATAGGTGGTAGTGGAATTTCTTCTGGAGTTGGTGACCTATTCCAAGGAGCTGGAATAATTGGCGTTGCTTCCCTATACGGTGGGGATGGAGTGAGTGACAGGGGTAATGGGACCTTGACGGGGTCATCAATAATTATGGGGGGTGGTTTGTAGTATTCCATAGACGAGTATTCTCGTCGGTGCGATCCCCAAGGGGCTAGGGGGAGTGGTGGCATTGCGACTCAAGGTGGTTCCACAAGTGGTGGGCTAGGAGGAGTGGGGATGAATGGAGGGGCGAATGGTGACGGGTCTACAAGAGGTGGTGATGGTACTCTTGGTACGACAGGCGGTAACGGTATAACCTCCTTGGGTAGGGATGATGATGGATGGATGTATTCCCGTATGACTGGTTTTGGTCCGATAGGGGATGATGGTCGAATAATGGGTGCTGACGATAACGGTGGTTCTGGAATAATAATGGGTTTTCCTCCTGTTCCTGAGGGGCCTGGGTTGGGTATGAATACAGGTGATAGCGACTTGTTGCTCCTCCTAGTTCTTCCTTGGCTTTGAAGGATTTTGCGAAGTCCTTTGAGGAATGCTTGATCTTTCAGGATGTGATAGTAAGGGGAAAGGGTGCCAAAGGGGAGGGTAGTTCTCTTCTTGAGGTCCTTTTCTTTTGCGATTGCAAGGAGAATTTCTTTGGTAATTGTATCGTAAAGTTGACGGTGGAAATGATAGAGGTAAAGGGTGGTATTGCTGTCTTTCTTTCTGAACATTCTGGCGATGGTAATATCTTTGAATTTGTTGTTGAAGAGGGTCCATTTGTCGTTGAGTCGGATCATAGTTTTGATACATTCTTCATGCTTCTTCTTGAGCGATGTGGAGGAGCTGGTCTGAGGGGATAAGTCCGGCGTCGGTGTATTGCTCGGACTGGTTGTCGTTTTCTGTTTCTTCGATGGGAGTGATGGGGTCGGGGTTGGTGACATAAAGTGGAATGTTTTCCGTTTCCTGGGAAGTGTTGCTACTGTCGCTAGTATCGCTAACAGGGATGATGTTGAAGGGGGTTGTGGGTCTGGGTTGATATCAGGGGGGGTGTGGAGTGAATGGGAGTCTTTCATAGTTGACGTAGGTCCTGAGGACAGGGTCTTCGTTATCAACTGGGACCATGATGGCTTCGTGGTCAATGTCGATGGCATCGAAGGTTTCTCTTGGTCTCCAAGTGGTCCAGTGATAAGTGACATCGAAGTGCCCACATTGGATGAAGGTTCCGAAGAAGTAGAGATAATTGTTGTCAGTGTGCATGTGAATGAGAATAATCCCGTTGTCGGTACCAAGGGTGAAGATGGTAGAGGTGGCGAATCCTGTGCTGGGGAGCTCATGGTGGATGGCGGACATGGTAGTTGGGGGTAAAGGTCGTCGTCTGAGATTCCAAGGGTTCTTATACTGCTCAGTTGACTTTCAAAGTCCGCTAGTAGATCCGATGCGTGAAGATCTTCGGAGTTAACCCAGGAATCATGAGCTGGCAAGTACCCTTTCCAGCGGACAAGATATTGCTTCTTCTTCCAACGACCGAAGAGTCCTTCTTTGAGTATCTGCTTGACTTTCCATTCCGGTTCGCCTTCTAGGATGTCAGGTGGTGGTTCCAGGAAATTGGGTCTGTGTTGATCGGTTTCTTTGTATGGCGTGAGCAGTGAGGTGTGGAAGAAGTTGTGAATCTTCCAGGTAGAGGGTAATTTGATTTTATATGCGACTTTTGATATTTGGGAGACTACCTCAAAAGGTCCGTATCTCCTTGGTGATAGCTTGGGTGTGATGTTACTTGGGAGTCGTAGGTTTGTTCCTTCTAACCAGACTTTGGATTTGACAGGGAATGGTGAATGATGTGGACGTTCTTTGATCCAGGATTCTTGTGCTTTACGTTGTGCCTCTTGGGTGGCTTTCCTGGCTTCTTCGATGGCTGAGAGTCATTGTTCAAGGGATGGGATGTCTGTCTTTCTAGTCGGTTGATGTACTTGCGGGGTATAGCCGATGAGTAAGTCGAATGGGGTTTTCTTGGTGGTAGCAGAGGGCCAGGAGTTCTTAGTATACTGAGCAAGAGGTAACCAAGCATGCCAGTTGTTCTGCTGAGTACTGCAGAATACGCGAAGGTATTGTTCAAGGGTTTGATTAGTTTGTTCGCTGGCTCCATCTGTCTGAGGGTGATAGGCTGTGCTGATATTCTGTTTAATGTTCAAGATGCAGCAGAGTTCTGTTGAGAACTTAGATACGAAGCGGACATCACAGTCTGAGATTATCTTGTGAGGTATGCTGTAGTGGGGGATGACATTGTTTAGGTAGAGTAGAGCGACTCCTTCAGAGTCGATTGCTTTATTACAAGGGATGAAAACGGATGCTTTTGAGCAATCCGTGTTGGTGATTGTGAGGATGGTGTCATATCCTCCTGACAGGGGTAATTTGGTAATGAAGTCCATGGCAATGGTCTCGAAAGGTCTAGCGTTTTCGGTTGGGGTGATAGGAAACATAGGGGGATGAGCGGGATGAGTGTTGACTTTAGTCATTTGGCAAGTAGCGCAGCCTTTGATGTATTCAGTTACGAAGATTTTCATTCCGGGCCACCAGTAGTAGGGTGCAATAAGTTGGAGGGTTTTGGAAATTCCGGCGTGTCCAGCAGTTTCGTGGTCATGAAAAAGGGATGTTACTCCCCTCCTAAGGTCATTGTCTGCCACAACAACAAGTGCTGTTCCATGGTACCAGTGAGTGCCGTCCATTAGGGATAAATTATGAGTTGGTGCCCATTGTTTGAGTATTTTCTGATTCTGATACTGTGCTAGTTTGACTTTTGAGTCCAAGTTGTCACCTATGCTGTCCATGTCAAATACGCGGATTGAAGTATGCTGGTCGCAGAAATATTGGCCCAGCCATACAGTGACGTCTTTGTTGATTTTGTTAGGTCCTTCATAATCAGGTCGCCTAGATAGTGCATCAGCTCTGTTAGTAGCCCCAGGTTTGTACTCCAGTAAGATATTGTATTGTTCGCGTTCTGGTAAGTAACCAGCAACGTGTGGCCCAATTTTGCGGGGCTCTCTGTAGTACCTAAGGTTTGCGTGGTCAGTATACACCAGGACGGGGATTGTTGTGCCTTTGAGCAAGTGGGACCAGCAACGGAGTCCTCTCATGACTCCAAGGAATTTGTGGTCATAGATGGGGTAGTTTTGCTCGGTTTGGGTGAATTTTTGGGAGTGGAATCCCACCAGTCGTCGTGGCCCTGGTTTCTGAGTGCCGTCTGATTTGGTGATAGGTGGGTCCCGTTGATAAAGTATGGCTCCTGTACTGACTTGCAAGGCGTTGGTCTCGAGTTCAAATTGCCTGTCTGGGTCTGGTTGAGCTAAGATGGGTGTGCTGGTGATTAGGGTGATTATTTTGTCTTGAGCCTTGATTTGTTTGGGCCCCCATTCAAAAGGTACGTCCTTTCTGGTAAGTGCTGTAAGAGGTGCGGCAATGATGGAGAAGTTGGGGCAGAACATGCGATGGTAACCGGCGACTCCTAAGAATCCATGGACTTGACGTTTGTCTTTGAGTATGTGTGGATAATCCCTAAGTCTGGCAACTTTAGCTGGGTCGACAGTGGCTCCTTCCTTGGAAATTCGGACGCCTAAAAAGTCCATTTGTGGCTGCATAAAGACGGATTTTGACAGTTTGAGATGTAGGCCATGGCGTGCGAGTAGGTCGAATAGGTAATGGATAATTTCGACGTGCAAATTGAAATCCTTGAGGAGGGTTCCTATGCCACAGTCATCCATGTAGTTCTGGAGGATTTTCCGTATGTTGCGTACACCTTTCTTCTCAAAGTGTTCATATAGTTCCTTGAGAATACCATTCATGAACCTTTGGAAACTGGCTGGTGAGTTACTCATCCCAAAGAACATAACTTTGGGTTTGAATAATCCCCAATGTGTTTTGAATGCAGCCTTCCATTGATCGCCTTCCTGTATGCGGATGTTGTTGTAACCCCAGCAGATGTCGAACTTGCTAAATAGTTCCATTCCTTGCAAGTTTTTGATGCACTGTTTGAGATTTGGGAGTGGGGTGACATCCTTCTGGGTGACTGCGTTGAGGGGGCAATAATCGATGATATATCTTTTCTCCTTTGAGTCTTTCTTAGGGACCATGAAGGTGGAAAAGCCGTAGGGGGAGTCCGAGGGTGCGATGTAGCCTTTTTCCAGATTTTCGTCGATGAACTTGTTCTCTGCTTCCTGCTCATCTCTCGAGAGCGGGTAAACTTTGCAGTTGAAGCGGGTAGGGGCGGTGTCCAGTAGTACGATTTTGTGGTCCCCATCTCTGCAAGTTGGCGGGAATTTGTTTGCCTCTTCATCCGAAAATAATGCCGTGTGACGTTTGAATTCTTCCGGGAGGGTGACTTCCTCCTTCCCATGTTCCGATGCGTACTTATGGGCCATTTTGACTGATGTGTGGGTGTGGTTGATTTCTACTGGGCCTTCCTTCATTTCTGAAGGAGTTACTCCTGACCGTAGAGTGCACCGTTGTGCCTTGAGGATGAGGTCTTCATTTTCTTCCTTCTTTTTCTTGAGCCATGTTTTTGCTTGTTGAAGGGTGCCATGAAGTAGAGTTTCGATTTTGACTTTTGGTCCTTGGACTTCGTTTGTGTCCCAGTCAATGTCTGGTTTGAATTTCTTGAACCATGGGTAACCAAAAAGCATCCTGTTGTGACCTAGATTCGTAACGTAGAATCTTGTGTGTTCCTTTTTGTTTCCTTGAGTGACAAGAAGGTCGCATGCTTGAGTGATGGTTCCATTTCGGTTAAGGGTTCCGTTGACATTGTAGACTGGTCGTGGGGTGATTCGTTTTGTTCCTAGTCGGAGTTTGTTGACAGTACTGATGTCGATGAAGTTGTCGGTTGCCCCAGTGTCAAGTAGGATATTTTCTTCTGCCGTCCCTCGATAGTGTGAAATTGGAACTTTCAGTTGTATTGAATTTGTCTTGTTTACAAATACACTATCGAGTCGGAATGCCCTAACTAAGGCAGCTAGTTTTGGGCTTTGGTAAAATCCTTCGGTATGAGTGTCTCGATTATGCTCAGCTTGGTACTTTCATTGAGTGAGTCCATGTTGTCCTTCAAGAATTCAGAGATGCTGTCCGGGTCCTGGAAATTTGGCATAACGGGTATAGTACCCATTCGAACGGTTTTGAAATGACTGCTGGATTGACCACGGTCTGCTTGTTTCTTGCGGCAATTGCTAGCCCGATGTCCTGGCTTTTCGCAGTAGAAGCACACGTTGCTTCTTATGAGTTCTGCTTTCTTGGCTTCAGAGTGCTGTCCTCCACCAGCGGTAGTGTTAATGTCTGAGGTGGTTGTAGCATCAACGTCCATATGATATCCTCCTTGGGAGGTGGTACGTTGGTCGTTCCTATTCCTCCAGTTGTTGTTCCTTCTGTAACCGCCTCTTCCTGGGTTGTTGACCTGCCTAGGGGCAAGTTTAAATGCTTGGAAGAGTCCCTGACATCATTGGGTGAACTCGGCTGCCGCCTTCCATTTGAGATGAGACTGGCAAGCCTGTTCTTCCCACTGTTTGAAAGTCCAGGGGACTTCTGCGGTAGGGTCGAAGTTGGGGGAATTAATGATGGCGCTAGTGAGTCCCTTGTTCATAGCGTGTTTGAGGGTTTCAATGGTTCCCTTGTCATCTAGGGGAACTCCAGCCTCGAATGCCAATTGTTTGAATTTGGCGAAGAAGTCGTTGAGACTTTCTTCCTGCTTGAGTTTGCATAATTTCTGGTAGGATTCCTCTATCTGGTTTTGATTGGTGAAGGCATTTCTGAACCTTCCGATGAAGTTGTTCCAGAGGTCTTCGTCCGTGTCTTGGACTCCGTCGTTTGCTGCTTTTTCAAGTATGTGCATTTGTTCTTCCTTCCAAGCATCAACTTTGTCACCGTCCATGTAGCTGAGAAGGGTGACGACGTGGGATAGGGGTTTCTTCATGGTGTCGTTGTTTTTGTTGAGTAATTGCCAGAGGTTGAAGTTGTTTATAAACTTCCGGCTTGTATTCCTGTCTCCAGTAAATATGAAAGGAGGGTTTCCCTTGAGTGCGCCGTTAGAGGAGTGGGTGACGATATTAATCCTCTGCGCGTCTGCCTGGGCTTGGCCAGTAGCGACGTTAATGTCTTCCTGTTGTCCTTCCATGACGGTTGGATGATCTGGGGTGTTGGGGTGGGTAGGAAGCTGCTAAAGTGCGGTGGTAACTGATGCGAGAGTGAGAGGGACGCTGGCCTCTTGAGCGATGGTTTCAGGGTGCTGTGGGTTGATAATAAGCCACCAGCCAAGTAGTGGGCTATTTCTGATGATCCCTTCCTGGCTAGTAATCCAGGTATCGTTGTGTCGGTGAAGTTGGACCCAAAGATAGGTGTTGTCTGCTTGAATAAACTCGACAGGGATGTGCTGTTTCTTCGGGGTGTCAAGGTAATACCCGGTGTTAGGATGTTCTAATCCTTGGTCTTTGAAGTATGTGTCCTTTGTGACATGCACTGGGAGGTTGTCTTGTTGCCTCCTGAAGATTTGTGTATAGTCATTGCTGAGGGTTCCATATTGAATGGTCACCACGATGGTAACAGTTCTGTGTTTCAAGAGCTTGTAGGAAAGCCTAACTTGTGTTAAGGTCCAAGGGCCTTAAAGACACAATGTGCGTGGGTTGGTTTGGCGACGACTGGGATTGCTCAGTGGGGTCTCCTCCTGAGGCAATGGATCACGTGAGTAGCGTGGTACTGGTTGGCTACACAGTATAGCAAGTAAGTCCCTGATGATAAGGGCGACTTCTGAGGTAGATAATAGAGATGAGAGGGGAGAGCTTCAAGGGACTTTGAAGCGACTGAGTTGCTCTGACTGATAACTCTGAGAGTCCTGGGTGGAAGCTACAATTCTTGGATTGAAAACCAAGTTAGGCTTAGGGCCTAACTGCTAAAAGTATGGGCACTTATATACAAAGTGAGAAGTAACAGGTCACAGAGGTCACAGAAAATATAGTAAATATTTAGGGGTTCCCATCATGACGTGGCAGTTCTAAGTATAGCTCTATCATGAGCTGGCGACTGCAGAGTGGAGCATCATGAGCTGGCAATCTATGAAGGGTTAAATGGTGATACTGCGGAATGCTGCGGACTGCGGAGTGATGGCATGTGATAGTCGACTGCGGAATGGTCAGGTGATCCATCAGGTGACTTGTCAGGTGGTTTGGTGGCGGTCCGAGCGGCGCGCGAGGGAATGAGTGGGGAACGAGTGACTGAGAGTGTGAAATAAATGGTGGAAAATAAGGGGTAGGGTCCAGGATCGTAACATTATTGCCTAGTTCCATTGTCATTTCCAAAGTGTTTCCTTTTAGTTCTGCTCAAAGAAACATATTTGAAAGAGTCCTATGTGAGTGTGATCCCGATCCCAAGACACAAGCCCCACGTTCTTCTCTTGCTGCCCTCCATCCCGCATCCGGAGGACAGCTTGTGCCCCTTGACGAAGCCCTTCTGAACTTGATTGGCTTGTCGCTGGCTCGCACATGACTTGTCTGAGACTCCCAAAACTCGGCAACGCTCAACTTAGCACTGCGACAAGACTCGCCATGTCTCCAAGCAGCCTGAAGTCTTGGGTTCGATCCCTTGCACAGGTATAAACCCTCACTGATTGCCCGACATGCCTGAGGCACTGTGTCTGGGTCAATAAAATGGCTACACAAATGTTCTAAAAGTTTTAGTATCATAATGAACACACCTATACTAATATTCCAAAAACATTCAATGCCACTACCATTAAAAATATATCATAGCATCGAAAGCCTTGAAATTGCCAAGCACTTTATTGAAATATGCTGCTAATGTCCCAGCATCGTGTCGACAATTGTGTCAAATTGGCCCAGCACCCACCGAACTGCATACTACTGATGACTTCCCCTTGGCTTAGAATCAATGCAAAGCAGTGATACCGATAGCATGGGGTCGACCACCTGATACTGCAGATGACATTCTGATAACCCAGAATTCCCTCAGATATTTTGGCGCATGTAATTGGCCCATTCGAGGGCTTGGGCACGATTGCTTACAGGTGGCTGTGGGCTAGCTCGCTCAAGTTCATCGGCAGCACATTTGCACCATGGGCCAATAGGAGCATACGCTTGGCGGCGTCTGGCTAACTTTGATTAATCCAAGCCTGCATGGCAGTCTCATGTGGTGGCCCAATGGGCCAATGCAAGCTAATTGCTGAAATGTCATGGTGCATGTAACCTGAGACTTCAGGCTGCTCAGAGACATGGCAAGTCTCGTTGCAGCACTAAGTTGAGCATTGCCGAGCTTCGGGGTTCTTGGGCGAGTCATGTGGCAGCTCGAGCTTATCTACAAGAGCAGTGCCTTTACACCACTCCAAGTCTACACCAATTTATTTGAATAGTTTTTGCCAACAGCACAGAGTTGGCCTCACATTTCCCAGGGAGAAGCTGTCAATGATATGCGCTGTGCCCAGCCTTGCAGCTGGATCTGTCTCAACTTACTTAAACAGTCAAGCATCTCTGCTGTGCATTGCGGGGCCCAACGAGGTCGCCGGCATGGCAGAGCGCCTTGTGCGCAACGTCCCAACACTTGCTGCGCGCGACAGGATGCCAGGACGCACCGGTGCACTCGGCGAACACCGCCACTGCTGCGCTGTGCGTCTCAGCTGTGCATCGTAATGCCATGCTCCATGAAAGTTCTTCCAAAGTACATGAATTGTAAACAGGATGGTTCTCAACATTGGCATCTCAGTTACATCATGTCCTGTATCTCAGCACCCTCTAGTTCCTCGATCATCAAACCTATCTTCTTGCTCAATTTGTCTTGGGAATCATAGATGAATGTAAGGAAATCTTGGACGCCTTCAATGATATCTACATCCCGATTCCAGGGCGGCACGTCAGAATGGGAACCACCCT
>Ga0307510_10002301_pt1 | contig 21578 bp, 23 predicted proteins | sample 12_EM_MG_FD_207224 | JGI IMG/M metagenome (GOLD analysis project Ga0307510, IMG submission 207224) | Populus trichocarpa ectomycorrhiza microbial communities from riparian zone in the Pacific Northwest, United States - 12_EM | ecosystem: Host-associated > Plants > Roots > Unclassified | place... | reverse complement strand
GATTTGTATAAATGTACAGAAACATGGCGTTTTTTGGGGGGGGGTGTTCTTTTGTCTTTCATTCTGATTTCCTCTTTTCCTTCTTATTCTTATCCTTCTCCTTCCCCCTCTTCCTCACTCTTTTCTATCCGTTTGCCGGATCAATTCTTTCCAACTTACATATTATTCCCTTATCCCATTCACTCTTTAATAAACTTTTATCACATAATCTCACTCGCATACCAAGGCTTTTACCGCCAATAACCTCTCGGTGTTTCAACTCTTACCGAGCAGATGCCCGCACCTTGCCTCCGCAACAGATAATCCTTCGCGCGTATCACGCGAAGTAAGCTTACAAGCCCCAACCCAATTTCACATGCCGTCACATCAGGAGAAGGCTTTCCCCGTCTTGACCCCAGTCGTGGGGTGCCGTACCTTCGGTAATTACAGAGCCGCTGGTTCTATCACGCGAATCCGACTGAGAGACACGCATCTGTGTGTACTCGTAGCGCCCCCTGTGGGCATAAAGGTTCGTAGTGACCCACAATGAATGGCCACGTGGGGGGAAAAGATCGCCAGGGAGATGGTTAGATTTCGGGTTTGGGTATCGATCGGGGGGGGTTGCGTAATTATGTGCTCGGGGACAGGTAGGTAGGTAGGTAGGTAGGTTTTGAGAGGGGGTTGTGTTGGCTTCTGTTTTGGTTGAGTTTGTTAGCTAATGAGTGTGTTGAGATTGAGGTTTTTATTGGCGAGTGATTGGCTATGAATGTGGATTGATTCCCGCCGCGGGGCCATGGAGGTAAGGTACTTGTTCTGGGCCAAGGTATGATACCCCAAAGCGGAGATTAAGGGAATTTATGGTGGAAAATCCGTGCATTTGAGCTCCCATATAAAACATACTCTCTGTTTTCGGGTATTGAAATTGGGAGATTCTTCCCCTTGAATTAACAGCACTCTGTCACTTTAATTGCTCCGAGGAAGTGGACATTTCCCGGTCGTTAAGCCCATGCCCATATGATACTGCCGGAGGATATACATCCACTATACGCAATATTACTCCGAGTTTGAGTAGTGTCTAAGTCATGTCGACGTTGGAGTTTTGCGCATCCTCGGGTTACTTTAATGCTATCTCAATACTGTTGGGAAAGTGCCCCAATAATGTTCATTGGAAACGCCACTGGTGCGTGGTTGTTCTTATAAAAATAAAAATCCTCCTGCTTATTCCAATCAAAAGATATCCCCAACCCAGTCCACAGATCTGTAACAGAAGGAATGTCCAGTAAGAATAAAATAAAGAAACATAAACACAAAACCTATATCCCCCGTTTACCTAAGCTTCTGATAGACAGAACATAGAATGAGCCCTATTCAGACGCCGTTCGGTTTGCTCAGTTGACGCCATTGGAATGACCGTAGGTGGTGGTAGAAACCAATTCATCGTCAACACCGTCTCTAATCAGATCGACAGTGGCGCAGTGGAAAGATCCACCGATACTATGAACGTGCTGGAAGGGACAGTAAATGGGCTCTACGCCTCTAGCCTTGAGCCATTCTCCAAACTCTGTGTCTTTCTCCTCAATGATGACTTTTCCGCTTCCGATCGAAAGAACATTCATAATGAGCCAGGGGGTGGTCATGAAGTATGGCGGCTCGGTACGGGATTTCGGCATGATGGGAAAGGGAAGAATCTCCCATCCCTTGAACACGTCGTAACTCGATAGGCTCTCGTAGGTACATTTCTTCGGATGGTAGAGTAGCAGGCCCTTGCGGAGCGCGAGGAGAGTAGCGTCAATGTGCATAGCTGCAGGGTCATTGACCTCGATGATCTGGACATTGTATCCTTCTGGCAGACGTTCACGTAGGTAATCGATGCCTGCTGGATTTGTGACATGGCTAAGCTGGCCAACAATGGTATTTCCAACACGGACGAAGTCGGCGGTGTCGAAGGCCGGGCGCGAGTTGTTAATGACGTAGGGGGACTCACTCCCTTCAGCATCGTCGTCGTAGATGGTATCTCGGCCTTCTGGGAACTCGGCTCTGAAAACGCGGACTCTGGGGTCCTTCTCTAAGTCGGCAAGGATATGGCCGAATGCGAGTTCGATTTCTTGCCTTCGGCAGCTCCAGGAGTATGGAGCTTCAATCACATGGTTACCAACTACCATGATGCCGTCTCTGGCCATGGCGCCGGTATATCCTCCGATTTTGTTCCAATCGACGTCCCGAGCTCTCTGGACTTTGATGCCCTCTTTTTCGAGGATAGATACTAGCTGATCCAATTCGCGGTCCGCTGCCTGGAGGATATATTCGGGGAATGGGTTGTGGGGCTTGAATTCATGGAGGAATTCTTCCGGCACTATAGCGCGGGCGACTCTTTCGCTTTGGTAGGGGAATATAGAGCCCTTTGCACGCCCGACGATAACTGACCGGAGTTTGGACCATTCACTGCTCGAGGAAGCCATGATTACGGATTCTTAGAAGGGGAGCTCGCTAAAGGAACACTTGAGTATGAGTTTGATAGAAGGTGTGCACACAAGGACTTGAGTGTGACGTGTGATGTGTGATGATGGGTCCAAAGGCGAGGGGCTTTAGGACGATTTATAGAGCTGGAGCTCTCGGGCCACCCACAAGACTTACTTAGCATGCTAACCACCGGCGAACCTGGAGCCCAGAAAGACAGCAAGTACGAACTCTCGAGCTGAAAGCCCACTGTGATCAGACTTTGCGTCCCGAAGAGGTCTTGGGCTAGCCCCAATTCCAAAAGTCCCGCTTGCTAGTGAATATCCTGAGGTTTCATCGGAGATATCGATCTAGGATCATCTCCCACGATCACAGACACACTGATGATTATTCAAAGGGTGCACCTGCCAGTGGAGTTAGCATCAACAAATGTAGAAGTGGGACTGACTTACCGAATAATTACCACTATCACAGTTACCGTCCGGCTTCCCGTAGAGGAGCACAGGGCCGAGAGAGCACAGATCGGGAAATTGTGACAGTTTCTTGGTTTCATTCGACATTGCTTATAATCGTAATGTATGACACTTCCGCCTAGAGTTGGAAGGGGATTAAGGACCCACTAGCCGTGCATCTTCAGCCCCCGCATCATCCTCATGATAGAAGAGTATATATCCCTGTGGTGACCTTTGTAGGGGCTTGGTTGATTTCAATAGATGGAATCGATCGTGTTCTCTTTTAGTTATGAGCAATGGAAACGAATAATATAATATGATGATATTAAGGTTCTCTGCATTTCACATCCCCTGATTTTCCGGAACCTGTATCACGCACCCATCCCAGATAGGCGAGCCATGAGTTTTCGGGCAGTGATCTCGTTCGTCGAAAAGGTCATACGGACAAAAAGCTGTAGTGACCGGGTAAAGTGCCCGAGATGGCTGCATTGGGATCCAAGAACTACCGAATTTGTCTGCAGCTCCACCAAGTACCCCAATCCGATGATGAGGGGAACGACCGATGGCCCCCGTGCCTTGCAATTCAACATGGATTGCAAAGTGTTCGCTCATGAAGGTTAAATGCCAACCGCTCAATCGCAGGCCGAGCAGCACTGAGTTCTGGGATCGGCAAGTCAATGATAGCCAAATAATCCCGAAACGGAGTTACTTTATTATTATCATTGGAACTTGCTCCCCCACCTTTCCCAGACGCCTAGGGTGCGCCGGTTGTTCCTGTTGAGGGAAGGAGATGCTTAACAAGCGACACTCTAAGTTTCCAGCCCTGAGGGGTTGTTCCCACAAGAATCTGCTAATTCCGGGAAGCTAATAGATTTAAACTTAATTATTGGGAAACGAGTACATGGCCCACATTCCCCAGCATTTTTGGCCGCAGGGTATAATATATATAAATGGTGGTCCATTCACTCAGACCCGATAGAGTAGCAGTGAATACAGGCCCGACTAGCCCAACCTGGCCAGAAAGCCTAAAAGGATTCAGGCCATAGCAGGTCGAAACAGCCCTTTTCGATATTTAACTTAACGTAAGGGTAGTATCTAACGTTAATTCTGCTTGTAACCTGTCTCGAAGACTATAGTTTTTTTTTCGGATCAGCGGATCAGTCCCAATAGACAAGACTTTCTTCGTGTGTCGAGTAACACCCGAGGCCAGGGGCAGCATGCCGGTATTAGTTGTAGCACAGAGGGAGATCTTGCGGCAGTTTCTCAGAAATCTCCCTTACATGTCGGTTGTCGGAGCCTAAAGTAAGCAAGAAAGAAGGAAAAACAAAAGTAGGGTTGCAATAGACTCTAAGCATAGGAGAACATGGAAGAATGGTGGACTAGTTGGCTACTGCCTCTGCAAGGACAGGCTAGGAGATATATCTCTCCATCTAGCTAACAACACCAAAAAACTCAATGAACTCTAAAGAAACACACTAAACTGACAAACCCTGAACCCTAGCGATCTCAAGCAAGCTAGAGCCATCCTAATATCCCACGGCCCCCCCGCGATCCCCAAAGCCCGCGCCCCGCCAGCGTGCCAACCCCCGCACGTCTCAAGACACAGAGTATGATGTGAAAGAAACATCATAAAACCAAATACCCGATGCCTAATTCCTAATGGCAATTGGTATCAACAAAGCCAAAACACTATCCTATCCTAGGGCATAGTATGTGAAACAACAACCCACTAGTGGCCGCACACCACAAAGTCACATGCCCCATAGCAGTATACCTCCTAGCCACGTATCCACATATCCACCCATCCGCATACCCGCACATTAGCGCATCCGTTCAACTGCATATCCCCAAAACCGCATGGCCGCATTCCCCACAGGCGATCCGGCACCGGCAACATTGAAGCTGAAAGATTAGTCTACCGGCAGTTGACTCTAATGTTCTACCAACTCGGCCAGCAACTGAATGAGGGGTAATTTTTAGTATGATAGTTGGCTTGGGCTAGCTCGTTTCTCCAACGAATCCTGTCCGAACGGCATTAGCAGCCCAAGATATGACATTCCCGAAACTAGTACCTGCGGGTCCCCAGTCTCTACGATACATCATAGAGCCCTCCCCCACCCCCCCATCCAATTACCACCACTTTAGGATAGAGCCGGCATGGCCCTTTACTCATGGATGGCTGGGGGCCAAGAACCCTGTGCACCCCTCGGCGAAACCCTCCTTCTCTACCCCAGATCGGAAGCCCCCGGGGTGCCCCCCAAATGACCAGCCTTACCCCGTACAGGATTAATGATAGATGAAGAGATGAAAGGTAATAGGTGGGGGCTTAAGGCTTCAGTGCGCGCTCCCAAGAGCCTTGATAATTATATGTCAGTCTATCGAACCCTAAATTAATACCAGTGGTTACATAACTTTGTGCTCTAAAAACCGCCCCCGTATAATGGAGGACTTCATGTACATGTACTGGTAGAGGTTTAGGAATGGATCGCCATAATGCCAGCCAGACACACGTCCCAGGCATATTGAACCAGAACATTTGAGTCCTAATTTAGCATGGGAGAACAGATGCCCACAGACAATTCTCCATACAAATTTTTACCCCCTGTGTTCGGGTTCAATATGCCTGGGAGGTGCACATCATTACACCAACGGGCTACTGTTCCGGGAGTGAATATTGCTTCCGTTTGTTAGAAAATCATCCGTTAACCTTAGTCTTGTAAAGGTGTGGCGCCAGTTGTGTTATAGACGGAAAAACTCTAGGAATCTAGAAATCTGTGCCTGCAGGAAGTTGACCAATAAAGCGCAGAGCCGAGGTTCCTGGGGATCTTTTTAAGGTCCGAACTTACCCGCATGCTCTCAAATGCATGTGCTCCTTTGACCCTTATTTGTGGTCAAATTGATATCAGGACGGTGTTGTCGATTATCGGCTTCATGAGAAGGACTCAAGCATAGTAGTATAGTAGGCGTTGGATACCGTACCACCTGAGACTGCTCGGGTAAGGTTCCGAGAGGCACGCTGTTCTTGGTAGGGGCTATGGGGAAAGACTGGCCTTGGGCGCATGGTCAATGCCTATTCCACACTAACTATAAGTATTTTGAGCACTTTGGCCACAATTTATGCCCTGGCTACTTACATAGGAGATAGTACATTACTCCTTCACCTTCAATGTTTTGATAAACCCGGATGATATCATAAAGTGGGTTGAACCACGCTGATGCTCCAGTTGTGGCCCCAGGGGATTTCTTCTGGAGCGTAGAGCCGGGATTCGCCTGTTAACCTCAACCTAAAAAATTGATGGTTAATATTGCACTCGCACTGGCTCTGTACCATGCTACTTTCCGTTGATCTACTGAATCAGGCCTGCCTCTCGGCAAAGCTTCAATAAAATATTTGTGTCACTATTGGCCCCGCAGTCTGGGTTGTCAAGGCAGTGGTGCCGCGGTAAAGAAGTAAAGCATTCTATTGGGCGAGGAAATGCCTTTTGCTTAGGCGACTTCTATCTTGCGACACTTTGGGTCGTCAGTTCCACATAGAGCTAGGGAGCGGGGGCTTTTTCCCCTGCATGAGTGGTCCCTATTCCCCGCGGTCACTTGACATTGTCAATCATCTCTCCAAAATGCAAGGCTGGCGAGCTCTAGTATCATAAAGTTCATAGAACTAATTGCCGAAATTTCTTTCATTTGGCAGTTCGAGCTTTTTGATAATTTGGTTGTTCAAACTCTTGCATGTGCAATGTTTGAACCATACCAAGACGCGCGGTGCGTGTACGTACCCTTACTGAAGCTATTTATTCATCACCGGCCATAATCGCTCACCCAACCTTGTTGTAACCTTCCGCCTTGTGTCCCTGATGAAAGGCCGAGAGTACACAATCCTAGGGCAAAGTTCAATTGACAAACCGGGGTGAATAGAAACTCCCTTCAAGCAAAGATGACTTTAGGGCAGCTGAGGAAAGACCTATCACAATATCTACCCATCGAACATCTGGTATCATATCGGTAGGGATGATTGTTTTAGGTAGAGCTGCCTGAATGGTGGCCGCTGGGGCGCTCTTTCCGGGCGGTAGGCTGGGGCGCTCGGGAGAGCCCGGATTGTATCGATACCTCCTGCAGGCATGCTTACCCCAGGGCCGCCTTTGAACGAGTCCCCACTTCGCTGCATGAACCCGATGGATACAGGAACTCAGGATCAGAGCAGGGTTGTGCCCGTGTATACCAGTATGGTCAATCTTTGACTACCGTAAGAGCTCGGATAATTGAAACTTGCTCTAGGAAGCTAGAGTTGCCTTTGCTGGTAAGACCTGGCGCTTTTTTGTCATCTTTTATCTTAAGCTAGGGCTCAGGCCCAGTCCCCGCAGTCCTTTCGCTCTCATATCCCAGAGAGGGAATTCGGGACGTCTTAGTGCGAGATTCAATTATCCAAATTCTTATAATACTAGAATAGGAATGCTTTCAAGTCTACAATAACCACCAAGTTCCTCCAAGCCTCTCGAATTCTGGAGGTCAACCCGAGCTTTTCGGTATGAAAAAACAGGGATATATCTCTTGTGGCTGGGAGTTAGTGCTTTACTATATCATAACAGAATGGATCTTGACGGTTGGGAGATTGTAGGGGGGGTGGGGTGTTTATTGGGCAGATTTTGCTTCGGAATGAGGTGAAAGAAAAAACACAGCATACGGGGTCTGTTCTACCATACCCGGGCTGTGTGTAGGCTTCTAGTTCATCACGGGTACTAGGGTATCTCCTTGAATATACTCGAGCCTACTGGTGTCTTATGGGAGCTCTCACCACCAAAGTGCTTTGTCTGACCTCCCTCTTTCACACCCTCCCCCCCTCTCCTTCCATCTACTACTCTAGTATCAAAAACCCCTTAAAGTCAAAGCACTCACGTCAATCCCAATGAGCCAAAAAAGCTAATTACATTCTACAGATAAGTTTCATATGATACACCAATTCCAATCCGCTCAAACCAGCGAAGAGAATCATAAGGAATATGGTCTAGGGTTCTGTTCGAAGTTTGCAGCTCACCCCTCTACATACCAATCTCCAGGTATACTAACACTAGGCAGCCTTAGACTACCAATTTATTCAAGATGTCCAAACCGCGGGAACACAACACGGGCCAAAATGAGACTTCGGAAAGTTGGAGTGAAAGGGCTGGATTTAGCATTATTACCAAGGCGGCACGGTGCGCCTATTTCTAGAGTAGGATGCCAATTTGAGCTCAGCACTTATAGTAGATGGTGTCCCATTGGTGCGCCATTCTCTCAACTATCGTGCTCGGGCAGAATCTCATCTACGCAGCTTCGGGCTTCCAATATGAGCCACTTTTCATTGCTTAATATAGCTCATGACGGGAAAACTGTATTGAAGGAATTCTCGTGAAAGCCTTGTTTATCCGAGGGCTTTGTCACTTGTTCTATGGAGCATCACTCTAATGTAAGCTCCCATGATCCTTTACATTTAATTTTAATAACTCCCGACGGCCCCAGTTGATAGCTTCTACGGGACCCTGCAGACTGCTCCTATGGGCATTTCCTAGCACGGAACCTGGGTACGACAGAAAGGCCTTTCGTGATAAAACCGTTCGATCAGGAAAGGGTTCCCCAATTGCCCAGGAGGGGATTAAAGAAGTACAAAATACTTTTTCACGAAAACCAACTCAGCATCCGCACTCACACAGTGTACCGTTTGCTCCGTGAAACATGGTAACCTTGGTGGAGGGTGACTTTCGATTCTGGGGTATTTAAGTGCTTACTTTCACCGCTGCTTCCTGCTCCTCTCCACCTCACGCAATTGCAAGAAGAACACCATCGCCCACAACAGCAGATCAAACCAATACAAACCGGCAGTATTGTATTCACCAAAGTGTCCACAATGAGGTAAGTTGTTAATTTGTAGTCTGTTATCACCTCTAATCTATATCTGCAGCGTGTCACCTTTTGGTTATGGGCAATGGATTGCTCTCGAACTTATGAACCGCTCCAACGATTCCATTTGGATCACTGGCATAAATCTTGATTACGGAAAGCTCTACGATGGTTCTAGCATGGATAACGAGGTTAATCCTGGAGGCATAATCGGCACCGAAATCAAGTCGAAACAGCCATATACGCTTTACTCCTGTGGACGAAAAAACTCACCCTCTGGCACAGAGGGCACTGTTACGGTATCCGACAAAAAAAACCAAGGAGATCGGATTGCGGATATTTATTGGGATTGCCCTTATTCTGGTAGAAATAAATTGGAGAAGCGAAAGGCGAATAAAGATTGGCTTGTTGATGTGCCGGCTGTTTTACCGGATGGGGCAATAGGTCATGTTACAGTCAAGATCAGGAAGGATGATTGATATTTCGACCAATTTTAATGCTTCCAAGTAACCGCTTTTTTGTTTTTTTCAAATGTTGGTTTGGGAGGAGAGATTTTGGTTCTTCTTAGGGATTTGGAGATTTCTTTTGGGTTTCTCTGTCGAGGGAGGATTACTCTCGTTTCTAGGTTAGTTTACTTTATCTATCATTTCGTCGTTGAGCCGGGAGGCCTCACACAATGCGGAAGCGAAGCCCAACGAAACGTTTATCATGATGGTGATTTGACTGAATGTTGAGGTCAAGCATCAGAGTGCGTTCTTGTATCACCACGGCAACCCATGCTCGCTAAACCACTTTTGGAGACATGAGCACTGCAACGGGCTTTGGACGTTGCAAATTAAGAAGGCACCTGTGAAAATATTCGTAAGACATGAAAAAAACGCACGATTGGCTAGAAAATTGTATTATCGCAAGTTGTATAAATAGACTAAAACGCCGGCTCCTGCCAGCCTGCCCTAGAGGAACCTGTACGAGTACTCGAGTATGCAAAAGTATATTACAGCGATTTACAAGCATCCTCCCGCCTTACGCACTCCGACGGTGGCACTCCATCAATTGGCGAGGGCTCGAACCCGAGATCGCGCGTGTCCGCTGTCTTGACGAATTTCATGCTGAGGGATATGCGAAAGAGGGCTGGTCTTTATGATAACCCACACGCATAATAGAACACGGGGATAAAAAGTCCAGGACTCAGGATTGCCTATCGATACCGACAATCAAAAATTCAGCAATGCCCTATCAAACCGCAGTATGATATAATGGAGAGGAAGAGATACCTATGCAAAACCGGAAACGATAACGTTTGGTTTCATGGAAACGGCAATCAACCGCCATTGGTCCACACCCACTAACAGCCAGAAGATCTCCCGCATAAAGCTATGCTGGCTCGACTGTAGGTTAAGCAAGTTCGCGAGCTGTTAACCCCAACGACCCGATCTTCAACCCTCAGGAGGTTATGGGCATCTCTCCAGTGTTTCAAAACACAATTGTAGCGATGGGTTGTCATAAAAAGGATGGGCTACGGTATGACATGGTAGGTATGGGTCCTATTTGATACGAGGATCTGGAGAATCCCAACCTCAAAAGAGCTACATGCAGGGATCTTCAGGTCCAGGAACTACAATAGCCAGACAATCCCACCAAGGCCACCCTGTTCAATCATGCATACCCTAACCCTAGTTTCACAACTCTCCCCCGTCCCCAAACCTCCCTCAATCCTGCCGGTACCTCACATCTCCCGGAGATCCGGCAAAATCATACAACTAACACATAATACCGCCGGAGCAATTAAACCAAGTGCTAGCCTTACTCTCTCTCCCCCCTACAGGCCAATCATGGCACCCCTTTTCCGTCTCCTCTTCCCCATCCTCCTCCCCTTACTCCCAACCCTAACAACGGCCTGGACCGACCTCTCGGACGAAACCCTCGCCCGGTTGCCAACCCCCTCAGACACGGAGTTTGACATAACCTCCGGCACCCTCCTCTCCCCAATCCTAATCCCGCGTGTCCCCGGCACCGAAGGCTCGCTGAAGGTGCTGAGCCACTTCCAAAACTTCTTCGCAAAGAAGCTGCCGTACTGGAAGACGTCGACCCAGAACTCAACGACCACGACGCCCACCTCGAACGGGGCAGAGATACCCTTCGTCAACTTTTACGCTACACGAGACCCGCCGTGGGCCGGTGAGGGGAATGTAGGCCGGTTGGTGCTGGTAGCGCACTACGATTCCAAGAGCACGCCGGAGGGCTTCATCGGTGCGACTGACTCGGCGGTGCCGTGTGCCGTGCTGATGCATGCGGCCCAGGCGGTCGACGAGGCACTGACGAGAAAGTGGGAAGACATGCGGGTGAAGGGACTTGCCGGCGACGGATTGGGAGACGGGGATGGGCACCAGGACGCTTACCGTGGTGTCATGATCTTATTCCTCGACGGGGAGGAGGCATTTCATTCTTGGACTCATGAAGATTCCCTGTATGGTGCTAGGTATCCCCCCCCCCGACCCCGCACTCCGCTCGGAACCGAGCTAACGAAAAGCCAGGAGCCTAGCAAATGTCTGGGAATCAACGCCGCACGCCGCCCTCTCCCAACGCAAGAACCACATCTCGAGCATAGACCTCTTCCTCCTCCTCGATCTGCTGGGTTCCAAATCCCCCACCATCCCTTCCTACTTTCCCACAACCCACTGGGCCTACACGCACATGGCGACGCTGGAATCCCGTCTACGCCGGCTAAACCACTTCCTCTCGCACAAGACCTCGCCCAATCCCTGGCTCTTCGAGCCCGCCACTATGCAGGAGAAGCACTCCATGATGATCCAGGACGACCATATCCCGTTCCTGGCTAGAGGGGTAGAGGTGCTGCACGTCATACCCGCCCCGTTTCCGAGGGTTTGGCATGTCATGGAGGACGATGGAAAGCACTTGGATATGCCTACTGTTAAGGACTGGGCAAGGCTTACTGCCGCCTTCCTGGCGGGGTGGTTGGGGTTGGAGGGGTTTGTGGAAGCGCCGTTGGAGGTTATGCCTGTTGCTAGTGGCAGTGCTGGGGAGGCGGGGGATGTTACGTCTGGGGCCGTTAGAGGGCGGGGGGTGAGGATGAAGACCGAGCTCTAGCAATTATAGCCCCGGGGGCGGGGAGGTGGGTTTTCTGACTGCTTTCTTGTAGGGTGATAGAAATAGAGGCTTTGCGGTGCAATGTTCCTCGAACAATGAGGAGGAAAAATTCAGAGAAGTGCATACCAGGATTCTTGTGCGCTCTCCCCTCCCTTTTTTCCCTTTTTATTTTTTATCATAGCTCAATTTATATTATCACGGCAGTGTGTTTCAACACATTCAGTAGTTTTTTTATATTAGTTTTTTGCTTCTCCATTCAACTTATCCCCTCCCCTCCCCCTCACAGTTACTTCGTAACGATAGAGATAACATCCTCATCAGCAACCACATGCCCCAACCCAACCCTCTGCGGTACATGTCGAGCACTGGCGCCCCAAACAAGCGCGTACTTGAAACTTTCCTTGAGACTACGATGCACCTGATCACACACGTCCTCCACCGTCGCGCCCTGCCGCACGATCAGGGCCTCGGAAAAGTTGGGCTGCACGCCCCTGCGCTTCGTGTAGATACGCATCAGGTTTAGCTCCTGCCAGGCGCGGTCCACGACATCAGTGATGCCCAGGTCTAGCTCGCAGGACATGACAACGGTGTGGTCCTCGTGCGCGAGCTGGTCGAGGAATTGCATGCTTATGCAATCGATTTTGTTGTAGACGTAGAGGCTAGAGTGGAGGAGTTAGTTTGGGAAGTAGGAGGAGGAGAAAAAGGGGAGGGCAAATATGGGGAGGGCACCATTTTATGTAGCGGCGGTGAGGGGCCATGATTACGTCTATGAAGTCGTCGACGGTTGCTAGATTTGTCAGCCTTTTCGACAGAGGAGGTAGAGGCGGGGAGGGGGGTCAGCACCATTCTCATCTCGAATCAACACCTCGCAATTGAGCATCTTGTAGTCTCTCAAGATGTTGTATATCATCTATCAAACCCCCCAATTAGCCCCCCCCCTCTCCCCCACCAACCAATCCTTCTTCTTCTCCAACCGGAACACATCAGACAAACCTTCTCATCCAAATACTTTGGCGTGCTCATAAAACTCAACTTCATCCCACCAGCCTTCTTCGCCTTGAGGTAGATATTCGGCGGCTCCCTATTCAACCTAATACCCACCGCCTCCAACTCCCTCTCCAGCAGCGCCCTCTGCTCCGCCTTCTTCGTAGCGTCCAGCACCATCATTATCAAATCGCTAGTCTTCGCGGCCGAGATGACCTGTCTCCCCCTCCCCTTACCCTCCGACGCGCCCTCGATGATCCCGGGCAGATCCAGGATCTGTATCTCGGCGCCGCCGTACTCGAGCACGCCGGGGATGGCGGTGAGGGTGGTGAAGGAGTAGGCCGCCACCTCCGACTTGGTCTTTGTGATTTTCGAGAGGAGCGTGGATTTCCCCACCGACGGGAAGCCGACCAGGGCGATTCGGGCATCTTGGCAAGGTAAAAATATCACATATCAGTTTCAATTGCATAATATCTATCTATCTATCTATCTATCTATTTATTTATCTATTCACTCCTACCAGAAGGGGAGGGAGGAGGTGAGCGACTTACCGCCGGATTTGGATACGTCGAAACCGGTGCCCGCCCCTGCTCCTGCCCCCGGCGCTGGTTCTAAAAGCTGTGCGCGGAGGCGTGCGAGTTTGCCTTTTAGCAGCCCGAGATGATATTCCGTTGCTTTGTTCTTTCTGTATTGTTGGATCGTCGTGTGCTTTGTTAGTGACTTTGTCGTGTCTTGGTAGTAGGGGTAGTGGTAGTGGTAGTAGGTGGCGGGGAAAAAGTATGCAGGGAAGGAAGAAGACTGACTGGGTCCTCCGCATCTCCTCTTCGATTTCTTTGATTTTCTCGCTGACGCCCATGGTTACCGATTTCTGCTGCTTTTGCTCCTTCTAGAGTTATGTATCGTAGGTAGGTAGGTGTATTCGTGGTACAGTTCAGTTGAGGCAAGGTCGTTTGCTGGTAACAGTACTTGGCAAGTCGAGTTCAGATGCGGGACGAAAGTTTGGAGGGGCAGGAATTTTGGTTCCAGCGCTCCCGTGGTCCGTGCCTTCATTCTTTCTTGGCGGGGTGGGGGTTACATGCCTTGGCCAACCTATTGAGAAAACCCCTAGGGAAAAGTCATATCACATTCGTTCTTCAACCCCATCAATCTAGTCATATAATACCTATATTGGTGCACAAAAGAGATCTCATTATAATTAATTAGATAGCGAGGCCATTGTTTCTAAACAAATCCAACCAACGAGGTATGACTTATATAGAAGCACCTCCCAAGTCATAAAAGGGGGGGGGGGGATGTAGGATAGGACGGAAGATGCCCAGAACAAGAGCACAAAAGGCACAAATATAAGAGGGACAAACATGGTATATACACCCCCATACTTTTTTCCCCCGCCCACCAACCTCCTCCTCCACCCCCCTCCTCTCAAACGCCTCTCTAAACCGTCTCCTGTTTTGGTAATTTTCTGTATAGACCGTCGAGTTTTCAATTCTCATCATCGACAACAATCACCCATAACTTGCACCGGCTAGCACTACCTCTAGTAACTCAAAGGAGTAAAGGGAAAAAGGCTAAGGGAAAAAAAAGCAACTAATAATAAAAAGATACCAAGTATTGCAACAGAAGATAAAACTATAGGAAACAAAAAAATGGAATCTGAACGCTCCTCTCCTTTCAAAGATGAATAGTTTCCCACTTGGTGCAGGATATGGTCGATATGTCCCCCATTCCGCTCACCTTGCGATGCCGGTTCCGTTTGTATCCATAGGAGTTATCCCACCACGTCGCGATGTCTCCAGCCTAGAGCCAACAGCGAAGTCCCCGCCCAAGGCCATTTCGTCCTCATCAGCGCTCTCTTCCTCCCCTTCACTATCCTCTAACCCTTCCTCCTCGCTACTATATTCGACCTCCTCCTCCTCCTCCTCCGCTGCTGCCCCAGACCTTGCAGTTTCATCCAAGAGAGATATATCCTCCGGGCGACTCCTCAACCAACCCATCCTCGGGCCACTGCGCGCTCGCTCCGACACACGAAATCCATAGATACGCATCTCGTATTGCTTCCCTTTTCCTAACCCAGGTGCAAGGTTTGCGGCCAATACCCCGTTGATAGATGGTGCACTAGCCTGGCTCACTCCTTTTTTACCACCTGCGGAATTCAGACTGGCGCCAGATAAAACCTCCTTGCGGCCATTACCAGATGTATCCAGTTCCGGAAAAGTCATCAAAAATAGAGAGGCAAATGTAGTTCCGAAATAAGCCCCATCAACCGTCTGAAATCGGGAGTTTGGCGGAACGTAGATATCGCAGCATGATGGACAGAAAAGCTTAACCGTCTCTACACCAGGGGTGTCCGAATATCCACAGGGAAGGACCCGGGCTTGCGTGCAGTAAACACGTGGACAGAAGCCAAAGTGATTCGCTAAATATTTGTCATACATCATCTGAATTCCTTGACGGGATGTGATGAATCGCTGATGGATAAGGCCATAAAGAAGCTCTGCAGACGATTCGATGACAGATAAATCAGAGGCTACTCGCATATGGGCCGAGCGGCGACGGTAGGCACCCCCTTGAGCGCCGGTTTGCTCGGACAGTGATTCGGATGCGGACCCCTGACTGTCGGAGTCGTCTTCTGGTTCCACATCGAGTATCATTTCCAAAGCTTCTTTGTACCTTGATTCAAACAAAATCATTAGCCCGCAATCCTAAAAGAGTGAAAAATCAAATCAAAAAAGATGAAGAAAAATCACGCCCTGTCCGAAAGCACGATAATGGAATAGAAAAGGGGCACAACACTGTTCTGCAATGGATAAAAGAATAAAAACAAACGAACAAATAATCAAGACCACTTACATAGGAACCATTTGGCCTAGGCCTGTCAAATTAAAATCATCTTCAATGAACTCTTCTGTGACTTCAGCAAAGTATTCATGTCCTAGCATGGAACAAAAGTTGCCGATCCAGGACTCTTCCTCCTCCATATCGTCTTCCTCTTCCTCTTCCTCTACTTCCGAATTTTCTTCCTCTTCAGACACAGATTGGTCCGACGAGTGCGAATGGACTGGGGAAGTTTGAAAGGTGGTAGAGGTAGGATGTTGAGGAGGAGAACGTGTTTGGGCTGGACTCATCGAAAATATGCACGCATGTGCGGAGGTGCATGTCAGCCTGGTTGGGGAAAAGAACAAGGAAAAGGATTAGACTTGGTGGTGGGGGGAACAACCCCGGCAAACACAAGCCAGCAGGGGGAGGAGGGGGGGAGGGGGGGAGTGGGTGGGTGGATGGACGAGGGGTAGGCAGCAAACAGTTGGAGAAACGCAGAAGAAGCACGACCAAAGGCAACAACAACAAAAAGATGACAGGGGGGATTAAGGCTCGGGGGAAAGCGCACCGTATCTTCCCGCCAACTCGGCGTTCTGCAGTCTTCCACTACCAAGGGCAGCAGAAGAATTAATATCTCCGTCCCTTCTAGCGTAGTCTCCAACCTCGTCTCTCTTCACAATTCCAATTCCCCGGCGCACAAGACCGGCGGGAGCTTGACCCCTTCCTAGTTGATCAAGAGCTCCGCTTCTTCGATAGAGACCAGCGCTTCTCAGGGCTGTAAGATCGTAAAATTCGTCGTTACCCTCTTCGTCGTCTTTCTCAACTGGATCTGGAATAATGGGTGGGCAAGCGTGGATTGTTGTAACAGCTGTGGTTGTGGCAGTGGAGGTGGTTGTGGTTGTGGCAGAGGTGGAGGCTGTTGCAACAACTGGAGGAGCTGGTGCGGCTCGTGTGTGGATTTGCGAGTGGCCGGCGCCGTCTTCGGGAACGAGCAGGTCAGAATCAGAGTGTATCAGATCCTCCGTGGCAAAAGTCCCCCCTATCACAGAAGATAGCGGTACTTCCGAGCCTTTGACCCTTACAGACCCTGCCCGCTCTCTTACAAGGCCTTGTTTGTTGTCCGGAGAAGAGTGTAGATTTGTCGAGTCGCGGAGTAAGTTTGATTGTGACTGTTGGTGTAGTTGTTGTTTTCTAGCCTCCGGCACTGGCGGCGGGGTCGGTGGAGAGTCGGGGGAATCGGGCAACAGTTGGTAATGGCGAGCGTCCGGGTAGTTTGCGTCCAGCTGCTCTCGACTGTTATCGGTACTCGTGGGCGGCGGGGTCGGTGGCATTCAGCGAGCAGAAATCCTTGAACGTAAATTGTGACGCTGCTTTCTTTCTTGCTTTCTTTCCCCCCCGAGATAGCCAAAGGTATCGTACAAAAAGCACTATGGTATTATAGGAACTCTTCACTATCGATATGTTATCAGACCTTCCCCCTTTTTTTTTTGTTTTGTCTGTTTTCCTGTTTTTTTTGTTTTTTTTTTCTTCCTAACTTTTACCGCGATTATCAGTCACCGTCAGAACCATAGAAGTGATGGAACCCATCAACCTTACCAGTCAAGTCAGATCAACCCTCTCCCCTTCTTCCCCCTCAGCCCTTTTCGCAACTAAATAAAAATAAAAATAAAAGCAAAGGGGGTCAACAGAGCAAAAGGGGAATAGAACGACGTGAGCAGGTCAGGGTCGGTAATAGAGCGACAGCCCGGGCGAATTGACAGGGCTTGGTTCTAATGGGAACAAAAGAAGTGTATGTAGGTACTGACGGAACTTGTATGAGAGAGACGTTGCGTATGATGAGATACCGGTATGTGTTACCCTTCTCTCTCGTTACTTGCTCCGTCACTATCACAAAATCAGGAGAAGAAGATAGAATCAGGGGTGGAAAAGCGCCGTAGGGGTATGGTAATGAGATGGAAGTGAGTGCGCGTGACGATGATAAAAATTTATGGGGGGGGGGAAGGGTGAGAGAAATTCTACAACAAATACAGTGAGATTGGGAATGAAGGATAGCCCGGTATGGTAGGGGGAATGGAAGAGTATGGTAAGGGCACAGAAAGACAGCCAGGTTTGAAGACTATAGAGAGGCTCACAGCTATCATGCCAACCGCCACCACAAAGTGCACGACCGGACATCCTGAATGTGGTGCACTGCAGTCCTTCATCGCAAGTACCCATAATCCATAATCCTCCCATATCAAAAGTTTAGCCTGATCTGCAGCCAGGGCCCAAGTGGTGTTCTCTGGGCCAATCTTAAGCCTTTTTCGTTCCTCTCAGTTTTTCCCCGTACTGGGCCCCTACTGGCTGGCATCCTGTAGATTATAGTGTCGCTAACTTAGATCTCGATGCGATCAAGACAGCTCCCCCCCCACGAAGCTAGGGACGAAGAATTTTATGATTGGATGGAATAGAGGATCCAAATTAACCGCAGTACTCGAGTACTGTACAAGTATACCACCCAGGGAATCATTAAACCTTTCACCGACCTATCCCCCAATCTATCACTACAGGAATCGGATGAAAGAAACATGTTGAATGCAGCGCTACCGTACCATTTTCCTTTGTTGGTCAACAGCTCACGGCTGCGATGGTTGCTATGACCCAAGTTTCTGTTATGCTTGGTTAGACACCAGCAAATTGGGTGGAACCTGGTCTGGATAACCTAACCTAGTCGAGCGCCCCTCCACACCTATGCCGCTACGTTACCGGTATGATATGATACCAAGTTCCCGATCGAGCATTAAACAAATATACCCGCAAGATCCCCGATTTGCCCACAGCAACCCATCCGTATTTCCGGCACCTCTCGCCGTGAGACACAACACTCAGACAAACCCACCACCACCACCACAATCCAATACACAAAACCATGCCCACAAAAGGCTCTCCACGAACTCCAAAACCACCGGCAAAAACCTCCACCACCGTCTCCTCCTTAAAACCCTCCAAGACCCCCTCCAACTGGCCTCCTGAAATAACATACCTGACCCGTCCCCACCTTAGCAAATCCCTCCCCGCCGAAACCATCATTGGCCTCTCTCTATCCACCACAAACCCCCCCTCCGCCCCCTCCACCCTGACCAAAATCCGCAGAATCACCGACCCAGCACACCCAGCATTAGGCCAGCTCGGACTCTTCGCCGCAAAAACCCTTCCCGCACGCTCCTTCATCCTGGACTACTTGGGCTACGTGCATGATGACAACGACCTCGATGAGTTGTCGGATTACGACCTCTGTCTGGACCGGGAGTTATGTGTTGGCGTGGACGCGCGCAGGATGGGAAACGAAGGGAGGATGGTTAACGACTATAGGGGAGTCCCGGGCTTCGTGAGGGCTAATGTTATTTTCGAGACCAGGAGGGTTGGGGGTGGTGATGGGGGGGAGGTTAGGATGGGGCTGTGGGTTGGGAGTAGAGATGTGAAGAAGGGGGTTGAATTATGTGTTAGCTATGGGAAGGGGTTCTGGAAGGAACGGCTAGGGGAAGGGGAGGATTTAAGCTTAAATTAGATAGGACGTTAATATCCGTTGTGCTAACGGAGTTGAGTATCGAGCCGGGCTATGGTGGGGTGGGGCGGTAATCATCCCGTACAAAAGACTTGCCGTAAGACCCACACCCTACTGGTGTTTCGTCGAAACACAACCTAAAGGTAATCAAGCTTGACCGAACCTCACCACCATCTGGATAAACATATTTCCGAAAAAAGAACAGTGCAGCGCCAGCAAAGCACCATAGTTACCCGGCACTTCCCGGGCCCTTCCCTCCATCCATAATTCATCCATCTCCTTGCTTCCCAAAAACCCAAAAACACCAGAATTCATCCCACCTCCCAAAGCCAATAAAGCAACCCCCCAATTCCCCCCATCCCCCTTTCCGCCCCAAAGCCAACAACGCCACAGCAACAAACGAACAAACAAATAAACACTAAAAATGGCGACCTTCGCCACCGGCCTTTGGAACTCCATCTTCACACCCGGTGCCAACTCTTCCCTCGTACTCGCGACGCACGCTTCCTTCTTCGCGCTGCAACTGACCTTCCTCGCGCTCCTGGCCGGCACACACAGTTACCACTTCGTCATCCTGAGCTTCATCTGCGCGGGTCTGTGGATGGGAATTACGTGGTTTATCGGGGAAATTGAGATCCTCAAACGGGAGCAGGAGGAGGTTAAGGAGAGGCTGGGGGTGGATGTGACGAGAAAGGTGAAGGGGGGGGAGTAGAGTAGAGTAGGGAGAGCCTTGTGTGTTAAGGATGGATGAATAGATGAGTGGATGAATGGGTGATGTTTGTCTATGGCACAACGTTGATTTGCGGTGCTGCAAATGTAATAAGGAGGAATAATATACCAGAATAAATCATTAAACTGGAAGGAAATTCCTTTCCCCCTCCTCCTAGTTCACCGGATAGCTGATGCTTGCCATATCCCATTTGTAATTTACCCGCTCAGCGGCCCTCATATTCCCCAATTTCAATTGAGATTTCAACATAAAGCAACATGGCGCAGCGGAAGCGCGCCGGGCTCATAACCCGGAGGTCGCACGATCGAAACGTGCTGTTGCTAAGTCATCTTTTTTTTTCTTTCGGTGGGCTCGGTGGGTGTTCGAGTCGCTGTGCGGTGCGATTATTTTTTTAATGTCTACCATTATCTGTTTGCGTGGGTAGGGTTGAGGAGGGACCGGGTTTTTTTTGTTTTATATTGGGTGAGTGAGTCACAGTTTGTGGTTCGGTTTTGGTTAGTGTGGATGTCGATCACTTTGGCTAAATGGCACGGTCACAATAGAGGGTGGTGTTCCGTCAATAGTAATGCTAAGCAATACGAATGAGTTGACTTATATGATGAATAGGATAACGGTCATCCCTAATTATCGCCGCAATATGCTCCTATTATTCGAGTAGATAACCAAAATCGAAAGGAATCTCTATGCTACCAAACTAAATCAAACCTCACCCCATTCACTCCCGCCATGCACTCCCAGCCTTGATCAAATCCGCTGCCTGTGATAGCCACGTTAGCACACGCCACTCCACCCAACATGGACAAAAAAAGCTCACCTTCTCAGCAACAGCATAAACCGTACTCTGCACATGCGCGGCCGGGATCAACGGCTGCACACTAGCATCCACAACCCTCAAATTCCGCACCCCATAAACCCTCAACTCGCCATCCACGACGCCGCCCAGCTCCCTCTTCATCATGGAACAAGTGCCCGTCATATGATACATATAAGTCGGCCCCTCCCTCATCGCCCTCTCAATCTGCTCATCGGAGCTCACTCCCGGTCCGGGGGACATCTCTTCGAGTCCCAGCTCGCGCATTTCGTCCGTTGCGACGATCTTGCGCGTGTACTTGAACGCTTCTATGGAGATTCTGGTGTCGAGGGGGTGGGAGAGGTACCTGGTGTTCACGGCCGGTATGCCGGCGAGGAGGGATGAGGAGGTTGCCGTGATGGTGCCGCGGCTGAGGGGGTGCATCACCGAGTAGATCATGCCGCCTTCGTTGAACCAGACCAGTTCCACCCCGGCCATGTTGGGCGTGGCCAGGTGGCGGAGGAGGATTTTGAGTTGGGCTTGGTAGCCTTTGGATATGCTGGGGTCTGGGTCGGAGGAGGGTTGGCTGGGTGGTGGTGGTGGTGGTGGTGGGGAGGTGAGGTTTTGGAGGTTGTCTGAGGGTAGGTCTGAGAGGGGGAGCATGGCTATTATGTTTGAGCCGGTGTTGGTGAGGGGGCCTGCGGTTTGTGGATCGTGGTTATATGAGATTGGGGAATATATCTTTTGGTCAAAAGTGGTGAGTGAGGGGTGGGATGCTTACCGTCTTGTTTTGCTTTGTATAAATCGTACATTTCTTTGTAGAAGGTTGTGTTGGTCGTGAGGTTT
>Ga0307510_10002300_pt1 | contig 21581 bp, 20 predicted proteins | sample 12_EM_MG_FD_207224 | JGI IMG/M metagenome (GOLD analysis project Ga0307510, IMG submission 207224) | Populus trichocarpa ectomycorrhiza microbial communities from riparian zone in the Pacific Northwest, United States - 12_EM | ecosystem: Host-associated > Plants > Roots > Unclassified | place... | reverse complement strand
TTACCGTTGAGTTGGAATGTATTTCCGTCGAGCTTTCACAGCATTTATGGGGAGTCGGTCGTAAAACTCTCATACTCTATCCCACATGCTTTGGGTCAGATTTTCGGCCTTCATATCTTGCGCAGTTCTGTGCATCATGCTTGCCTCCCCCCCCTCGTTTTGAATGCCTTTACATTGACGTTCCACTTGGGTACATGTGGCAGAACGTCATCGACGACCCTGACGCCCAATGGCTGGAACTTTTACGCCCTTTTAACACCATGAAGCATTTGCGCCTATCCCGAGCTGTCACTCCCAGTGTCGCACAAGTTCTGGGAAGGCTTCCATCGGAACGGGTCACGGAAGTGCTACCAGCGCTGGAAATTGTTTTCATATCAGAACTCGACCTCATTCAAGTTGGACCTGCCAGTGTGAAGGAAGCGATAACTGGATTTGCTGATGCCCGACAGCTTTCCGGCCACCCTGTGTCTATCTACGATTGGGAGGAGTGGGAGACCAGGGAGAAACTCACTGAAGGAAAATAAAAATATTATTAATAGGCGCTTTCCGATTTTCCTTCCATAAAGTTTTGACCTCATCCACTATCTGTTACCAATTTTCCGTTACACTTCAACACTTGTTTCGCTCCCGAGACACCAGTTAAGCCGTACCTTTTTGCTACCACCATCGCCATCAAGCTCGTTCAACTTCCGTTATAATCTGATGGTGTGGCTTTGGCGTATCCCAGAGCATACTATCTGCCTACCCAACGGCGAGGTAGACGAGCCATTTGGAAACACTATGAAGATTGAGACTATCAATCTGCCCTATCATGAATAGTACCTTGACGTGTATGAAACGCGCGACCATATATTAACGTATATTAACCCTTACTCAAGTAGTCCTCCACGACACGCAAGACAATCGTGACTGAACAAAGGGGGAACAGTGGCCAACGTATCCAGGGGAATGAATGTCAAAGGTTGATTCTGATTTCTGAACACTTGTCGGGGGGGTATGACCTTGGAGACCGGACCATAAAATTTTCAAGGATAGGTATCGAGAATTCCAAGCACAATCGCGTCCCTCTTATTCGTTCACACCAGCGGTTCAAAGGTTCTCTAGAAGCACGCACGCACACCCGCAGGAACTCTGCATCGTATATCAATGCATGTCAACGGAGGTGAGTACATCGCGGGGCAATACATGGACATTGATATCTCAGGGCAACACAACGTGCACGGGGAACCACGAAGAAGAGGGAGAGGCGGAAGCAGGAGGATAAGGGAGAGGAGGGCATAGGCAGGACGCCACAACAATGAGAAGACGAGGGTGACTAGATACGCTACACCGACACCGACGTACGGTATGATACTCCGTCCAAACCTGAAAGGCCTGAAAGCCGATCCACGAAAGATGGACCAGTCTATCGAATCGAACCACGGCAAATGAATAAAACCCCACAGATGAAAATGAGAAGAGGAAAAAGGACGTACGCGAAGTAGAGCGAGCACCTCTCTCACAAAGTCGTTATGGTGCGGAGTCGGCAACGAGCCGTGGTCGTCCGGATAGGCATGTGCGGCCCCGACAATTGCGGCGCTTGCCGCGGACTGCGCCTGCACCGTGGCGGGTGTTGACGTTTTGCCATTGGGTCCATTGGGTACGGACTTGGCCTTAGACCTGGATTTGTTGTTGCTGGACAGAGGTGCCGTTTCGGTCCTGCAGGGGACGACGATGGCTCGGGGTTTTTCACCAGCGCAGATGCAGAGTTGTTAGATTGACTAGGCTTGACACATGACCCAGCTCCCGATTGGGAGTGCGGGGAACGCGAAGCTTCTGCCGGCCCACGGGCACCTCCGACGGCAAGACGGGCTTGTGGTTGTGACGGTCTCCCCAAAATCGCTGGAGCGTGCGCGAACCTGGGATCGAGATTGGGGAGTAATGCCCCTTCCGGGCACATCCCGCGAAACGTTCGTTCTCGTCGCGCTCACTCGCCCTATCCCTCCTCGAGTACGTCGTACCGTTCCTGCCGTTTAGTCGCCGGCGCTCGCGTCGACATCGCTGAGGGCGCTGGTGTCGGCAAGGTCGAGCTCGACGATATCGTCACAGTCATTGAGTGGCGCGCGCAGGTATGGCCACAGGGACGAGTCCTCATGGAAGAGTACGAGCGCATAGAACGCACAAGAGAGGCCGACGCGGGGGGTGGGAACAGCGGGGGCGGCCGCGGCCGCGGCTACAATTGGAGCGGCCCCAGAGGGAGCTGGGACAAACGGTGGTAAGGACGAAGCGGCAATCGGCAGAACGGATGGCACGGTGATGGGATGGCAAGGGGAGAGGACGGGTAGGAAGTGTTGGCCCTGGGAAGGAGCCGGGTAGGAATAAAGTGTGAGATGGAAAGGGAAAGCACTCTGCTGGCGGAGATCTACGGTGGCGTCACAACATTAATGTTGGAAGTATGGAAAGGAATGGGATGGCTTCAAATGGCGCACCGTGGGGCCAATTTCCATGTTGCGTGTCCTCAATACCTTCCTCGTTAGGCTAGTCATGGGCTGCTTTTGATCCTTTCGAATGATACGGGATATGGGACGTGACTCGGACGTGGGTGCTTCGAGACACGTGTAGAGTAAGTAATACGTAATCGATACGTGTTTCAGTTGTTCCGAGTCCGAGAGTCATCGTCTCCGTGAGCTGATTTATTGTTGTAATCATGGGCTCTGAGAGGTACGTCTCATGTCCCTCCAAAGTGACAATGAAAGGACCTTGTGAATAACTGATCTCGTTTTGACATGTCGTACATCTCATCGGCCGTCATTTCCTCACAAACAAAGTGATCACTTCATCGACCACTCGTCCTACCCCACCTCCCTGGTGTCAATTATTGAGGGCTCAAATTCAGAAGAGGGAGTTATACACCGCAGAGGTGAGCGACTATTAGTAGTTAACTCGGAAGACAGCAGTGCGTGGTCAACCTTAGTAGCGCCCTGTACAGAGTGATTACTGAGACTGAGTGGCATAGGCCAACTTCACCAACAGGTGACGATCGGAACACTCCCTGATGACGTTCTCCTGAACATCTTCAAATTATTCGTCGATGCAATGAATTTCAATGACAATGCATCCAATGAGTGGCATACACTGGTACACGTATGCCGAAGATGGAGAAATCTGGCGTTTACATCTCCACGTCACCTGGACTTGCAACTCCTCTACATGCCTCACCTCAGATCGGTGAAGGAGATGCTGGATATCTGGGCAGAAATACCTATATACATACACCACTGTGACTTCCCAAACTTCCCATCGAAGGAGGCCAGAGACAATGTCGTTGCCGCACTCAGGCTCAATCATCGAGTGTCTGGGATCCGGCTCAAGGCCATTTCAGATTCAGACTGGGAAGCATTTGGGCCACCGATGCAACGTCCATTTCCTGCGCTCACACGTTTGTGGGCTGGGCCGGCTTTTTTAACCAAGAATGCCATTCCTCGTTCATTCTTGGGCGGATCTGCACCATCTCTACGAGACCTCTACTTGAATCACGTTCCATTTCCGACATTACCAGAACTACTTTTGTCTGCCACCAACCTTGTCCGCCTTCGATACGACGATATTCCGCCTTCTGGGCACATTTCTCCTCAGGCAATGGTCACTGGCCTCTCAGCGCTGACCAGGCTTGAAACACTTTCTCTTAAGTTCCGATCACCTCAATCTCTCTCGGACAGGGCAATTCGAATTCCACCTCCGCACACGCGCACACTCCTCCCCGCACTCACCTATCTTCGTTTTCAGGGTATTCCTGAATACATGGAGGACATCGTGGCCCAAATTGACGCCCCTTTCCTGGAGAGTATTAAGATTACGTTTTTCCATCAGCAAGTCCTAGAAATTTCAGAGCTGGCAAAGTTCGTGCGTCGTGCAGACAAGCTCTCATTAATCGACCGAGCAGAAGTTACCTATGAGATTTATCACATTTCCGTCACGCTTTCAGAGGAATTACTAAGAGGGAGAGTTCGTCCTAAGACTCTCATTTTCAATCCCGAATACATGCAGTGGTGTTTGCGGTTTTCATATCTTGCGCACTTCTGTACATCATGCTTGCCTACCCTCTCCGCCTTCGAATCCCTCCACATTCACGGACCAACTGGGTACACGTGGCAAGATCCCGTAGACCACCCAAACCCCCAATGGCTGGAATTTCTACACCCTTTTAACACCGTAAAGGACTTGCGCCTATCCAGCTATGTCGCTCCCCATGTCGCACAAGCCCTGAGAGGGCTCCCAGTGGAACGGGTCATGGAAGTGCTACCAGCGCTGGAAAACATTTTCATACCGGGGCTCTATCGTGATCGACCTGTGGAGGCCATTTATGAATTTGCTGATGCGCGACAGCTTTCCGGCCACCCTGTGTCTATCCACGATAGGGAGGGGAGGGCGAAGCTCACTGTAGGAAAATAGAGAAATGGGTCGAGGTGATTGGCAGGCGCTTTCCACTTTTCCTTCCATAAAGTTTTGATCTCATCCACTACCTGTTCAAGTTATCAATTCTCTGTTACACTTGTTTGGCTCCCGAGACACCAGTTAGGCTGTACCTTTTTGCGACCACCATCGTCATCGAGCTCATTCAACTTCCGTGATAATCTGACAGCCTGTATGCGACTTTGGCATATCACAGAGCATACTATGTGACATATGTGCCCAACGGCGAGGTAGACGAGCCATTTGGAGACACTATCAAGATCGAGAGTACCAATCTGCCCTATCATGAATAGTACCTGGACGTGTATGAACAAAGAGAGAACAGTGATCAACGTGTCCAGACGAATGGATGTCAAAGGATGATTAATGATTAATCGATGATTCTGAACACGTGTCCGAGGGGGGAGTATGACCTTGGACTCTTGGAGACGGGACTGTTTAATTTTCAAGGATGGCTATCGAGAGTTCCAAGCACAATCGCGTTCCTCTTATTCGTTCACACCAGCGGTTCCAAGGTTCTCTCGAAGCACGCACGCACACCCGCAGGAACTCTGCATCGTATATCAATACATGTCAACGGAGGTGAGTACATCGCGGGGCAATACATGGACATTGATATCTCAGTGCAACACAACGTGCACGGGGAACCACGACGAAGAGGGAGAGGCGGAGGCAGGAGGATAAGGGAGAGGAGGGCTGAGGCAGGACAGCACAACAATGAGAAGACGAGGGTGACTACTGTAGATACGCTACACCGACGTACCGTATGATACTCCGTCCAAACTTGAAAGTCGATCCACGAAAGATGGATCAGTTTATCGAATCGAACCACGGCAAATGAATGAAACTCCACAGATGAAAATGAGAAGAGGAAAAAAGACGTACGTGAAGTAGAGCGAGCACCTCTCTCACAAAGTCGTTATGGTGCGTCGTCGGCAACGAGCCGTGGTCGTTCGGATAGGCATATGCGGCCTCGATAATTGCGGCGCTCGCCGCGGACTGCACCTGCGTCGTGGCGGGTGTTGACGCTTTGCCATTGGGTCCATTGGGTACGGACTTTGCCTCGGACCTGGATTTGTTGTTGCTGGAAAGAGGTGCCGTTGGGGTCCTCCGTGGACGATGATGCCTCGGGGGGGGGTTTTCACCAGCGCGGATGCAGAGTTGTTAGGTTGACTGGGCTTGACTCATGACCCGGCTCCCGAATGGAAGTGCGGGGAACACGAAGCTGCTGCCGGCCCACGGGCACCTCCGACGGCAAGATGGGCTTGTGGTTGTGACGGTCTCCCCAAAATCGATGGCGTGCGCGCGAACCTGGGGTCGAGGTTGGGAGTAATGCCCCTTCCGGGCACATCCCGCGAAACGTTCGCTCTCGTCGCGTTCACTCGCCCTATCCCTCCTCGAGTATTTCGTACCGTTCCTGCCGTTTAATCGCCGGCGCTCGCGTCGACATCGCTGAGGGCGCTGGTGTCGGCAAGGTCGAGCTCGACGATATTGTCGCGATCATTGAGTGGCGCGCGCGGGTATGGCCACAGGGACGAGTCCTCATGGAAGAGTACAAGCGCATGGGACGCACGAGAGAGGCCGACGCGGAAGGCGGGTCCGGCGGGGGCAGGGGCAGGGGGCAGGGGCAGGGGGCAGGGGCAGGGGGCAGGGGAAGGGGCCGCCGCCGCTACGATTGGAGCGGGTTCAGAAGAAGCTGGGACAAATGGTGGGAAAGACGAAGCGGCAATTGGCAGAACGGATGGCGCAGTGATGGGATAGCAAGGGGGGAGGACGGGTAGGAAAGTGTTGGCCATGGGAAGGAGCTGGGTAGGAATAAAGTGTGAGATGGAAAGATAGTACTGAAGGAAAACCCTCTGTTGGCGGCGATCTACGGTTGGCTTGACAGATGCGGAGCTCGAGGATCACTTTTGTGACTATGGAAAGGAAAGGGATGGCTTCAAATCTGGCGCACCGTGGGGCCAACTTCCATGTTGCGTATCCTCTATAACTTCCTCGTTAGGCTAGTCATGGGCTGCTTTTGGTCTTTTCGAATGAAATCGTGCAACAGGACGGGACGTGACGTGGGTGCTTCGAGACACGTGATGTAATACGTAATACAGAAGCCGCACGGCCGCTGTATTCCAAGTCCGACTCGGTCCTCACCTCTGTGAGCTGATTTATCGTTGGAATCATGGGCTCTGAGAAGTACGTCTCATGTCCCTCCCAAGTGCTACCACGAAAGGACCTTGTGAATAACTGATCTTGTCTTGACATGTCGTAGTACATCTCGTTGGCCGTCATTTCCTCACAACCAAAGTGATCACTTCACCGACCACTCGTCCTACCCCACCTCCCTAGTGTCAATTATTGAGGGCTCAAATTCAGAAGAGGGAGTTATACACCGCAGAGATGAGCGACTACTAGCAGTCAACTCGGAAGGCAGCAGTGCGTGGTCACCGGTCAACCTTAGCTCCCTGTACAGAGTGATTACTGAGACTGAGTGGCATAGGCCAACTTCACCAACAGGTGACGATCGGAACACTCCCTGATGACGTTCTCCTGAACATTTTCAAATTATTCGTCGATGCAATGGATTGCGATAACCCCGCATCCAATGAGTGGCATACACTGGTACACGTATGCCGAAGATGGAGAAATCTGGCGTTTACATCTCCACGTCACCTGAATCTGCAACTCCTCTACAAACCTCATCGCAGGTCGGTGAAGGAGATGCTGGATATCTGGCCAGAATTACCTATATACATAGACGACATCAGCTACCCATCGAAGAAGGCCGGAGACAATATCGTTGCCGCACTCAGGCTCAATCACCGAGTGTCTGGGATCTGGCTCAAGCTTACTTCAGATTCAGCATGGGAAGCACTCGGGCCACTGATGGAACGTCCATTTCCTGCGCTCACACATTTGTGGGTCGGGCCGGGTTTTTCAACCAAGATTTCGATTTCTCGTTCTTTCCTGGGCGGATCTGCTCCATCTCTACGAGACCTCTCCTTGGCTGGCATTCCATTTACGGAATTGCCAGAACTACTTTTGTCTGCCACCAACCTTGTCCGCCTTCGATATGACGATATTCCACCTTCTGGGCACATTTCTCCTCAAGCAATGGTCGCTGGCCTCGCAGCGCTGACCAGACTTGAAACACTTTCTCTTATGTTCACATCACATCAATCTCTCTCGGACCGGGCAATTCGGATTCCACCTCTGCACACGCGCGCTCTCCTCCCTGCTCTCACCTATCTTCGTTTACAGGGTATTCCTGAGGACATTCAGGACCTCGTGGCCCAAATTGACACCCCTTTACTAGAGGGTATGACGATTGTATTATTCCATCGGGAAGTCCTAGAAATTTCAGAGCTGGCAAAGTTTGTGCGTCGTGCAAACAAGCTCTCATTAGTCAACCGAGCAGAAGTCACCTTTAAGTTTGATCGCATTTCTGTCACGCTTTCAGAGGGATTACTAGGAGAGAGAGTTGATCCTAAGACTCTCACTCTCAATCCAGAATGCGCCGGGTCGAAGTTGTGGCCTTCATATCTCCCGTACTTCTGTGCATCATGCTTGCCTACCCTCTCCCCCTTTGAAACCCTCCGTATTCACGCTCCGACTCGTTACACCTGGCCAGACTCGGACATCGTAGGCCACCCGGACCCCCAATGGGTGGAGCTTCTATGCCTTTTTAACACGGTGAAGGATTTGCACCTATCCAAATCTGCTGCTCCCCGCGTCATACAAGCCCTGAGAGGGCTTCCAGTGGGACGAGTCACGGAAGTGCTACCAGCGCTGGAAAATGTTTTCATACCGGGGCTCGAGCATTTTGGACCTGCGAAGGAAGCCATTTATGAATTTGCTGACGCGCGACAGCTATTCCGCCACCCTGTGTCTATCTATGGATGGGAGTGAGTGGATCTCTATGTACAATAAGGAGGGCTTGATAGACGTTTGACCTCGTCCACTAACTGCTACACATCCTGTCTGTTACTTATTTGGCTCTTGAGACAACAACAGTCAGGCCGTACCTTTTCGTTACCATCGTCCCCATCGATCTCGTTCAAGTTTCGTGCTATCTCGCATTCGTTTTGAGCCCATGTATTTATGACTGGCAACTTTGCTGATCGATGGTCAGTCGCGATTTTGACGGTGTCCCCAAATGGCTCGTCTACTTCACCATTAGATCATAGTCCATATGGCACACACCATCAGATTATATATCCGAATACAGACGGTTTTCGTTTTACCATGGCATCCGAGCCCCGTTACGCTGCCACACTGGGCAGGCGTCACTGATCCCACCTAGTACTGTAGAACGTGGTGACGGATGAAATTAACCTGCCCTAAGTGTATGAAACGTGTGGACATATATTCACCCTTCAAGAAGTCCTCTGCAACATCGAACACGATCATGACTGAACAAAGTGGAACGGTGGTCGACGTATCCAGACTCCAGAGGAACGAAGGTCAACAGATGAGTCTGAATACTCAGGGTGGTATGACCTTTTGGAGGAGGGACCGTATACTAGTTCTCAAGGATAGGTCCCCCTTATTCGTTCACACTAGCGGTTCAAAATTTCTCTCGAGGCACGCACGCACACCCACAGGAACTCTGCATCGAGGATCAATACATGTCAGCGCAGGTGAGTACATCTCGCGACAAAAACAGGGACACTGATATCTCGGTGCAACGCAACGTGTACCGGGGGGGAGGATAAGGGAGAGAAGGGTCTACCTTAGAGGCTATTAATACGCCACAGCAATTAGAACACAAGGGAGACTAGATACCCTATGCCCGCGTACGATACTCCGTCCAAAGCCGATCCACGAACGAGGGATCAGTCTATCGAATCGAATCAAGGGAAATGAACGAAAAGCCAGAGATGAAAAGAAAAAAAAGCACGTACGTGGGTCAGAGTGGGCACCTCTCTCACAAACTCGTTACGGTCCGCCGGAGACGAGCCGTTGCCGTTCGGATGGACACGTACAGCCTCGACGATCGCAGCGCTCGCCGCCGACTTAGATAAGCGTTGCTGCGCCATTAGTCTGCACCTGCGTCGTGGCCGGTGTTGACGCTTTGCCGTTGGGTCCATTGGGGATGGACTTGGCCTTGGCCTTGGATTTATTGTTGCTGGACGGAGGCGCCGTCGAAGCTGCTGCCGACCCACGGGGACCTTCGACGGCAAGATGTGGCCTGTGGTTGTGGTTTCGGTCTCCCAAAAGTCGCTGGCACATGCGACAATCTGGCGTCGAGATTTGGGGATAATGCTCTTTCCGGGCACATACCACGGACGTTCGATCTCCTCGCGGTCCTTCGCCCTTATCCCTCTTCGATTGTTTCGCACCGTTCCTACCGTTTGGTAGCCGGCGTTCGAACACATCGACATCACTGAGTGTGCTAGTGTTGGCAAAGTCGGGCTCGACAATATCGTCGCGGTCGTCGAGTGGTGCACATGGGTATGGTGTATGGCCACAGGGACGAATCCTCACGGAAGGGCACGAGCCCACGGCGCGCAGGGGTATCTATGTGGGGAGCGGGCAAGAACGGACAGCGCGGAGTGATGGGATGGCAAGGGAGGACGGGTTAAAAGCCTCAGTTCGAGCTTACTGTAATGCCGTCCCGGTCCGTGCGACGGCCCACGTGAGTGTCTCGAGCGTGGGATATGTTGATCACACGTTTATCATAGCATTTCAACGAAATTTCAACTTTCAGCGTTCAACGTTCAACGTTCAACCCTCTATCAAATCTGCGGTTGATTAACGCTGCAAACATGGACTCTGAAAGGTACGTCCCATGTCTCTCCAGTGTGCTACTGAAAGGCCATGACTGATAAATCTCTCTTTCTATATACTCGAAATGCCGTCGACTACTTTTTCTCTCAACCAAGTGGCCATTTCACCAACCATTCCCCCAACCTTATCTCCGAGTCCTTTGTGCAGATTATCGCGGGCTCAAATTTAAGGGACGGCCTTATACATCGCCCAGATGAGGAATATTTGGAAGATAGCAGTGAGTAGTCAACCGCTGGTCCCTTTACGGAGTGACTACTAAGTATGGGCGGTATAATAGGCCAACGTCACCAACAGGTGACAATCGGAACCCTCCCTGATGATGTTCTCCTCAAAATATTCAAATTCTTCGTCAATGAAACGTACTTCTATTACATGACATCCGAGGAGTGGCGTATGCTGGTACACGTATGCCGAAGATGGAGAAATCTGGCGTTCACATCTCCACGTCACCTGAACCTGCAACTCCTCTTCAGACCTCCCAAAAGATCGGTGAAGAGGATGTTGGATATCTGGCCAGAATTACCTATATACATAGACGCCTTCGAGCGTTCAACGAAGGAGGTTAGAGACAATGTCGTTGCCGCACTCAGGCTCAATCATCGAGTATCTGGGATCCGCCTCGAGGACACTTCAGATTCAGCATGGGAAACATTCAGCCCACTGATGAAACATCCATTTCCCGCACTGACATATTTGTTGGTCCAGCAGTCGTATCATTCAACGAAGAATGCAATTTCTCGTTCATTCTTAGGCGGATCTACACCATCTCTACAAGAGCTCTACTTGGATCGCGTTCCATTCCCTGCATTACCAAACCTACTTTTGTCTGCCACCAACCTTCTCCGCCTTTGGCATGACAATATTCCGCGTTCTGGATACATTTCTCCTCAGGCAATGGTCACCGGCCTCTCCGCGCTGACACGGCTTGAATCACTTTCCCTTACATTCCAAACAGCTCAATCTCCCCCGGACACGGCAATTCGAATACCACCTCCGCATGCGCACATCCTCCTCCCTGCTCTCACCGATCTTCGTTTCCGGGGCGTTCCTGAGTACATGGAGTACCTCGTGGCCCAAATTCACGGCCCGTTGCTGGAGAGCATGGAGATTACATTTTTCCATCAGGAAGTCCTAGAAATTTCAGAGCTTGCAAAGTTCATTCGTCGTGCAGACAAGCTCTCATTAATCGATCGAGGAGAAGTTATCTTTAAGTCTGAATACATTTCCGTCAAGCTTTCACAGCATTTATGGGGAATCCGAGCCGATCCTAAAACTCTCATGCTCAACCCCGCATGCGTTGAGTGGGATTTTCGGCCTTCATATCTTGCGCACTTCTGTGCATCATGCTTGCCTACCCACTCCCCTTTTGAATGCCTCCACATTCGCGTTCCACTTGAGTACATGTGGCAAGACGTCATAGACGACCCGGACGCCCAATGGCTGGAACTTTTACGCCCTTTTAACACCGTGAAACACTTGCGCCTATCCCAAATTGTCGCTCCCCGTGTCGCACAAGCTCTGACAAGGCTCCCATCGGAACGGGTCATGGAAGTGCTACCAGCACTGGAAATTGTTTTCATATCAGGACTCGAGCTTTTTGGACCTGTGAAGGAAGCGATGACTGAATTTGCTAACGCGCGAGAGCTTTCCGGCCACCCTGTGTCTATCTACGATTGGGAGTGGAGGGAGAGGTTCACTCTGTAGGAAAATCAAGAAATGGAGCGCTTTCCGCTTTTCCTTCCATAAAGTTTTGATCTCATCCACTATCTGTTACCAATTCTCTGTTACACTTGTTTGGCTCCCGAGACACCAGTTAAGCTGTACCTTTTTGCTTCGACCATCGTCATCGAGCTCGTTCAACTTCCGTGATAATCTGACGGTGTGGCTTTGGCATATCACAGAGCATACTATGTGGCATATGGGTTACTCCGTATAACTTTCAAGGGTATTTGACGACCGACAACTTGAAGTGTAGACAGGTGTCGAGAGTTCCAAGCACAATCGCGTTTCCCTTCTTCGTTCACATCGACAGCTGAGTTCAAAGAGTCACGCATGCACAGCCCCAGGGACTCTGCATCGAATATCAATACATGTTAGCGTGGGTGTAAGTACATCGGACGACAATACATCGACAGTGATATCCCGGTGCAATACAACGTGCGCGGGGGAAGGAAGGGGACGGGATAAGTAAGAGGAGGGGGGAGGCAGGACGTCACAGCAATTAGAACACAAGGGTGACGAGATAAGCCACGGGCGCATATGATACTCTGTCCAAAGCCGATCAACGAACGATGGATCGGCCTATCGATTCGAACCACGGGAAAAGAATGAAACGTCACAGATGAAAAGAGGAAAAACGACGTACATGGATGATCAGTAAGCACCTCTCTCACATATTCGTTATGGCCCGTCGGAGGCAACGAGCCGTCACCATTCGGGTGGTCATGCATGGCCTTGACGATCGCAGCGCTTGCTGCGGACTTGACGAACGTCGCTGCCACATTAGTCTGCACCTGCGTCGTGCTGGGGCCCGGGTGTTGACGCGTTTCCATTGGGCCGGGTCCATTGGGGTCGGACTTGGCCCTGGACCTGGATTCGTTGTTGCTAGAAAGAGCTGCTGTTGCGGTCCTCCAGTGGACGATGATGCCTGGGGGTTTTTCACCAGCGCAAATGCAGAGTTGTTAGATTGACTAGGCTTGAGCAATGACCCAGCTCCCGATTGGGAGTGCGGGGAACGCGAAGCTTCTGCAGGCCCACGGGCACCTCCGACGGAAAGATGGGCTTGTGGTTGTGACGGTCTCCCAAAAATCGCTGGCGCGTGCGCGAACCTGGGGTCAAGATTGGGAATAATGTCCCTTCCGGGCACATCCCACGAAACGTTCGCTCTCATCGCGCTCACTCGCCCTATCCCTGCTCGAGTATTTCGTACCGTTCTTGCCGTTTAGTCTCCGGCGCTCGCGTCGACATCGCTGAGGTTGCTGGTGTCAGCAAAGCCGAGCTCGACGATATCGTCGCGGTCATTGAGTGGTACGCGCGGGTATGGTACAGGGGCGAGCACTCATGGAAGGGCACAAGCACATGGGACGCAGAAGAGAGGCCAACACGGGGAGCAGGTCCAGCGGGGGCAGGGGCAGGGGCGGCCGTGGCTACGATTAGAGCGGGCTCAGAGGGAGCGGGGACAAATGGTGGGAAGGACGAAGCGGCAATTGGCAGAACGGATGGCGCGGTGATGGGACGGCAAGGGGCGAGGACGGGTAGGAAGTGTTGGCCCTGGGAATGAGCCTGGTTGGAATAAAGTGTGAGGTGGAAAGGGAAAGCACTCTGTTGGCGGTGATCTACGGTGGCGTCACAATATTAATGTTGGAAGTATGGAAAGGAATGGGATGGCTTCAAATGGCGCACCATGTTGCGTGTCCTCAATACCTTCCTCGTTAGGCTAGTCATGGGCTGCTTTTGGTCCTTTCGAATGAAATGAATCGAACGTGCCACGGGATGGGTGCTTCGAGGCACGTAACTGGCACGTATAGTAAGTAATACGTAATACAAAAGCCACACGACTGCAAGCTCTGAGTCAGAGAGTCATCAACTTTATCGTTGGAATCATGGGCTCTGAGAAGTACGTCTCATGTCCCTCCAAAGTGCTACCATACAAGGACCTTGTGAATAACTGATCTCGTCTTGACATGTCGTACATCCCGTCGGCCGTCATTTTCTCACAAACCAAAGTGATCACTTCATCGACCACTCGTCCTACCCCACCTCCCTAGTGTCAATTATTGAGGTCTCTAATTCAGAAGAGCAAGTCATACACTGCAGAGATGAGTGACTACTAGTAGTCGACTCGGAAGACAGTTGTGCGTGGTCAACCTTCGTGCCCTGTACAGAGTGATTGCTGAAACTGAGTGGCATAGGCCAACTTCACCAACAGGTGACGATCGGAACGCTCCCTGATGACGTTCTCCTGAACATTTTCAAATTATTCGTCGATGCAATGGTTTTCAAGGACAGTGGATCCTATGAGTGGCATACACTGGTACACGTATGCCGAAGATGGAGAAATCTGGCGTTTACATCTCCACGTCACCTGGACTTGCAACTCCTCTACATCCCTCGTCGCAGATCGGTGAAGGAGATGCTGGATATCTAGGCAGAAATACCTATATTCCTATACCACTCTGACTGCCCAAAGAAGGAGGCCAGAGACAATGTCGTTGCCGCACTCAGGCTCAATCACCGAGTGTCTACCATCTGGCTTCACGTCTCTTCAGATTCGGAATGGGAAGCATTTGGGCCACTGATGCAACGTCCGTTTCCTGCGCTCACACGTTTGTCGGTCGGGCAGAGCTTTTCCACCAATCATACATTTCCTCGTTCATTCTTGGGCGGATCTGCTCCATCATCTCTACAAGACCTCTCCTTGAATCACGTTCCATTTCCGGCATTACCAGAACTACTTTTGTCTGCCACCAACCTTGTCCGCCTTCGGTACGACAATATTCTACGGTCTGGGTACATTTCTCCTCAAGCAATGGTCACTGGCCTCTCTGCGCTGACACGGCTTGAATCACTTTCCCTTACATTTGTATCATTCCGATCACATAAACCTCTCCCGGACAGGGAATCTCGAATTCCACCTCCGCACGCACCCACTCTCCTCCCTGCTCTCACCGATCTTCGTTTCCAGGGTGTTCCTGAGTACATGGAGTACCTCGTGACCCAAATTGACTCCCCATCACTGGAGAGTATGGAGATTAAAATTTCCCATCAGGAAGTCCTAGAAGTTTCAGAACTGGCAAAGTTCATCCATCGTGCAGACAAGCTCTCATTAATCGATCAAGGAGAAGTTACCATTAATTTTGAATGCATTTCCGTCAAGATTTCACAGCATTTATGGGGAATCGATCCTAAAACTCTCATGCTCGGTCTCGCATGCTTTGAGTCGGATTTACGGCTTTCATATCTTGCGCAGTTCTGTGCATCATGCTTGCCTACTCCCTCCCCTTTTGAATCCCTTTACATTCGCGTTCCACTTGACTATATGTGGGAAGACGTCATCGACGACCCGGACACCCAATGGCTGGAACTTTTACGCCCTTTTAACACCGTGAAGCATTTGCGCCTATATCGAACTGTCGCTCCCCGTGTCGCACAAGCTCTGAGAAGCCTTCCATTGGAACGGGTCACGGAAGTGCTACCAGCACTGGAAATTGTTTTCATATCAAGGGATGATTCAAGGCTCGAGCTTTTTGGACCCGTGGAGGAAGCGATGACAGAATTTGCTGACGCACGACAGCTTTCCGGCCACCCTGTGTCTATCTACAATTGGGACGAGTGGGAGACCAGGGAGATACTCACTATGTAGGAAAATAAAGAAATGATTGATAGGCGCTTTCCGCCTTTCCTTCCATAAAGTTTTGACCTCATCCACTATCTGTTACCAATTTTCCGTTACACTTCAACACTTGTTTCGCTCCCGAGACACCAGTTAAGCTGTACCTTTTTGCTACCGCCATCGCTATCGAGCTCGTTCAGCTTCCGTTATAATCTGATGGTGTGGCTTTGGCGTATCCCAGAGCATACTATGTGCCTACCCAATGGCGAGGTAGACGAGCCATTTGGAGACACTATAAAAATTGAGACTATCAATCTGCCCTATCATGAATAGTATCTGGACTACCCTAGCTATTACTGTAGCACCCGGTGACGGACTCGCTGAAAGCCAACCGACACTAGCAAAGTGTATGACTAGAAACTCAACGTATATGAAACGTGTGTTGACTCTTCAAGTAGTCCTCCGCAACATGGAACACGCACAAAGGGGTAACTGTGGTGGACGTGTCTGAAGGAATGAATGTCAACAGATGAGTCTAAAAACTTGTCCGAAGGGTGATATGAGGACCATATAAATTTCAAGGATATTTAACAATCAGGGAGCGCAGACAGGCATCGAGAGTTCCGAGCACAATCGCGTCCACCTTATTCGTTCACACTCGCGGTTCAAAAGTTCTCTCGAGGCACGCACGCACACCCACAGGAACTCTGCATCGAGGATCAATACATGTCAGCGCAGGTGAGTACATCGCGCGACAAAAACAGGGATACTGATCTCTCGGTGTAATGCAACGTGCACGGTGGGGGGGAGGATAAGGGAGAGAAGGGTAGAGGCTATTAATACGCCACAGCAATTAGAACACAAGGGAGACTAGATACGCTACGCCCGCGCACGATACTCCGTCCAAAGCCGATCCACGAACGAGGGGTCAGTCTATCGAATCGAACCAAAGGAAATGAACGAAAAGCCAGAGATGAAAAGAAAAAAAAGCACGTACGTGGATCAGAGTGAGCACCTCTCTCACAAACTCGTTACGGTCCGCCGGAGACGAGCCGTTGCCGTTCGGATGGGCACGTACAACCTCGACGATCGCAGCGCCCGCCGCCGACTTGATAAGCGTCGCTGCGCCATTAGTCTGCACCTGCGTCGTGGCCGGTGTTGACGCTTTGCCATTGGGTCCATTGGGGATGGACTTGGCCTTGGCCTTGGATTTATTGTTGCTGGACGGAGGCGCCGTCGAAGGTCCTCCAATTGACGATGACAGGTCGGGGGTTTTTACCAGCGCGGATGCAGAGTTAGTGCTGTTAGGTTGACTGGGCTTGACTGATGATCCAGCGCCAGATTGCGAGCGCGGCAACGGCGAAGCTACTGCTGACCCACAGGCACATTCGACGGCAAGATGTGACCTATGGTTGTGGTTACGGTCTCCCAAAAATTGCTGCATGTGACAATCTGGCGTCGAGATTTGGGAATAATGTTCTTTCCGGGCACATACCACGGAGGTTCGATCTCCTCGCGGTCCTTCGCCCTCATCCCTCTTCGATTGTTTCGCACCATTCCTACCGTTTGGTAGCCGGCGTTCGAACACATCGACATTGCTGAGTGCGCTGATGTCGGCAAAGTTGAGCTCGACGATATCGTCGTGGTCGTCGAGTGCACGCGGGTATGGCCACAGGGACGAATCCTCAAGGAAGGGCACGAACGCACGAGGCACAGGAGACGTACCGAGGCGAGGAGCGGACACAGTGCCGCGGCGAGCAGAACGGACGGCACGGTATGATGGGATGGTAAGGGGAGAGGAAGGGCAGGAAGCACCTTCTCGAACGACGCGGATCCACGTTACGGAGGGCGCGGCGTGACGTCGCCGAGCTCATTCCTCCTAGCCCGATATGTATGCGGCTGCGGTCGCTCTCCGATCAGCGAGTCTGCCTCATGCAGATCGTCGCTGCGAGTATGCGGCGCTGCCCGTGCGACTGGGCTGCATACAGAGTAGCGCGGAGATCACGTCGTGCGTGAGAATCTGCGGGAGCCGTGACGTTGTGAGCTGGCCGAGGGTTGATGAGTTGCGCATCATCATGATAGGTGGGAGACGTGAGTTCGGAGGGCTCGGGCTCAGAGGTGGATATATCGCTATGGTGATGTTGGGCGAACGCGAGACGTGTGGACGGAGGTGGAGGGAACGACTCCGAGCTCACGTGATGGAGTGGGGAGGGCAAGACCTTTGTTGATGGTAGTAGGCGGTGGGCTCACAAGGTTGGAAGTAGGGGTGGACGAGGGAGATGCAGAGGCAGAGGCGAAAAGGGTCTCCAGGGTCACTTTGCTGTTACCGGGGGTTGGGGCCGGAGAGGCGGACGGGATGAGAGTTGGGGGAACAACTTGTCCAAGTCCGACACAGTTCAATTGGTGGCCGTAGTCAGGGGTCAACTTGCGTTTGGTTCTGGGTGTTGCAGAAGAGGCATCTACAGGCGATGTTGCGCTCGGCTCCTGGGAACCCACGTCAGTCGAAGTGGGATGTTGTGCGCGGAGAGATTGGAAATGTGGGCTGAAGGAGGACGATTTGGATGATAGGTCTTTGGTACGCACCACTGAAAGAGAAACGATGTGCCCTCGAAACGATCCTTTTGCCGCCTTCGTGACATAGAAAAAACCGGTCGACAAAGGAGACTATGGTCGGACCTATCCGACGTGGCTGTTCGGATTCTTCCGACCGCCGACGCACCGGCACCCGCTGTCGGAGAGACGCCACTTCCTGACACGAGTCGCATGCGGTGAGTTGGCCTCATACGGATCGTCGCTACTCATCACAAGCCACAGGGATACACGGAAACAACGTCTAGCAGTGTGCGCGGGTATGGTAGCAAGGACAATTCTTTATTCACGGGAACGAGATCACGCGGTGTCGGCGCGGAGAGCACGCACGGCGGGAGCAGGAGTTACCGCCCCTACGATTGGAGTGGCCTCGTAAGGAACTGGTACAGTGGGCGGGACAAAACGTAGCCGCAGAGTGCAGTTCGCAGAACAGATGATGAGATGGCAAAAGGCGGGAGGTGTAGGAAACACCTTCCCGAGCGACGAAAATACATGTAGGGGGGCAGTCTGACATCGCCTATCTCATTGTTCTGGCCCATTCGGGGCCGTCTGCAGCCGTTCTTCGATCGGCGGGCGCATGCGGATCGTTGCTGTCACCGTCATATCAACTGTAAGGACGCGACGCGACGCCGCATGCCGAGCGGCGCGGCTGTCACATCCTGCGGCGTGAGGACTTGCGGAAGCTGTCGAGTTGTGGCCTGCGGAGAGTGGATAAGTTGCGTTACAGCATGATAGGAAGGAGACGAAGGTTCGGACGACTCGGGCTCACAAAGGAGACATCGCTATGTGGATGCGCTGAGGCAAACGTGAGGTGTGAGGGCGGGGTGCAGATAGTGGTGGAGGGAGTGGCTGCGACCCCAGTTGATGGAGCCGATGAGGTGTTTAAACCGTCACCGTGCTTTGGCCCAAGAAGTAATCAGGAGGGATTGGTATGATGGTGGCAAGGAGGGTAAGACATCTGTTGGTGGTGTTTGGAAGTAAGTGTGGAGTCTGTGGACGAGGCAGGTGCGGGGTCAGAGGGGGGAAGGTTCTTGAGGATCACTTTGTTCACCCATTGAGACTGACAGTTGTCGCGGCACAGTCGTCCATTGGACTTAGGAATGTTAGGGTGAAGGGGGACGAGGAAGATGGCCTCAAATAGCCCAGAGCGTGAATTGCAGCAGGGACACCTCTGCATATTTGTCTGGTGAGGTATCACCACTTCGTCAGGTTGGCCTTCAATTGTACCGTTGACTTTTTTATGCGTGCGAGATTTTTTTATGCGTGCGAGATAAGTTCGAGTTAATGCCGTCACGGTCTGTGTGACTAATCACGTGACTGCCTCAACATATCATTACTATCGTTCAAGTTGGTTCAAGTTGATTCAACGCTGCAATCATGGAGTCTGACAGGTACGTTTCAAGTCGCTACCCTTGAAACGACATAGTGACTAATAAATATCTCTTTCTAAATCCCATCGACTACTTTTTCTCTCAATCAAGTGGCCACTTCCCCAACTATTCGTCCCACCGTACCCCCGAGTCCTTTGTGCAGGTTATCGCGGACCCAAATCCGGGAGAGAGCCTTATACATCACCCAAATAAGCAATTTGTCGAAGACAGCAGTAAGTGGTCAACCACTAGTCCCTTTATAGACTAATTATGGGCGGTATAGGCCAACTTCGCCAACAGGTGACAATCGAAACTCTCCCTGATGATGTTCTCCTCACAATATTCAAATTCTTCGTCAATGCAATGTGTTCCTATTACTCCGCATCTGAGGAGTGGCGTATGCTGGTGCATGTATGCCGACAATGGAGAAATCTGGTGTTTACATCTCCACGTCACCTGAACCTGCAACTCCTCTTCAGACCTTCTAAAAGATCAGTGAAGAAGATGCTGGACATCTGGCCAGAATTACCTATATACATATACGCCTTCAAATACTCAACGAAGGAGATTATAGACAATGCCGTTGCTGCCCTCGGGCTTAATCGTCGAGTGTCTGGGATCCGCCTCGAGTACACTTCAGATTCAGCATGGGAAACTCTTGGACCACTGATGAATCATCCATTTCCCGCCCTGACAGTTTTGTTGGTCCACCGGTCGTATCGTTCAATTGAGATTGAGAATACACTTTCTCGTTCATTCTTGGGCGGATCTGCTCCATCTTTACGAGACCTCTACTTGGATCGCGTCGCATTCCCGGCATTACCAGGACTACTGTTGTCTGCCACCAACCTTGTCCGCCTTCGTCACAACAATATTCCACCTTCTGGATACATTTCTCCTCAAGCAATGGTCACCGGCCTCTCTGCGCTGACACGGCATGAATCACTTTCCCTTACATTCCAAACAGCTCAATCTCCCCCGGACACGGCAATTCGAATGCCACCTCCGCACGCACGCACTCTCCTCCCTGCTCTCACCAACCTTCGTTTCCGGGGTGTTCCTGAGTACATGGAGTACCTCGTGGCCCAAATCCACGTCCCATTGCTGGAGAGCATGGAGATTACATTTTTTCATCAGGAAGTCCTAGAAATTTCAGAGCTTGCAAAGTTCATCCGTCGTGCAGACAACCTCTCATTAGTCGATCGAGCAGAAGTTACCTTTAGGTCTAGTCGCATTTCCATCAAGCTTTCACAGCATTTACGGCGAATCGATCCTAAAACTCTCATGCTCTATCCCGCATGCGTTGAGTGGGATCTTAGGCTTTCATATCTTGCGCACTTCTGTGCATCATGCTTGCCTACCCCCTCCCCTTTTGAAAGCCTCCACATTCACGTTCCACTTGGGTACATGTGGCAAGATGTCATAAACGACCCGGACGCCCAATGGCTGGAACTTTTACGCCCTTTTAACACCGTGAAGCATTTGCGCCTATCCCAAATTGTCGCTCCCCGTGTCGCACAAGCTCTGAGAAGGCTTCCATCGGAACGGGTCACGGAAGTGCTACCAGCGCTGGAAGTTATTTTCATATCAGGGCTCGAGCTTTTTGGACCTGTGAAGGAAGCGATGACTGAATTTGCCGACGCGCGACAGCTTTCCGGCCACCCTGTGTCCATCTACGATTGGGAGGGAGGGAGCGGCTAACTCTGCAGGAAAATAGAAATGGATCGGGATGATTGATAGGCACTTTCCGTTTTTCCTTCCATAGTTCTGATCTCATACAGTAACTGCTATCCATACTCCTTTTCACTGGTTTGGCTCCTGGGGCACCAGTTACGCTGTACATTTATGCTACCATCATCATCATTGATCCCATTCAAGATATCTTGCATTCGTTTTGAGCCATGTATTTAGGACTGGCAACTTTCATGATCCTACGAACGGACATTTGGAATTAGATGCAGTGGGTTATTGATGATCATTCGCGATCTTGACGGTGTCCCCAAACGACTTGTCCACCTCATCATTAGCCAGTAGTCCATATAGAACACAGTACAGTA
>Ga0307510_10002299_pt1 | contig 21582 bp, 22 predicted proteins | sample 12_EM_MG_FD_207224 | JGI IMG/M metagenome (GOLD analysis project Ga0307510, IMG submission 207224) | Populus trichocarpa ectomycorrhiza microbial communities from riparian zone in the Pacific Northwest, United States - 12_EM | ecosystem: Host-associated > Plants > Roots > Unclassified | place... | reverse complement strand
TGCCCCCCAGATTGCTGGTCGCCAGTACAGTATACCCCTATACGTCGTCGGGCACACCTCCTACAAATTAGGTATCATCGTTGTCAGTTATGGGCAGTATCAGGTCCCAACAGCCCCGTCATGTCTGAGGAAGTTTTCTTCGCCCTATTGCCGATTACCTAACCCATTTAACCTCTCATGAATGCAGTGCCCCGATGGCTACTGTATACGGGCCTAACACGGTATTATTGTAAACGACCTGAGACCTCCTTGACATCTCAGTCATGTCTTTCAACGCTTCCCCCCCGATTTTCTTGGGTTTACATATGACGTGAAATCAATTCAATGAGGGGAATGCGAACTACACGCTTTGCTATCGTCTTAGGGCTGATTGAGACGAGCTGGAGGGGCACGCACGGCTTACCCGAAAAATCGCTAATCCAGGGAGAACTCGCTGCCGATATACCCCACTGGGGTCGACGATCCTCCCACTGGCAGAACCACTACCAGCTGGTACATCGCCGACGTGTGTCGCGGTTGTATTCGCGCCTTTCAGAGCGCTCTCCGGGTCGGCGCCAAAGTTTTATGTGCCTGATTACAACCGAACCCCTTTTTTTCGCACGCGTACCCTCAGTCCCACCACGACTATTCCCACTGGCACCTCATCTTGTGCCGCGTCATGCACCTCCCGCGCCTCACCGCCCTTGCGTGTATCCCTCCACCATGCAGAAGTACACCTGCTTCGGTCTCATTGCCTGGGCTTGACCCAACAACATATCGCCCAGGATATGGTACGTCATGCTTGCGGAAGGGATTGGGATTTGCTCGTCGTACGGAGGGAGTCCTTAGCTCGCTGCCAATCACTACTGTGCGTCTGTCTCTCTCCACTCCTACACACACCTACTTTAAGTGATTAAGAAATAACTACCCATTGAGTGACATACATGATGGTAATGTTCCATGGCTATGATCACACCCCATCTTTTTATCAGGCCATTTTGATATCATGATCATTCACCGCCACCTCTCATACAGACCGGAAAAGGGTCCAACCTGTCAAGGATCCTCAAAAAGTCGACGGCGGTGCTGAACTTACAATCCCTGCACAGCTTCCGGCCCTCCTCGCAGGCGGTAGAAGCATCTACGGCGTTCTGAGAACCGAGATGGTTCGGCTGATCTACACTAAGGCTCAAGCGCTCGCGATAAGATCTTGGACGTTGGAAGACGCCAGGTCGTGGTGAGATGTGGTGCGTGTACTAACTTGTGCATACCCAAAACGTTTCCCAATTCTTAAGCATTGTCGACTAGTCGGATTGCCTGAGATGCACAGCTGTCCAACAGTATGATCAAATATCACGCAAACGAGAAGGCCAGTGTCGGCACGCGCAGTTTTGACGACGGATCGAGCGGGACTCTGCTCTCTGCGACGATCTACCATCTCACACTCCTCCCCAGAAATAAAAGCTCTGTCCCAGGGCAGATAGTTTGCGCGCGGCACTCTTCCCCATGGGTGGTGCGACCACAGCGACAGTGTTCTGGTCAAGTGCTAAACTGCTAACGTGCGCTGACAACTCAACCACATCAAGATACTATCAAGATGTGTCCGGATCCCATGCGGTGCATTACTGAGGTCCACGAACACGTCGCAGGCGAGGGCGTTTCTGGAAATGATGCGAGGCACATTCAGTGCGTGTAATCGCAGGTTCAACGTTCAAAAGTTGTATTTTTTCGCTGTCTGGTCACAACTTTTGGGAAAGAGTGATTTGCAAGAGGGGATCGGGTATTGCGTTCGCAGGCGGGGCGTGCTTGTGAACATGACTCCCCACGACTGGCACTCTATCGATTGCTCATTGGAGAAGCGTAATTGTCTCATCCATCCTACCGCGGACATCCCGGATCCTCAAATGCGAGAGTAACGGTCTGATCTGTATATTCTCCCAGTGCCTCAACTACCCCACGGGGTAGATCCCTCTGCTCTATATAGTAGGCAGACCGTGATATCCTTGTGGCCGTGAGGTCTGCACGTTGGTTAGGGGGCTTACTGATCCGTTTTGCAGTGACAACGGTTGTTGATCAGAGACGTCTGGGGCACGCGGGGCTTCTTGGTTTCTGGGATACGTAGTTGGGTCATTATGGTCCTGAGCACACAAAGTAAAACCCCGTGAGGACTCTCGGGCAGAACGAGTGCACAAGAATACACACATAGAACTTTATCGGAGGTCCAGATACCTCATGTGTCGATGACTCCTGAGTCCCGTCATGTGGCAGTGGTCTTCTGGCTTCGTTGGGTGGCTGCGAGTTGAGCTGCAATTCACTAAGGAATGTGGCTGATGGCGTCATCAGATGGCGCCGCCACAGATAGGACATCCCGAGAACCGCGATGGCAATCACTGTGATGCCGCCAACTACGCTGCCACCGATAGCGGCCGCGTTTGAACCACTACCTCCCAGAGGATGTAGATGTGTGAGAGGAAGGAGAGGAAGTGGCGTCCAAAGAAGCAGTGGGGTTCGAAGTGGTACCTGTTGAGTTGGTAGTGTTGGAAATTAACACGCCCGGACCTATCTCGGGACTGTCTAAATAGCATAAGTGTGAAGCGGCCAAGGAAAGACGGAAAGGAGGAGATTCCTACCGCCGATATTCATCGATTTGACAGAGTCCCAAACATTCTCGACCTGTGTCCTGTTAGCTGGCCTCACGAAAGATAGACAGCAACGAACTGTGACGTCAATGAGAGCCCACTGAGGCACACGGGTCCCTTCAGGGACAGCGTTAGGGAAGCTGCGCGCCGATCCACCCTGTCAACACTTTAAATTTCCTGTCACAAAGGGAAACTCACGTCGAAGGAGGCAAAATCGTTACGCAGTAGGCTCCCCATTGAGACCATCTAATGTCAGATACATGATTGGGGGCTTGAAAAGACATGATCGTGATGGAACGTACATGATCCATGTTTCTCCCTGGCATGCATCACATGCACACATGAGGGAATACACAACGGTATTGCACATACACAGGTTGGTAGAGTTATCACCGGTAGGGCGCCCATACGACTGTCCCGGCTGGAGGGGATAGATGGTGAACGCTGCAAGAGATAAGGTTGTAATGCTCATACACGCAGGGAAAATGCTCACAACTCCCATTGCAAGTGGATTGCAAGTATGCGGCGACTGTACACGGACTTTGATCGAGAGAGTTGTATGTCTGGAAAAGCCAAGTCGGTTATCTAAACAACAGACTTCGTGGTGTCATACCCAATCCCACGCTGTCGAGGAGCAATTCGGGGATACAATTTGCGAAATCGTATAGCTAGATAAGAGTAACAAAGCCGTAAGGGCGGCAAGGGTAAACATTTGAGAGAGCAGGAGGGTAGTGGATTCAGGGGAAAATCGGGCACACTGGCATAGGAAGGGTACTGTGGTTATAATAAGAACACACCACCCATGCGATATCAAATCAACTTTTACGGTATGAGCCCGCCGTCCCAACTAGCGCTGGGATCCGTCGCTTCCTAGGCATCTCCCCATTGATGTTGTAGCCATGGACAGCCCAGAGCAGATGATACAGACCCATGTTCTTTACTTTTACTCGCATTTGCTTATAGATGCGCGGATAGTTATTAGGATTGGGAGAAATGAACCTTTGCAAGGTGTACCAATTCCGACGCCCCAAAGGCTGTACTCTCTTTGATGAACCATCTTTCCCTAAAAAAATTGGTGGTTGAGGTGCAAGAGATAAGGTCACACACGACTCTACTTAGCTTGCTTGAGGTGTGAATATGGTAGTATGATACGCCAGTCTTAACTGATCGAGGAGATACATGACATAATTGTGGCACGAGGAGCGGAGATTACCTTTGGGCGTGTGAGCCCACCTATCTCGACAGTTGTAAGCGGAAGTACAACTCATCGTCGTCAGATTGGAAATGCGAAGTATAGCCTATAGAGCGGAGCGGCGCAGAATCTCTAGTCATAGGACCCATTGAGTGCCTGACCGGGGGCTGTCTCGCATTCCAAATCAGGCTGTGAAGTTTCGATAACCCATCGGAGTCGTTACGCGAGCTGAAAGAGTTCGAATAATTTCTGCAAGCCGTCGGTTCTGGCACCGGTGCCTGAGGGTCGCCCAAAGAAACTGCTATTTTGAGGACGACACCACTTCTTCTGCAAATCTGCATTTCATCGAATTAGATGTGGGCCCAGATCAGAACGTATGGCATTCCCGAGCTCGCGAGATAAGATAAGGTGCAGATTTGAACCCTTATGCGCGCCATACTAAGTTACCATCATTCTGTGACTTATGGTATCGAAGACCGCCCAAGCGCTCTCACCTGAACCCGTAATCTATCAGCCCTAAGAATGCAATAGGTCGTTGACTTTGACATATAGAGAAGGTGGCAGTGGCAATGCCGGGCTCGCCCGGCATGTCCGGGATTCAGGTCAGGGCACTAGTCACTCTTGCCAGATGACCCAAGCAAGGATGAGTCCACATGGATATATAGCATCTGTAATGGTCGCGTACCTCGACCTTTCCTCGTCATGATCTCGCACTCTGCGCCTTGGGTTTCTCCAATCATGATTATAACCTTGAGGCCTAAGTCCAGAGAAATCACAACGGTGAAACATGACTTTTGGGCTTCACTAGCATGGGTCAGTCGGGAGTGGCTAACGATAGAAACAAGGATGGCGGGCCCGAATAGGGGTGATATCAGCTGTGGTGCCAACACCGTGCACGCAGCATGACCGAAGGAAGATGGGGAAGCCAAGGCGTGCTTCAGTGTAATAATCCAAAGAAATCCAGATGCTGTTGTCTTCGACAAAGACGAGCAACTTGGACATATGCAGCCAGGTGGGCACGGCGACGCATGGGGTACACCGTATGACGTAACTGAAGGTTGGATTATGCCACGAACTGATAACGAGCCATCTCAGGGAGATCGTCCAAGCAAATGGGTTGACGACAAGTTGAAGACGTTGTATCGTCGAGTGTCCACTGGCGGTGGAGGGTGGAGGGAGAGGGACTCGGAAAGTCGGCTGCGCAGTCGGGTAGTCCGGGCCGGAGGACCCATCATTTGTGTTTGTTTTGATTAGGCTTTCTCGCCTCCGACTCTCAATTTTTATTTCCCCACCATCTACGCCCTCACAGGCCTTACACCCCAATTTCTGCGTGTAAAAAAATTGCTCAGATGGGTCCCTAAACAGGAGGACAGGGTGATAAAACGACCCGTCCCGGACAGCTGGACAGCCATCCGATGTTGCCTTCAAACCGACGACTACAGTTATTCAATCCGCTGCCATGACAACACAGGCCCGCATCGGGCCTGAAATGGTCTCATCCCAGACATCGTTATGGGAGCCCACTTGCCACTCTCTCTAACGGATCAACTCACCGTGGTCTGCACCTCACAGGCCTCTCCTGTAATACCTCTGATCCCCCCGCACTCGAGTTCGACAATCCCCGACAGACATGAGCCCGTCGCCCTCCTACGTTGATTTCGTGAGCCCTCAAAAATACCCTCCGACCGACCCCCAAGCTCCCTGTGTTAAATAACAACGGAACCCTCCCTTTTCGCATGTGCGCCCTCCTCAGTCCTAACAATAAGCATTCCGCGCCATGTGGCCACGTCATGCACCGCCTGTCTCTTACTACCCCCGTGCGTATCTATTCTCTAGAAGCGCACCAGCCCTGACGTCATTATCTAGGCTTGACGTTACCTCATAGCGTTGAGGATATGGCCCGACCTGCTTCTGGAAGCAAATGAGACCTGCTCATCGCCGTATGGGCGCTGGACCACTCTGGCTTGCCGAGGATCACTACCGTGCTTAGGCTATGCCCCTCTTCACCCATGGCCCCACATACCTTCACATGATTAAGAGATCACCACCCATCGAGCGTCACGTGAAAGGAACACACCAAGGCTATGATCATATCTCAGCCTTCTGTTTGGCCCCTTTGATACTTTTTGCTCATTCATTCTCGCCTCATGACAGACCGACTATCAAAGATTTCGAAAATCCATGGGCATCCGTGAATCTACAGCGCACCACTTCTTTTGCACCGAAACTGAAACCCGATGTCCCTGCCCCCCCATAGGCGAAGAGAGGACACTTGGTGGCCCCGACGATCCTACCAGACTACGGCTACTAGATGGGCTAATGTCGGCAAACAATAGATTGACACCGGCCCCGTTGTTTCAAGCTTTCAGAACACCCAAGTGATCCCGGTGATCCAACAATACTCCGAATCGGATTGAGGACCTTCGAAACTGGATGGCAGAGACCCATTGAATGATGTGCGCACACTGCCTTTCTTTTTTTTTCTTTAACAAACATTTTTTTTTTGACAGTCGTATGGCTTTACCCACATCAATCCAAGAATGTCCAAAGAATCACAGAGACGGGATGATGCGAGCAGTTTCGATGACGTATCGAGGAACGCACCAATCGCCACGACCCGGGTGCGGAAAGCACGCGCGCCGCCTATCTCCGAGAAATTGCACATCCGCAGCGAATGTGCGGTGGTCCAGTATTAGCGATTCGATCATGTCGATATTCGCCCTCTCGATGGAAGAACCTGTCAATAAGGATGAAGTTGCGGGACAGGGCGGATGTATGTGGACCCAATTACATCTACTGTAGTACGAGGTGCCACATAGGGATCTGTATCTAAGGCGCACCGCACTGGAGTCGAAAAAAAAAACGCCATTCCGTCCTTGGTGTGACCTTTATTCGGTGCGAGACCCCGCTGATGTATTCACCTGATGTCTGATCACATCTGTGGGAAAAGAATCGTTGCAAGTGGGGATCAGGTGATGCAGATGCAGATGGCGGAGGCACGTGAACATTGGCTCTCTACGGTTCGAAGTAACCAATGGCTGTACGCCTCACCCGTGCTGTCATGTATCCAGGGGCCTCAAAGGACCCTATCTCCCAACACGCCCTTATAAATCCACTCCCTCGTCGTAATATATACACGACAGTTCGCCAGGAACTGACAGAACAGTAAAGTAAGGAAGCATGGAGGATGTTCTACAGATACACCACACGTCGATTGTAATGATTAATGCGCCTACGTAGCTAGCCGAATACAATAAAAGGAAAATCTCACTTCCACAACGCGATCCCTGCAAAGATCCGACCGTAAAAAATCCGTAGTGTGAAAGATCAGGCGATGATAGGATGGCCATTATATTCTTGTGCCCGCGAGACCCGCATTGGCAATGTGTTTTGGGTTCCCTGGTACGAACCGAAAACTGGCTGAGAAGGGATGGCTGGGCCATACGAAGCTACTTGGGGCTCATGAAACGCGGATGGGTAATCTGGGACCTGGGGGTACTAGTACAAGAAAGAATTACATGAACGAGGAGAAATGCAACGAAGACACGAAAGCACGTACAGGTTCCTTCATCGGAGGTACTTCATGCTTAGGCGACGACTCTTCATCAGTTGATAGCTTCCCTACAACTCCTTCGTGTGGGCGCGATGCACCGGTGACTACAGAAGGCCCTTTCGTACGCTGCCGGAATAGATAGACGCACGCGAGAACGGCGACGACGACGATTGCGAGGCCACCAACGATGCCGCCCACGATGGCACCCGTATTCTTATTTGAATTACTCCTGCTAGAGGTTGAGGACGTGGCGGCAGGGGAACCCGTAGAGTCGGGAGAGGCAGTTCCCGTCGTCCTTGAGCCAGGGGCGGGGGTTGACCCGTTGGTCAGCGCACCCGGACCAATCTCAGGAGTGTCTAGGAACCGTAGATGTGATGCAGCCAATGAAAAGACTGAGAGGAGGATTCCTACCACCGATGGCCTCTGCTTTGATTTCATCCCACATGGCAAGATCTTCGCGCTGCCGTGTGCCATTAGCACGTGTCAGAAAAAAATGGTAGCAACGAACTGTGACGTCGGCGAGAGCCCATTGAGGTACACTTGTTCCATCAGGGATAGGGTTGGGAAAGCTGTGGGCCGATCACTCCGTCAATGCCAATGGGTCAAATCCCTTGCCGCAACTGAAAACTTACGTCCCAGGGGCCAGGATCGTTGTGCAGTTGTGTGCCCATTGGGGCCAGCTAATGGCAGGTAGGTAAAGGAGGAAGTAGAAGACATGGTGGTGAATCGTACTCAATCCATATTGCGTACTGACATGCGCCACATGCGCTTATGAGAGAGTACGTAACAGTGTTGCACGCACACAAGTCTGAACCTTCACTAACGCTCGGGCCAAGATACTCCTGTCCCGACAGGAGGGGACTTGTAATAAATGCTGCACGAGATGAGACAGCAACGCTCATGCACGCAAAACGAACACTCACCACCCCCATGGCATGTGGATTGCAAGTATGCCGCGACTTCACAAGGATTTTGATTGAGGGAGTTATATACCTGGACAGCGCCGTCAGCGGTCGGAGACACGTCGACAAGGAAGCATTACAGTATCTTACCCAGGTATGCACAGCCGAGAAAGTGCCACTGCATTGCGTGGCATTAATCTGGGCAACGGCAGAGCCAAAGAAAAGAAAAAAGGTCGTGAGTGCAGCGAGTACTGACATTTGAGGGACCAGGCGGGCAGCGGGGCCAGGGAGACAACTACGCACAACCTCCATCGGGCGCGTGTTGTGAGAATGTCACTATGGCACCCACGTGATCGGCGTTTTCAGTGTGGACGTCTCGTTCACAGTCCCGACTCCCGAGTAGGGATCGGATAAACCATTTCCCAGGACGGTCCCATTCTCCGTTGTAGCCTTGAACTGCCTCAGAGAAGACGACACGGATATGTCCTCCGTTTTTCCCGTCGAGACGCGTCGTCGTGATATCGGAAATCGAGAAGAATAGCAGATTCTCATGGCATATATGCGTTCCAGTGTGTTAGGAACTGTGGGCCAGTAGCTTTACTCTTGGAGGATTGACGTTAACGTTAATACTTAAGTTGAAGGGCAGATCGGTCACGCGAGACAGCACCCGTTGCGATGTTGTCCGAGTCCTGATGTACCCTAATAAATACATGACAACCATGACGTGATCCCAGGTCCGAGCATCCGATCACTCCCAAGGTTTCGCCGAGGGCGCACCCCATAGGTCCCCTCGTAGTGATGTTTCTTCTTGGGTTGCCACCATCATGGCACGTCCACGAAGCTAACGACCGCATATAGTGGGCGCAAACTTCCTAAGCTTTTCGGCCACGCGAAGACTCCTTTCTATGCCCGACCTCCTCATTAGGATCTGACTTGTGCTCTACAATTAAGCGACGGAGAATCACCCAAGCATGTGTCCTATAATCCGAGCTGAGCGAAAAAGCTCGAACATCTGGTAATGTTAGGGGCGAACTCTCCATATTCACATCCCGCCATCGGACCTGCTGATCGTGAAGGAGATCGTGATGACCATCGCAAGTTATTCGCAACCCCCACGTGCGGGACACCCCATGGGCACATGCGGCCTCGGCCCGCACTCTTTCCTCCCCACCTTCGTCTCTCGCTCGCTCGACAGGATCCCACTCTCTATTTACTTCCACATAGATGCACTACTCGCTTGACTATTTGTATGCCCCGGCTAGGGATTGTCGGAATAATCTTCCAGCCATCCATTCCGAGTCGGAACTGGGCCGCCGAGAGGCAGGCGTCGCATATGCTAATCACGGCACAACTCACGCTTCCTGAAATTTGCTACTGCTACTGTAGTTGATCCTTCATGTGTTAATTCAACCAGCTCACGTTTTCTGCTACAATACTACCCCGACAATCAGCGAGGTCGAGCAAAGCGGTCACGTGAAGCCAATTTGCAAGTTCATTCTTTCATATTTGATAATGTTTGGTCTCGTTTCGGGCTCGTGCGCTGGCTGCTGCAAGGGGGCACGCAGAAAGTATCATACTACACATCGTACTGATGCACAGAATGTCAGCCCATGCCGGTTCTTGTCCTCACTCGTTGCTGCGATGCCTCTTACAATAGTCAGAGTTCAATCCCAAGCTCAACTCGGCCCTGTCGAACTCGCGCAGCGCGCCTATACCCCAAACCAGTCAACACACCAGTACTGTACAGTACTGTCAACACTTCGGACACCCTTTTCCTCATCGTACTTTCTTCTCTTGGCATTCTCCTCCTCATTGCTTTTTGTACTTTGCCGATTCATCTCGCTCTCGCCAGCAAGTTTGAAACATGCCAAGACGGGACACGAGGGCGGGGCCGGCAGGCTGGAAGCAGCCGAGGAGTCGTCAGTCGTCTTTTAATCCTTTGCTGACCAAAGTTCTAATCGTCTTTACCCTAGTACCCCTTATCACTCATACCCATTCTCCATTGCCTCTAACAGTGGTTCAGTGATTGTTCTTCATGCGAGTTATGTCTTTCTGCCTATGCACCATCGATCGCCCTCACCAAGGACCCTGTCCTTGTCACCACGATACCGTTGCTTTTCACACCATCATGCCGTCATGGCCACCACATGATGAAGAAGAGTGCGACCATAGGGGAGGATGTCGTTAGAGCTGCGGTCCACGAGTCCACCGGGGCTCGCAGATGGGTCAACGCACCGACGTGCGGCCTCCCTTCTAGGATCTCAGAACCGACTCATCTCAGATGCAGCACAAACTCCCGTCATGATCAAAAGAACCATTTTCCGTCAAGGGAAGTCCCTACCACACGACGTGACGAAGGATAAGAGCGAGGGGAACCGGGACGAGTGTAGAAGCAGAAGCCAGTGCGCAGAGACAAAGATTTTCTATCCCCCGATCATACATCTGACCCTGCTCCTCTTCATCCTTCATCCGTTCCTCTTTTGTCATCTCTCTTTGGACCCCCGACTACTCTAGAACTTGAAACAGAGCCTCCAGTCTGCCGTGGGGCTAGACGAGTCCGTTTCCTCTCACCGTCAAATGTCGACGACTCCCGACACCCTTTCATTCGGATACCCCTCAAACAACATTCGTCCCTTCGCATACACCTCTTCCTGACGACGTTCAACTTGTTCCCGTGCCAGTCGTAATCGCGTTTGGTTTCTGGCGACAATACCCGGCCCGCATCTGCACCAGCTCCAGAACATTCATCACAAATTATTCCCATTGGTTGTCTGCTGTACCGTCAGCCGCATCCCCGCTGAGCTCCCCTTCCTTGTGAGAACCCCAATACCAACCTTAACTACTATGAGCGCATCATATGCCCTCTGCTCGACCCCTCCCCAACAAAAATTCGATGGTACCATAATAGTTCGTACATTACGAAGTCGCACAGACGAATAGAAGACGGATATATCACACCGCATCCGTAGATTGTGCCGGTGGGTGCACCCTCATGACAAACTAAACACAAAATGAAAGCCCGCTCCTGCAAACCCGAGCCCCGGTAAAGAGTAAGAGTCAAAGGGTAATTTTCGACGGTGGGCAGGCAAGGATTATGTTCGGGGCATACTGGGTTCCTTGTGGCCCGGGAAGCGTTGGTGGGCCACTCGTATGCTGAGAGTACAGGAAGAAACTCACAGAAACAAGCAAGAGTGCAACGAAGGAATGAAAACATGTACAGGAACCCATTTGAGTCATGGATGAGGCATGCACGTACTTATGAAAACCTTGCATCAGAAATAGTAGTTTGTGCAGTACCATAAAGGTCACCGCGCTCTTAGAATATTACAAAATGTCGTTGATTGTCCATGAGGACGAACCTCCGTCGCTAACCAAATGTAAACTTGAAGGGCAAGATATCGCTGAAACATCGCCTCTGCCCAGCAATTTCCGGGAGTAGGTGTCGAAGCCCGAAGGTCAGGTAGTAGGCAGGCCGTGATATCCTTGTGGCAGTGGGGTCTGCCCGTTGGCCAGAGGTGTTTCAGTTGCGTTATGTGTTGAGGGAGGCCGAGCAGAGACATCCGGGGCTTCTTGGTACCCGGGAAACGTAGTTGGATCATCCGGGTTCTGAGCGCACAAGAAAAAAAGAAGCATGAGTACTCATGAATGCAGCGAAGAGACAAAAACACGCACATAGGCCCTCAGAGTCACTGGAGGTATGGGTGTTTCATGGATGGACGGCGACGCCTGAGTTCCGTCATCTGACGGTACCTTTTTGTCTTCATTCCGTGGCTGCGATATTCCATCGAGTTCTAACGCAGTAGATGGTGCACTCGGGCGCTGCCGTCGTAGATAGAGAGCACCAAGAAGAGTGATGGAGATCATTGCAATACCACCGATTACGCTGCCCGCGATGACTCCCGTATTTGATCTACTACCACCAGAGGGTGATGTCGTGGGTTGGGGCGAGGAAGTGACGGTCGTGGCTGGTGGTGAACCGCCTGTCGGGGTCGTTGTGAAGGATCCGGGGAAGCCGACTGTTCCGCCAGGACCTATCTCGGGGCTGTCTAAAAGAGGTATGTGTGAAGCGGCCAAAGAAAAGTAGAAACCGGATTCTTACCACCGGTAGTCATTGATTCGACGGAATCCCAAATATTCCCAGGCTAGGGTATGTCGTTAGTTCATGTCAGGGTATGTATATGGCGACGAACTGTGACATCGAGGAGAGTCCACTGAGGTAAACGTGTCCCCGAAGGGACAGCGTTTGGAAATCTGATCGCCGATTCATCCATCAGTGCTTAAGGTCTTCGCTGCAATGGGAAACTCACATCGAAGGAGGCAGAACCTTTGCACAGTTGTTTACCCAATCGGACCATCTAATAACAGATACATAAAGAAATATTTGAATGGATGTGATGGGTCATACGTGATCCATGTTTCCCCCTGACATCCGCCACATGCACTCATGAGAGAATATACCACAGTGTTGCACATGCACAAGTTGGTGTCGTCATTACCGGAAGGGCCTGGGTATGATGTTCCCGGAGAGGGGGCTTGAACAGTGAACGCTGCAAAAGATGGACTGATAAGGCTCGTACAGGCAAGGCGAGCACTCACAACTCCCATTGCATGTAGATTGCAGGTATGCGGCGATTGTACACGGATTTTGATTGAGAGTGTTATATGTCTGGGATAAGTCCGTTAGCTGGCCCAAGTACGTCTACACGAGACATTGGCGGTTTCACACCCAGTCCCATGCCGTCATGGAGCAGTCCGGGGAAACAATCTGGGAGATCGCGGAGCCAGATAAGAGCAACAGGGTCGTGAGTGCGGCAAAGGTTGACATTTGAACGAGTACACAGGTGGTGGGACGGGGGGAGAATGGGACACGGCGGCATCAGAAAGGTGTTGCGGGTAATAGGGTTAGTCTGACTTTGTAACCTACGCGATCGACATTTACGGTACAGCAAGGACCCGCCGTCCGAAGTAGCCCTGGGATACACTGCTTCCCGTACTCCTCCTCAGACTAGATGGCACGTCTTATCTCCCGTGCTTGCGTTTACCTACTGCAGATGCGCATACAATTTTGATAATACAGAGAGATGGACATCCGCAGGGCGCACCTGTATGGACGCGCCCACAGCTGCGTTTTTTGCGATAGATTATGTCGCCCCCAAATGTTATGTATTGGCGGTGTGGGCGCAAGAGATAAGGTCATGCGCTACTCTAATTAGCCTGATGTAGTGTGTGAATATAGTCAGCAGTATGCGCCCTTCCTGACTTCGCATTCGTTGGTCGATAAAATCATGACATAAATGTGGCACGAAGAGCGGAGATTGCCTTTGGGCGCACAGTTCCATCCATCTCGACAGCTGTAAGAGGAAGATAATTCACCGTCGGATTGGAAATACGGAGTATAGCCTTCACACGGCGCAAAATCCCAAGAGTCATGAGACCCGTCGAGTGCCTGACCGGGAACTGCCTCGCATTCTAAATTAGGCGCTGGAGCTGACGAATCGATGAAGGACCGATCCATGGAATCGTTACTCGAGCTTGAAGAAGTTCGAATAATTTATGCCGTCTGTTGATTCTGGGGGCGCTCTCATCAATTCCTGCTAGAAAGAAGGTTGCCCAAAAAATCCATATTTTCGTAGGACACATCTTCGGGGTGAATCTGCGTTCGTCGAATTAGATGTGAGCTCGGATCAGAACATATGGCGCTCCCGAGCTCAGTCAGATAAGATACACTACCGCAGATTTGAACACTTACGCGCGCGCCATACTAAGTGGCCATCATTCTGTATCTTCTGGTATCGAAGATCCCCCAAACGCTCGTACTCGAACCAGTAATCTACCAGCCTTAAGATCGCGAAACGTCGTTGTCTTCGACACGCAGAGAAGGCGGCAGTAGCGAGTCCGGGTTCCGAGCTAGGGCACGAGTCTCTCTTGCCAGATGGGCCGAGGTATTAACCTCGCATGGGTGCCTACGTGGGTACATACCATCTCCGATGTTCAAATACTTCGTCCTTTCCGTCTCATGATCTCGTGCTCTGCGCCCCGGGTTTCTCCGATCATAACCGTGGGTCAATTCTATGAAAACACTGTGACCTACCCTACACGCAAAGGAAGCTCGCCTTGAAACGCAAGTGGTGCTGCTAAACCAGGTCGAGTTCAGCTGTGGGACATGTGATCGTCCTCAGTAAGTGCGTGCACGGGTAAGCACGAGCTGGTTCACAACAGGGGAGGAGCGAAGCTGCTGCGCGAATAAAACAGCGAGAGCTTCGTTGTGTGTGTCCCAACATGCACGCGCGATGTACAGCAGTTCATGGAGTGATATGTTGGGTTCCATAGTCCTATTCTGGCCCCCACAGAAATTTGGATACTCAACTGACAGAGGATGGTGAAATTTGCAAGTCCGAGTCCCTGACACAACAATATATGCGTCGAAGGATGTACGATTTCTCGCTTTGCTTGTTCCCCTTGATCAACTGCAAACGTACGTCTGCATCCCTGTGGCCGCCTCAGCTAGACGAAAGAACTACCAAAGAAGACACTCTGGGAGTAACAGGGGAGTCCAGAGAAATGACACCGTAAAATATGACTTTTAGGCTTCACTAGCATACGTCAGTCAGGAGCTGCCGGCGATAGAGACAAGGATAGTGGGGTATAGGGGCAACATCCACAGCTGTGGCGCGTACACCGTACAACGCAGCATGATCAACGGGAAACTGGAGAGGCCAAGGCGTTATTCAGTGTAATAAATTGTGATGAATCCAAAGAAGTTCCAGATGCTGCTGCTGTCTTCGTTTGACGAGAGCAAACAGCAGGCTTCGGCATTCGCAGCCAGGTCGGTACTGGCAGGGCCACGCATAACATATGATATGACTGAAGGTTGGATCAGCCGCAGAAACCAATAACGGGCAGTTACAGGGAGATCGACCAAGTGGAGGGGTTGACGGCGACTTGGAGAACTCAAATTGCGGAGTGTCCACTGGAGTTGGGGGGAGGGAGACAGTGCGAGCTGTGCGAGTGAATGCTGCGCGGCAGTTTAACGCGGATAGACCGGGCCGGAGCCCCGTACTCAACCGCAGCACGAGTTTGGTTTGTTTGGTTTGGCTTGGCTTGGTTTGGCTCTCTCTTGCCCCAAACATGCTCTCAAATTTTTTTAAAACTAACGACTAAATCGATCGGCTGCCATGCCGCCATACGCCATCGTCCCTCCGATCGGCCGCTTCTACTCTCTCCAATGGAAAAATTCACTGTAGTTTGCATGTAGCCCACAAAATCCTCTAATCCTCCGAGCACCGACAGCCCGCAGGTGCACCAACTTCTGACAGTCATAACCATCACGAGCTCGCCCGTCGCCCTCCTACGTCGATTTCGTGCGCCCTCAAAAACATCCATCGTGCCGACCCCCAAGTTCCTCGTAATAGATCACGGCGAAATCCTCTTTTTTTGCACGTGCGCCCCCGCCTCAGTATTCCGCGCCGTGTTGTCACGTCGTGTCGTGTACCGCCCGTCTCTATTCTCAAGGGGGAGCACGCCGGCCTCGACATCCTCGTCTGGGCTCGACGCTACCTCATTGCGTTGAGGACGTAGTGCGACATACTCCCGAAAGCGAATGAGACCTCATTGCAATATGGGTGCCGGACCACCCTCTGGCCCTCTGAGGATCCCTACCGTGCGTATATTCCACTCTATTCCTACTCTCACCTACCTTCGAATGATTATGAAACAACCAGACCTTGAGTGACATATGTGATATAAACACATCAAACCTATGACCATGCCCCATTCTTTTGTTCGGCCATTTTGAGTCTATGCTCATTCATTATCTCCGTGACAGATTGGAAGCCCCAAACTATTAAAAGATCTCGAAACGCCTTAAACAACCCTGAATTCACAGCGCCTCGCCTCTCGCACCGAAGCTGAAACCCGACGAACCAGCCACGCTTACGGGTGTGGGAACTCCGGCGTGACGACGATCCTGCTGGACTATGGCTACTAGTTAGGTCTAATGTTAGCGGACAACGTATTAACAAGGTCTTGTCTTGTTCCCACTCCGACATTTCGGGCTTCCACGGCACACGAGTAACTCCCGTAATCTAGAAAACTCAAGAGTCAGATCAAGGGTCTCGGAACTGTGGGGACCAGTCATGTGATGTACCTACACTCTGTGTGTACCCTACCTTTTTTTTTGAACATCCGTTCATTTTGTCGACCGGTCAGATTGAGTGAAGCGCCCAGAAATCCAACAAAAAACCACGTAGACGAAATGACGAACAAAGGCACGATCAATTTCGGCGACTCGTCGAGCAGCGCTCTGTTCGCCGTCCCCTGCAGTCTCGCGCTCCACTTCCCACTGGTAACAACAACTCATTGGTCTCAGTCATGTCGATATTTGGCCCTTCCTAGTGCAGGAACCTGTCAATAAAGATAACGTTCTGTCCTTGATGTAACCTATATTCGCCGTATGAATTCACTGCTGTGTTTGCTTGATGTCTGATTTCTTCCGTAGAGGAAAAGAAGCTCCAAGAGGGAATCAGGTGGTGCGGGGAGCATGCATGTGACCATCGCTTCTATCTCATCAGTGCCCTTTGATTGATGGTTCGAAGCGATCAATCGATCAATGGCTGTACACCTCGTCCACACTACTCTACTCTGTGCATCCAGAACCCAAGGGAAATGCCCACCCCCAGCCCCGACGCACCTTTATAGGCCCTGTCGTTGGCAATGATAACTAGATGTCGTCGTAATTCATAGATTCGTTAGGAACGTTACACGAGAATATGTACAGTGAAGTAATGCGGCATAGAGAATGCTCTACTAGTACACCACAAAATGAAGTCGTCGATTGTCATGATCGTTGGGCCTATGTATGGCCAGCCAAATACAACAAAGAAACTCTTGCTTCCGCTTCCGCAATCCTCGCAAAGACCCGATTGTAAAATCCGGGACGACAACCAGGCAGTGACCTAGCCATGATACCCTTGTGGCTGCGAGGCTTGCACAGGCAGGGTATTTCCGGTTCCTGGGTGTGATCCAAAAATCGCTTGGGTAGAGACATTCGGGGCATAAGGATTTGCTCGGGTCTCGGGAAACGTGGTTTGGCTAGTCGGGTTCTGGGGGTACTAGAAAATTTTACATGAACAAGTACAGACGCAATGAGGGCACGAAAACACGTGCATAGCCCGTCATTGGAGGCATGTTTGCTTCTAGCGTAGATGGTGACACATAAGGGCCTTCACCGGATAGTTGTCTTTTGGCTCCGTCTGGTGGGGGCGATCCACCGTCGGATACTAACGGGGCAGGCGACCCTCTTGTACGCTTCCGCAGTAGATAGACGGACCCGAGAACAGCGACGGCGATGATTGCGATGCCACCGAGAACGCCACCTACGATGGCACCCGTATCTGAACTACTGCTGCTACCCCCGGAGGGTGACGACGTTGGCGTGAGTGAAGGCGAAGACGTAGTGACCGCCGGGATAACCGTAGGGTTAGGGGAGGTACTCGTTGTCGTGCCGATCGTGGAGATGGTTGAGACACCGATTAACGCCCCGGGACCTATCTCTGGACTGTCTAAAATCCGGAAGTGTGAAGCAGCCAAACAAAAGAGTGAGAGGGGGATTCCTACCGCCGATGGCCATCGCCTGGGTGGAGTTCCAAAGGCTTAGATCCAAGCGCTGGTGTGTCTCATTAGTACGTGTCGGCAAAGAAATATAGGAAACGAACCGTGACATCTTGGAGAGCCCATTGAGGTATACGTATTTCCGCAGGGACAGGGTTAGGAAAACTGTGGGGGGATTACCCCCGTCAACTTAAATGCCAATGCCCCAAACCTTTTGCTGCAACTACAAACTCACGTCGAAGGCGGCGAAACACTTGTGCAGTTGCGTGACCAAAGAGGCCAGCTAATGGCAGATTCAAATTAGAGGATGTAAAAAGGACGTGATGGATCGTACGTGATCCAATCCCCTCCTTGGCATGCGTCGCATGCACTCATGAGGCAATACACGATGGTGTTGCACTTGCACATATCGTCATTGTCAGAACCGCTGGGACCAACGTATGTCTCTCCCGGAAGCAGGGGAGCGATGGTAAACCCTGCAGGAGATGAGGCCGGATAGCTGATAAACGCAAGAGAGACACTCACTACCCCCGGTGCATGTGGATTGCAGGTACGCGGCGACCTCACACGGATTTTGATTGAGCGTGTTATAGGTCTGGACGAGCTCACGTCAGGGACGGTTCGACATGTGTCGTGGTTTCGTACCCAATTATATGTAATTGGGAGGGTACAATCCGTAGCGACAATCTGGGCAGTCACAGAGCCAGCGAAGAACAAAAAGGCTACGATTGCGGTGAGAATTGTCATCTGATGGAGCAGGCGGGTGTTGGGACCAGAGGAATAACTGGGCACGCCTTGCATCAGAAGCAGGTTGTGATTATATGAAGAATCACACCATTGCATCCGCGTGGTCGACATTTAGGTTATATAACCTCCGGCTTCCCACAGCCAGAGGACAAGCTAAACTCGTCTTCTCGTCCTTACGCCTGCCCATCCGTGCCCGTCATAATACGAGCCTCAGTATAAATCGAGAGGCAAAGAACAGTCGCAAGGCAAAACGCATTTGCAACCCCACCAGGGGTATGGGCCATCTTACTATCCTTGAGTATTGGCGTTGACGTTGACGTTGACGTTGATACTTAAGTTGAAGGGCGGACTCGTCGGCGCTCTTGGCGTGGTCTTGGCGTATTCGCAAGCGTGATGCGCCACCGAAGTAAGGAAATAAGGACAACACCGAGGATTCACGGAGCGCACTGCCACGCGGTTCCAACCGGCCCGTCCCAAGGACTCATCGAGGACTCGGAGCACGGTCCACGAAGCCGATGCTCGCATCACACAGCGGACCCAGCCTTCTTGAGCCTTTCGGTCATGTGAAGACCTCTCATATGCATAACCACCTCGTCAGTATTTGTCTCGTGTTCTACAATTATTCGATGGAGAAATCACTCGAGGTGCTGTTCTGTGATCCAAGCCTGTGTGAAAGGGCCCGAGCATTTGTCCAGTCGATGTCTGTGATTCTGGAGGCGGTTTCAGCAGACTTGCAGATCCCCTCCAGAAATAAGATCGTCCTATACATGATCCCTGAGGCCTGATCCGTCGCAGGGCAGGCCCTGTTCTGCTACGATATCGTGCTTGTCTTCGCTGCGCAGCGAGGACATTGTCCGCACTTCTTGTGGAATCATCATGCATGGGCCAACTTTCTCATTCACGCCTATATCCAGGTCTCGCATGTTTGGACATCAGGAAAGGATTCGGGAATCACTAGAAGAGCTCTTTATCACCTTCAGATAGCAGTACAGCACAATCTTGCATAGCTACAGCGAGTGATGTATGCCTTGTGTGAAGAGCACTATGATTTCTAGCCCCAGTCGAGCACTGCGACGTCACAACCACAGGACGTCTGGCCACGGTCTGGGCGTGCAGCGTGCTCGTTGCGATGGATCAATGGGCTTTAGCAATCGGTTGTCATGGGAGTCCACTGATGTGTCGTGCCGTAATAATACTCGGATAGCAAAAAAGAAACAGGAACGGTGTGCTCCCGCAACCCCGGTCGTGCACGTCCGGCATCAGTGTAGTGGATTAAAGATTAAAGTAACAACTCAACCATGAACAATGTCAAATTTTGCCTTTCGTGATGGAAGAGTACTGGATGAGTGCCAATTGTCAGGGAGGTTCGGACGTCACTGTGACGTAAATTCGATGCGTCACGAGTTCAACAGACAGCGGCTGTATTTGCTTGCTACTTTTACGACCCTTTGGGAGACAAGACGACTGACAAAAGGAGATCGATCAGGTTGTGGGGTCGCAACGTGCATGTGAACATCATCCAATTTAACTTGAATGGGCGTTCTGCACAACCCGGCTCGGGCCACCGCGCCGCATATTTGACTCTGAAATGAAATGAATTGGCTACAGCCGGATGGCATGATCAGCGTCTTTTCTCTGCTGCCTGGCTCACCCTGATGCATGATGGATCCTCTTCCCGGTAACAAGAGTTGTATGGTGCCATAAAGTGGTCCTTTAATGTAACCGCTATGGCAGAATAATGAAGGTTAGGTGGTATCCAGAGTGTACCGAAAATACATTGTCCTGGTAGAGGCGCCGCCATGCCAGACCAAATAGAAAAAAAAACCTTTCGCAAACATGAATTCCACAACGTCCGAGTCTCGTGTAAATACGGAAGGGTGAAAATTAAGTAGTCGCCATGTTATTATATTCGTGTGGCCGTGAGACGTGCATGTTGGCCATGGTGTTTCCGGTTCCACTGTGCTGCGAAAAAGGCGGTTGGGCAGAGCCGTACGGGGCATGGAGAGATTCTCGGTACCCTGGAAATGTGGTTGTGTCATTCGGGTCCTGGACGGGCAAAAATAAATGAGCAGGCAAGAACGCAACAGAGGATATGAGGCCTGAGGATACGTACATAGAGCCTCATCGGAACGATAGGTGTCCCAATCGTCGATGACCGCGTATGATTCCCGTCATCCGACAATGCCTTTTGGGATTCACGGTGCGGCTGCGACGGAACGTCGATTACGAACGCCGGAGAGGTCCTGTTTGGAGGCTGCCGTCGCAGGAAGAAGACTCCCACTACAGCGATAGCGATTACAACCGTACCACCAACTGCACCGCCCACAATGGCTCCTGTATTTGACCTGCTACCGTTGGAGGGTGAGGACGTGGGTGGGGATGAGGAAAAGGGTGACAAGGAAATCGAAGAGGTGACAGCAGGGAAAACCGTGGGATTTGGAGAGGTAGTCCCTGTGGGCCCCGAGCCAGCGGTGGAACTGGTGGTGTTTGAGCCCCCGATTAACGCGCCAGGACTAATCTCAGGAGTGTCTAGACGTTGGACATGTGAAGGAGCAAGAGAAAGGACCGAAACTAGGATTTCTTACCACCAATACCCATCGCTTTGATGGAATCCCAAAGGGCAAGATCGTCGCGCTGTCGCGTACCATGAACACGTGTCAGAAATGAGAGATAAAAACGAACGGTGACATCGTCAAGGGCCCATTGAGGTACAGTGGTTCCCGCAGGCACAGGATTGGGGAAACTGTAGATCGAACCTCCCGCTCAATATTGGCAGTTTAAATTCCTTTTTACAACGGGGAACTCACGTCGAAGGAGCAAGAACCTTTGTACAATTGGTTACCCATTCAGACCAGCTAATGGTAGATTCATAAAGGGGGATGTAACGGGATATTATGAATTCGTACCTAATCCATAAGTCTTCCTGACATGCGCCACACGCACATAAGAGGGAATACGTGA
>Ga0307510_10002298_pt1 | contig 21584 bp, 19 predicted proteins | sample 12_EM_MG_FD_207224 | JGI IMG/M metagenome (GOLD analysis project Ga0307510, IMG submission 207224) | Populus trichocarpa ectomycorrhiza microbial communities from riparian zone in the Pacific Northwest, United States - 12_EM | ecosystem: Host-associated > Plants > Roots > Unclassified | place... | reverse complement strand
GTTAGTTTTTCTTGTGGGTGGTTCCACCCGAAAAGGGGAATTTTGGACGTCTGATCGAGAGGCTCGGCTGTTCCGGCCTTACGGCGACCGGGATGGCGAAGCTACGATACTCGTTCTGTAACGACATAAGTTAAGCTTTCACATTATTAACTTACGTTAATACAGGCAACTGCTATCCCCGAAAAGAAAAGAAAAGATCTACACTTCCTTACTGTGCAACCTACCTTTCCGGAGGCTCAGACAAGCTATTTATACTGACTTATGACAACGGCCAGTAACGCCCTTGTTGTTCGGGAAAGGTACTATTGAGTAGTTAGCCAAAAGTGATAGGGCAGGGAAGACGGAAAGCCACTAATCGGGCCGCATTCTGAATCGAGACCTCCGTCAGCATCACTCTCTGGTCCTGCGTGTCAATATAGCTTATTTAAGAGTGAAGCCCTGTGTAGGTCTATTATTTGCTATTGGGTAATGTCTCCACATTTGTTCCCCTGGATCTCCCAGCACACTAACCGTGCGGCACGAGATCCCTATTTCTTAGCCAACAAGAGAGGGGTATTCAAGATCCAAACTCTTTAGCCCCTCTCGGGAGTGCCGCCCGAGGAATTGGAGATCGTACAAATGGCATGATAGCCACCAGTGACTCAGGTGCCTATAAGGATATTCCGAAGGCTTTGCCTCTCTCAATCTTAACCATCAATGATGTTCTAGCGACATCCTATTTCTTTACAACCACCGATGATACTAGATTTGGAATTGCCAATTGTTGTCTCACAACTACCTTAGCTACTTCAATCTTGAGAGGCGTCATATCAACTCGAAGAAAGAACCCCCCCTCCTCCTTGCAGGATCCAACCTGCAAGGAGCTATTACAGACGCAGTGGATATACTGCCAATAGAGGACTTATTCCCTCCCTGCAAAATACAGCAAATAAGAGAGCACTGAAACGTGGTGTCAGAGGCACAAGACCTCCAGCTGAAGGACAAAAGTTTTCTTGGCTGCATTGACAAATGCCACCAACAACTTGGCAATAGGGGCAGCAGAAGGAGAACCAGAACCTTAACTATATTCAAAATGGTGTGAAAAGTAGTTGATGATGATGGAAGCTAGACAGAGGGGCAAAGGGCATAGCCAAAGGAGATGGATCATCTCCTAGAAACGAAAAGTAATCCAAAGAAGTGAATATTGAGATTAAAGACTTAAAGCTGTCATGAAATAGATTCAAGACCTCAGATTAGATAAAACCACTAAATGTGATATCACTAAGCATAGCTATATTAGCGGCGGTGTGAGCAGGGGTGATGGGCCCACCCTTCTCACCTTACTGCGTTATAACTAGCTGTAGGCTGACATGGGTGCAGATTGGGTTGTCGATTACTTCACTTTCTCGGGTGCTACCATGTCTGAATGTGCTCTCTAGGGAATCTTAAAAACCCCGGATATGATCTCCTAGCCCTTTTATTCCATAGATGCCTAATAATCGTGACTCTTTCTTCTCACCTTAAAGTTAAAAGTGTTTGCGAGCTACAGCCCGCACTGGACTTCTACAAAGCTAGCTAACTTAACAGGTGTCGTCCGATTTAAATTGACCCCACCACCCCCCATCTAGCCCAGTGCGGTAGCTCCCCGTATGGTGCCGTAAAACACCAAAACTGTTGTGTGACACGGCGCATTGCATCTCGTATAACTCCGATTAGAGGATTTATAGAAAGAATAGAAGCCAAGACGGAGGCAAGGCCCGCATCATAATAGGGATCATTTAACGTCACTCGCAGCTAAATTTAAGCATGTGCTTCTGGATGCAGTCCCAATCTACCATTAACAGTTGCACAGGGGCCAAAATTTCTCTTAGGTAAAACATTTAGTATCCAACTGGCAACCAGAGGATCTAATGTTTATGGAAGCACTGCACTTTTACACTCGTCTACTTGCTTGCTTTTAATATAAATGACCCGAGAATGCTTTATTGGAAGCGAAGGGCCAAATGAACAGACGGGCTGGTTGGATCGATCTCGTTTCCGGCTGCAGATCCGACCGGAAGAGAAAAGAAAAAAGAAAAAACTAATTTGGGACAAGCCAGAAAATCCTTCCAAGTCACTAAGCTCCAAGGTATCATACTGTAAAGACGAGTCTTTAGACCGAAACTGCTAGGAAAGAATGGCCGGGGAGGCACAAAATTTCTATGCCTTTGACTTGTAGAACGCCCACATGCGATACCGGCAGTGAATGCTCGTATTTCTAGGTATTTCTCAGCCGAGCCCTAACACGAGGTGACACAAATTTACGACAACACAACTTGGACTAAAAAAGTACTCCAGGCCCTCCTCCTCAATTTCCTATACCCCCCTATATAAGGGAGCGGCGGAGCCTACAAAATCCTAATTGCTAAACGTGGATTCCTTCTCATCATCGTTTTCATATGATAGCAGCAAAAATGAAGCACTTACTATCCATCCTCCTTCTCACTGTCATAACCTTCGCAGCCCCTGTTTCTCAATTCTTTCGCTTTCGCATCTTATACACCGACACAAATACAGAACCGCAAGCGGAGTATCTTGGGTTGAAGGATGGTGCGGCAGTGATTACTAAGGATCCTTCTCAGGCCATGAAAACAGTAACTTTCCCTAACCTATTAAACTACCGTTTCTACCAGGGGAGGCAGTAGCTAACAAAGCGAAAGTACCTGGATCCCGACCCCCGCGGAATGCTTTACACAGACAATAAAATCCCCGGCTATCTGCTCCCAACAAGCAATGCAACTGTATACGATTTCCGCTTCGGCGGTATTCCGAAGGTTCCTCATCCCCTTCCTATACTATCTCTTCATACTAATAGCTAGCAGATCGCAGGTGTTATGTACACAGAGTTCACTTGTATAGAGGTCTTCTGCCCGGGCTGCGGGTCGAAGGACAAGGTACTCGCGTATGCCCCACCAAAGGAGCCCGGCGCTAGATACGAGGGCCAGTTTAGGGTTTACACGGTTGGCCCGGATCGGTATGCTAAGTTCCACACCTCGAAACCTCCGCCAGGTACAGAAACACAAAGTTCTAGTGTCCTTCTAGTGCAAGAGATGGTCTAGGCTTGTTAGGGCGATGTTTTGGGATGCTGCTTTTACCTTGCTACGCTTTTTCCAAGCCGAGAACTTCCTTTTTGTGTGTGGTTAGAACAAATAATATCAATGACCCTTTCTCTTCTTCCCGTGTCCGCGGACGTGGACTGAGCTCTACAAATGATTGTGAGACCTCAAGTCTCAGTTTAGTAACGGTACTGTACTTGGGCCGTTCAATTCGGACTACAGTACACGTGAGACAGGGGAGGTAAACGATCGCCCTGCCAATGAGGCGAATTTGCGAGTGACCGAAAATGATCGCCACCTTGGCAGGTGCTCACGCATTGTGGTCCTGTTGATGGGACGCAGCCACGAAAGCGACACATCATATCTTAGAGCCTTGTTAGATCCCATTTCATGACTAATTTACCTCACACGGAGGAAGTTGATTTAAAAGATGTTCCTTCTCCTTTACTTGTTTGCTGGGATTCACCGGTATGAGGGTTTTCAGAAAGAATCTTTTCATCCAAACTAGACTATGTGCCAGCGTAGCGTGACACCTACGCCTCCAATGCCAACGCCTCCTTACAAGGCCAAGCATGAGGGTAGTGGAGAGTCACTGCGAAATGCGAGGAAATTAAAACCAGAGGCCCCAAAGAGCGAACTCTGTTGGTATGATACCTAGCGGCACAAGTCCCTCGCTTTTAGGTGAACGGTCCCACACAAGTAAAGAAGATAACGGGACAATGAAATTCCCTACGGGGAAGGGGGGGGTTGCTCGGAATATGCATCACAACCCCCCTAAAGCATTTAAAATTCAAAATGAGGAATACCGGTAGGTGGCTTCCATTACCTCCGGGAATTGCCTGTGAAAATTGAAGAAACTTTTCGTCAAATGGGCCGCCATTTGTAACTGGTGGAATTGGGATTTCCTTGCAACAATGCTTCATGACTCCCATTTTTTGGTATTGGTAGACGAGGATGTTCAACTCACCACTTTACCCGAGATAATTGCTAGAGAAGAAATGATGCCGGTAACTATATCCCAAAAAGCAGAGAGATAAAGTGGAGAAATGATAGGACAAGTGTATAAGATTATTTCCGCCCCAGTGCCAGACATGTGGCTAGTAGTAATTTGAGAAAGTCTTCCATTTTGCTGAATCGGGAGCATTGTCCCATTTTTGGCATTTTATTTACCGGCATAGCTCTCATACAATACAGTGGCTACTCAATAGGCTTTCTTGCTATTCGGTAACCTGCTATGTTTAGAAACTACAGGTAACCCACTATAGTAACCATCATTTTAGGTCGCTTGTCTATTAATCGGGCTGGGATTTTTCAATTCAACTACTCATATTCCGAATTCTTAAATTTTCTATAACTTCACATATTAGGATTTGGAAAAGAGAAATACTAGAACATAATTCAGCAGAACCTCTCATTATATTAAGGCAAGAGAATGAGACAAGAAAGGTATCTATTTGGAAAGTTGGTTAGCCTGCCAATTTGCCTGATCTTAATCCTACTGGGTATATATTGACTGTCATGAAAGGTTACATTCAAACCAAGTGAGGTTGGAAAAGAATTACCGGTGGCAATTGATCTCAAATGAAGATCGTATTAGCAGAAATTAAGGCTATTATCTTAGTAGAATAAAACTAATATCAGTTAGGACATAGATGTAATTTTGTAACTCGAAGGTACCAACAGCTGAACTATTTAAGTAAGAACTATTTTAACCATGAGCCCTTCTGCGGAGTGATTATAGTAGTATAAAGACTTAGGTTCAAGATTATTTAAAACTATCAGATAGAGAGAGGTTAACTACTGAATTACTGGAGAATAAGATTATAGCGGACAGCATTCAAACTACTATGACAACCGGTTGTGACGTACTTGAAGTTGGAGATCAATAAGCATGTAAACACCTAGCAGGTGATTGCTGAAAAAGCATACAGGTGTAAACAGAAAAGATATATGGGAATTAAAATGAACGTTTAACTTAGGTTCTCAGGAAAAAGACTAAAGGGATTAAGAATGTTTTGCAGGTTAGTCATTCACACACACCCCAGGAGCTAGGAGTGCTATTGACCTGAAGCAGGGCTATGAGAAAGAGGCTGCGAGCCTGCAGGTGGATGAATTCTTTCATTGTTAGTATTGCAGTCATGTTTAATCACTCGATTCTCAATTAAGTGTTTTTTTTTCGGATCCATTGTCGTCCGTTATCCACAAGCAACACCTTCCTTTGTTTCTCACACATCGCTTCCCTCCGTCTTTCCTTTACATCTGGTTGCATCCCTTTAGGCGGTGATGTGGTTCCGGCGGGGTCCCGATTACTGGGCGGCTGTACCGCATAAGTCAGATATCTCTATCCCTAGTAGTAGTGTCGGTAGTGCCGAATTTCCCTACACCACGCTAAATGTGGACTAAAAAACTATGATAGCTTCACGATTTTCCAAAAATGCCAATCGAGTGATATTAAAAGCACCTCAAGCCAAGTTATCGCACGAACCTTTTTTCATCAACAGAAGCACTAAGCCTAATATAAGAGAGCTTTCGCAGCCTAACCTAGGCGGGGGCTATTACAGGTATCACTTGGAGTTGTTACTCGCATTCCAGAGCTCATGAGACTCCAGATAAATGGTGAGCTTCTTAAACTCGGCCCTTTTAACAGGCCAAACAGTGTCCAAATCTCAAGCATCCTGAGACCACTCTTTCTAAAAATTATCGGAAACTCCCAGAATACCATCCCCGGTATGTTTGTGTATGTGCTTTAGCACAGGACAGCAACCATCACATCACGTAACCCGCTCGGGGATCCAGTTTTGAGAGAAGAGGTAGCCCCCGGGGGACTGGCACCACTATCAGCCAAATTCAATACCTGTAGCTTGTGCTGAACCTTATAAAATAAAAAAACAGCCTCCAGGGCACTGTGGGGATCTATCATGACTTGTTTCCCACTAAAAAAATAGAAAGAGAGAGCAAGCCAAGCATTGTCGAGGACTACCGTAAAACCCGAAATAAATGGGCATCACGTTAAGAGGTTTGAGTTTCCTCTCCTAGTAAAAGTTTGTCCCAGGTGATGGCTGAAAGGGAATCTTCTCGGTGTGTTCTCTCCCCCTAATCAAAAGGGGAAATTCTGGGCGTCCTGGCCCCATGCCCAATTATTTTGGTTTTTACGGTAGGAGTACTTGGGAGGTTGTTATCGAAATGGAAAACGGTCTTTCTCTACTTCAGAGGGCATTGTAACTGTGCAGGGCATATCAGATCCCCACCTCCATCCAAGATGCCATTTTGGGAGATTTTTCGTAAGATCTTGAGCCGTACAGTTTTAACTAAATCGTGCCCTCGTGAAGATATAAAAGTGTGGAATTTAGGGTTCTCAATTCCGGGTCTGATCCCATGGCTTTTACAACTTGACAAGGTAGAATCATTGAAACAGGTTGCTGAGCTTAGCTATTAACTTATCATATGTCTCTAGCAGGATATAGGGAAATTTAGTACTGCCGACACCGCTGGGGATACCCTTCAGGTCCGGAGAGGTATCCCAGCGTGGAAGTAATGATACGTTATGGGCCAGAGGCGGGTAACAGGTTTTTTCTTATGAAGGATGAGGTCACTAACGCCCCCTATACACACTTTCGGCCACCAGGCTCCTTTCCCCTTGGTTTATCCCAAGCTACCGAAGTAGTTCCCGTTGAAGCTACCATAAACTGCCCTTCACCTACACGTACCGGGGCTTATCCCAACCAGTTTGTAGGACAAAGTCAGACGCAAAGAGTACGAAATGAGTAGCCTCCTATATATGCACGATGGTTTTGTCCTAGCCACCATATCTCTAGGGAACGAAACCATCTCATCCGTCATCAGTATCGATTGCGTGATATCTTGTGATCCAACCAACATCCATAAGCCCTGCCCCATCAACCACTGCCCCCCGGAAATAAAACCACCATCCGGACTTCCTAGAGCAACCTCTGCATAACAGACTCTACCTAGCGAACCAAAAAAAGACCAATACGAATGAATCTATAGACAAATAGCCACCCACACAGCCATGTGACAAAAAGACCCCAATATCCATAACTAACACCCACGCCCCGGGGCACTGTTCACAACAGAAAGGGCTATAACAAAGATAACCAAGTGCGAATAAACCAGATACGGATTACGCGTTAGGTCTCGCATCTCAAGAAACCACTTTGCTCCGCCTCAGTAAGCTGTGAAAAAAGTGATATTTAGGTGCACATCTACCCTATATAATACCTAACCTAACATTATAGAACCACCATGCCAACCACCGCAACGACTACACGAACACCCCCAATCTACCCACCCACCACCAAACAAACCCGCGTCTCCCGAAAAAAGGGGGGGGGGAAAAGGAAAAAAATATACAGCAACTTGTTCTGGAAAAACTCAAAGCTGGCTGACTTCGTATGATTGCGCACACTCCCCTTACCGCAGGTTAAGGCTGGGTGAATAGGAATGGCGATGACGAGCAGAGCGCACCCCAAGTAGGATTAGATGCCCTACAGAATTGCACTCTCTCCCGTTACGCCTGCCGGTATTGTGCCCTTGCAGGTTGTGCACTGCGAACCCAACGCTCCGGGGTGTGCCGATTACTATATTTGGCGAAGGGTGTTTTGGGACGAGTTCTTGGGAGTGAGCGGGGCAGATTGTGGACAAGTGAGCTCATGGTAGAGGTTTTGGAGGTAGGTCTTGTGGAGTGTTGAGGCAAGTTCGGTCGAAGGGCTTTTGGTAAAGACCGGTGGTTTAAGGTCTGGCATTGGTGTCGGTATAATATTGGCACGGACTAGGGAAATATCTTTATTATGGTTATGGTATTAATTCGTAAGTTAGCATGTAACTTAGCCTGTTCTTCACAAAGTATAATATTATCCAAGTCATTTTCGGTGCCTCCCCCTTTTTGCTGCTTATGAGCAGCAATTTCAAGTTGTGACCTACTCCTACCCTATGCTATTAGCCTACTCTGTCCGTATCATCATTCAAAACCCAAACGCGCAGAGCACAACATATCTACTACCATCACACACGCTCACTCACCCACTCGCTAGTCCCGTCACAAACTCACTATAAAAGACACTACCAATTCACACCACCTCGATCGCCACCCCCATGCGCCCCCAACCCCAAACATAGATGAAAGCGATACAACACACACCCCCACCATAATCCCCCCATTTCTTTTCCCCCTTCGTAGCGGGCACCAGTATAACCACGCGACACTGCAAGCACCCGTGCCAAATCAGACGAAACCTCCGCTCCAACGCACCTCTCCCTCCCTTCGTTCCTACCTCTTATTCCACAGCACAACCCAGCAAGGAAGCACATTAGACAGTAGTACTCGTGCACTACAAAATTCTCAAACCACCGCCACCACCAGCAAACGCAAGGATGGATCACCATCATATCATTGTCACGTATCCCGGCCACTGCTTCCAGTCCCAATACCAATCCGTATGTTTTTTCCCATTTCCCACCTCGTTCAGATCGGCCGAAGATCTCTTGCCCCAAGCTGCTCCCTGCGTGCACCCGGAGAAGAGGCGTATCGCAGGAAACCGCTGCGAAAGGACAGGAGATGAATTTCCTATTGATTCCAAAACAAAAAACTGGAATTCATTTATTTTTGCAGATCGAGCTGCGAAAATGTAATTCATACGGGCGCCCGGCAGATCGGTCAGTGAGGGTGAGAGGGTGGGGAGAGTGTGAGAGAAGTTAGAAAGAAAGGGTTCGATGCATTTTCGTAGTCCGGTATTCAATCCATCTGGGCGTCCCCCCATCCAGCCAGCCAGCCCGTTACGTTCCTTCCATCCTGCTCTCTTGGTATTTCTTCCTCGATCATGGTGCAGTCAGCGTACAGTACAGTACCACACGAACAAGCTCCCTCCTCTTCAGTAATACAGTGATAGGAATTAAATTTGTGATTATCACCCGCTCGCTCGCTCGGTAGCAGCTTCCCGTAATTCCACAGGTAAACTTCCGACCCACTCGGTTCGTGCGTTTTCTTTCTTTCTTTTTTTGCAAGCAAGGGAATCCTTAGTTTGGACGTTCAATTCTTCCACTTCCAAACTAGCGCAGATGCAGCCCGCGGTGGTTGCAGCACCCCCTGCGTGGAGAGTCGAGTTTGAGGTAGGGGGTTTGAATCGGAGATTTTGCTTGCCCTTTGCAATGGAAAGCTAAGCTGGAGATCCAGGTTTTTTCCTTCTTTGCAAAAAAAAACACACCCTTCCTCTTCCCCGATGTATGTCTATACTTAGACACGGATTCGAAGAACGGGGAATGGCTTATTCGATGAGCTGGTTGTTGTGCTACAAACTTGATATTCCGAAGGGATTACCGGCAGAGAGTTCGGAAAAGATGAGATGTTGATAACTAAATTGCGTTTGATTCGCCGGGGTTTGCAGATTTCGATCTTGGCTTGGCAGATTCTTTCCAACCTCTCCACTGGCCGGGAACCTCGGCAGGCGTAAACGGAAATGGACTAGGGTCGACTTGACAGTTGTTCAAATGTTCGAGACCAAAAACATGGGTTCTTTGCGGGTTGAAGGAATTCTGTACGATGCCTGTATTACCATATTATTCTGCAGGATCATAAAGGTCAAAACGCACATAGCGATTTCACGAAATACTCGAGCAATTAGAAAAGGGAAAGAACAAAAACCCTCCCTGACCCACACCTACCGTACTAGTTATTGTAATGTGGTGGGCTGGTTCGCCTGCTGTAATTTAGAGGCGGTAGGTCCTTCCCAATAAAGCCTTCGTTAATTCTGGCATCCAGAAAACCAACGGCTTAATGGACAACTATCGGGTTTTCGTGGGTGATTTTTTTTTCCATCCTCCCGAGATCGGGAACTGGTAATATAATGGCAGGCACATGTCAAGAATAATTGGCGATGCTCTGGCTGTTCCAGGGATTTGATCCTGGGCCAGCGATGGGGTCCGCTTACCATCCTTGGTATCCAGTAAACAAACGCAGTTCAGTGCTGAGAAACCATCGATATTCACCGCATCCCCCAAGGAGAGAGCGGTGAGAAAAATGAAAAAAATTCTATGTCTGAACACCCGGGCGATGTTCAGGGAAGAAGGTAAAAAGGATCCTCCCACCAGGTTTGGCGGCGCTCGCTTTTGCGATTGTTTGAAGCGATTGGTTCCAGAGAGGTCGATAAAAATCACGCAAAATGCGTAATCCAAACCAAAGCCACAATATGGACTGATTGGATATCATCACTCTACGCCTATATCCAATCATCCAGAAGAAATAAATAGACAAGGCGGATGTATCGGGTACGAGATGCTCGGGTACTAGTGCGTACCTTTTCATCAGGACCCACCAAAACACGGAATATTGCACTTGTACTGTTCCGAAAACGACTCTGTTGTTCGGGCTTTGGACAACTCAACACCACCCGGTCCGTGTTGTAGTAGCGCTTGGTTCCTTGCTTCGGTAATGCTAGCCTTCAAACGGCGAGAGACGGGGCTACGGGTATGCACCTATTAGCGGCCAAGAACAGCTAACACCAAGACACCAAAGTAGTCCGAGAGCAACTGTACTTCTAACGTGGCCGTTCTTTCGCCCTTTCATCTAAATCCCATCAGGTTCTTGTGGGGCGCCAGTTTTGGATGACCTATAATAAAGCTCGCCTCATTATGCTTGGCCTAGAAGCGTTCTTGAGTGGTTTCGGCGGTTCGAGTTGGATACTTCCCTTCCGTGCGCCACGGTGTGGTCGCCTTTTGAGGAAGCTTGCTCCACGAGTGGTGAGAATGGACAAGCTACGGAGGTACACGGCATAAGTTTTGTAGGTTACACAGGGGGTGAGGGCAGCAAACCTCCCTTGTGGAACCTACAAAACTTATGCCCTGTACCTCCGTAGTGCCGGACTAGGCCAAATTCATGTCTACAAATTCTCAGAAAAATGCCGCCGTAAGCCTCAGCTCCTCAGATACTTCTACCTGGAGAAGATCGGCGATACCTACATATTGGAGACACTGCTGAGACTCAAATGGCTTGGAAATGTCCCCTCCACAGTAGCTCCAATGCACGCCAATATCTTGGGCTTCCGGAGGTGTTGCTGTTATATTTCCATTGACGGTAATGCTTCCTAAACAGCACTCCAAGCGAGGGACAGGGAGCGGCAATGTTTGCTAAGCATCCTTTATAGCCTAACCAGAGTTTTGATACTCAGTACACATGGTTCTGGTAGCTCGGTTGGATTTAGTATCGGCACGGTATTCGATATCCACATAGATGAATCATTTCTTGTGCTACCGGCACCCCGCGACACAGGAGTCTGTGACAGTTGTCCTGACTCACCGGCTTCCCTGACTTGCCCGCAGTGGAGATTTCGTGACGATGATGCCGTTAGGACAAAAGTGCTATGTTATCAATAGCCTAAGTTAGCAGTAAACACATGAGAAATAGCATACGTGAACTATAAGGCTAGACATGTTAGATCCCAGGATCGGTCGATCGAGCTGTGGAATGTGGTGGGCAAGAGAGCAACACACTCAACTAGACAAGTAGATAGGATAGTACTCTCACGTTACCATAACAGTCTGGCGGAATACGGGATGGTACATCGAGATCGGCTAGCGGTTTCTGTAGCATCTCTCCGTCGGGGCTTGTCGCATAGAAAGATTATGGTGAGCTTCAGGAGAACAAAATTAATCCAGCCCCCGTATCTCTGCTGAAGCCCGACCACGAGAGAAGTTGTGGAAGTCTAGAAATCAGATCTCCCTACGAGGCGGTTAGCACGCGATACTCCATTGGGGCCACGCAAATCATTGATCAGATATCTGTACTCAGCTCTTGACTCCTCCAACCCTTAATACCAGTTCTAAAGCTCGGAGTAATTCACGGTGGCGGGGAAATCTAAAGTAAATTGCGAGACTACATTTCACGTAAAATGACCTCCGAAGAAAGGAAGTTGGCAGCGATAGCGGGTTTGGTGGATGCATTAAGGAAAACCGAATAAACAAAACTCCATAAAAGAAACAAAAGCAATCGGGTCATTACGGAAATTCCAATGGCTGAAGAAACAACATGAAAGCTGACACTCCGTAGCGTTTGTAGGGATGGGCTTTATAAGAGGCTGCTCCGAGAAGAGGGGTAAAAATTGCGCAGCCTCGGAAGTATTGGTTAGCGAGTCAGATACGGCATCGTGAGTTCTACTCGGTGCTAGAGTAAATTTAGTCTCGAGCGGTGAGCAAATCCATGCCGGCACATATCGTGCATCCACTCACGATAGTCGAGCCACCAATGCACCCCGCACTATTTCGTCCCCCGCAAAATTCCCCATATTTCAATTGGTCAGCACAGAACAAGGCAGAGTGCGGAGGGAGAAAAAGGAGAAAAAGGAGATCACAGATCAAGATCTGCTCCAGCAGTAGCATTATCGTGGGCATCGAGTTTCATATGAGACTCCCCAACAAAGTCGCTTTCGTATATAATTGGCACCCTCCCGATGAGCCGATCCTACTGCACTCTGTGCCAAAGCAATCCTGAAACCAACAGCCAAGCAACCTCCTTGCAGTGTCGTACCTCCTGTCAAGGCTAAAGAAGGCGAAATAGATCCAAGCCCTCTCCTATTCTACAGTATGAAGTATCGCACCAACACAAGAGCTTCATGTCCGGGCTAATCATCGCCTGCAAGCTCAAAAGAAAGGTTTAAAATAGGTTGGTTCTCCATCCAAATTGTGAACTGAGGTATGACTCAGTCACCTGACAGCGCGTGCCAAGTGACGTGGGCCAAGAGTGATCCCCGGCATTGGTCTCACAACTTTAAATTTTTCGAGATCTCAAAGAAAATCGCCGGTTGTGCTGGGGTAGACTTCGTCCCAAAACGTGCCCAACGTTTTCCCCCGAAAACACAACCCCAGAAAAAGTTACAGCGATGCCCTATGGTAAGAGTGCTCTCAGAATTGAACTTTTTTCCCCATCCCCAAGCCTTCCCATCATGTCCGTGTAGAAAAATAGATTCAATGGGAAGGCTGAAACTCTGGAAGCTCATCTGCCAACGCATCTCAAATTGACTCACAAATCTCTTCTCCCACGCCTTCAAAGCACCAAACATACCTCATAATATCGCCTTTCCCCTTCCTCCGCCCATCCACTGCAAGAGCGCACATAGCAATTGCGTCCCATCCAGTTCTCATCCCGGTACCAAGCTCTTCACACGCCTGTGCGATATAAAACAAGGCGACCAATGAAATGTGTACCAGGCCCTGGAATCAGGGATAGTGACTCCCTGGGTACTGGAGAGTGGGGCTGAGCAGTATGAGCAGAAGGCGGGTCGACCCCTATATAGAGGTCCGAATTCCCCTACTTAGTGAGCAGGTTGATGGAGAAATGAAGGCAACTGCGACAAGGCTGAGACGACAAGAGACGAGCCGACCCACCGACAAAGCTTATATTTTACGAATCGACAAAGCTTCGTTCATCCGGCGATGCTGGCGCTTGCCTTTAAATGTCGAAAACACGACCTGCAGAGGCGAGAGATGCGACACCCTGCCGTCGAGTTATCGTAAGCATTCGCAACCCATACCACAATCCAACCGTTCCAGGGACACTTACCACGCTCCGAACCTTACCCTCTCAATCACTTACGCCACTACCATACTCCGGACGTGATCCAGAGTCGTCAAGGTCGCGCAATTAACTAGAGACCTGTGGGGAGGTGTTTGTTTATGGCCCCCCCCCCCCCCACGCCCGTATGCCAAACAAAGTTTACATGGATGGATGACCCGGGTGTTCTAGGCACGGCACCTCACGGACGAACTAAACAACCCCGTGACATCCCAAACCCACGGTTCATCCTCACATACCCATCCCAAAGGCCGGACTAAAAAGCACTGACAGAGAGTTCACAGAGTTATTCTCCCACAGGAAAATACCCAACAATCCCTAAGTTACTCCATTCCAAACAACCTCCACCCACCCGATCCCGATCAACCCCTCTTCCATACCTCCACCTGGCAACCCCATCCCTCACCGTCACCAGGGCGACAAGAATCAGATGCGAAATTCGCGAACCACGTTGAAGATACCTATTCACCGCCAGTAAAGTAGGGTAGGGCAACACGGATGATCAAGTGCCCACTCCACCGGGAACCTGTGAGCGGACGACTACAGCACGAACTCGCCCAACCAGCGCGCAAGCATTACGGCAACGGCACCACGAAGTTCAAAACAGGTAGCCCTAGGGGAAAGGAGGGAGGGAGATAAAACCGGCCCCCTCAGAAACCACCCGTTTCGGCACGACACGCGAGCTAAAAACTTAGTGAAGGTTTTCGAAATAATAATAAAAATCATCGTCACCGACGTCATAAGGGCACGAAAGAAAGACAATGCCACAAGGCGCCGAAATTTTCCCCATCATGCGCAAAACCTCTTGATCCATTCTGTTGCCCTGCCAAGTTAAGTTGGGTCCGCTTCGTCACACAAGCAATCCTTCACTGCCCTCCCCATCTCTTCCCCTGCCCGTAACCCCAGGCCCACCCGGCAAAAGCACAAGAGGCGCGGTTGTGACCCAGTCCAACCCTCGCCCATCATTGCAAAACAATCTGAATTTCCCCGCCCAATCCACACCCACACACCGGAATGAACGCTGCGCCCCGGTTGGCTCGGTCACTGGACGGTTAGGCATGGGCATGGGGCATGGGCATGGGATGACTCTTTTCTTCGCACTTTTGGAAATTCGCACTTTTCTCGTGACGCGTTTCGTGCGGCTCTTCACGAGGAAGGAGTCATTGTGGTGGGGTGCATGGTGGGGATGCTGCACGGCGCGCGCAGCAGGAGGGGAGCGCAGCTGTTACTCAGGTAGATGGGATTCTTCATGTGTACAGTACTATCGGTATGAAAGGTCAGTTTTGGGTATCCGAACTTGAGAGGAGAAGGAGGGGGGAAGGTGGCCTCCCCCCGCGTTTCGACTCAGTTGAAAATACGGACATTGAGAAGTTTGAGTCGGACGGTCGGTTAGAACAGCTTGGTGCAGATAAGTGAAGTGAAGTCAAGTGAAGTCTGGATGGTAGACGAGTACTGCACCGTGCCTATCCGAGAGTACGGTACGAGCACAGTGAGCTGCGGTAGAAGGCTCCCGCAGTGCAGGACGTGGAGTCCCCAACCTTCCATGGTTGGCTACTTGCCGATTCATAAAGTATGTGGACAGCTTGGCATCAGTTGATACCTATCTTGGCGCCAAGGCGTCCGTATACTTTGCGGATTGGCAGGTGCAAGGCAAGAGGCTCGAAACGAAGGAAACGTCGAAATAAACAATATCACCACCACCTCCTCCTCCACCACCACCACCATCACGGCCTCACATTACCGACACGGCATACATATGCGGGGAAGCCTACAGGTGATTTGTAAAAAAGTGCAAGTCCCTTTTTTTCTCAAAAAAAACCCTAATCCCATCATATCAAGCCTAATCGCTATCGTCACCAGGGCAAGGCAAAAAAGTCATCCATAATGTTTGCTTATTTTTTTAGGCAAATGTCTTGATTTGGGTACAAAGGAATAACTATTGTCTGCGCAACAAACAAAAGAAAGAAAGGCCATATACAGGACTTATCGCAATGTCCGATCGCCAACCAAAAAATCTTTTACAATGAAAAGAAAGTAAGTAAATAAAAAAAATGTCAAAGAGTGTCCTTTTCCATCCTTCCGTGCATCCATAGAGCCTGCAACCATCCATCCAAAGCCTAGAGAAAGAAAAGGAATACCCCTTTATCTATCCAATCGATCGGAAAGACAAAAGGAGAAGAAAAGAGATGGAAAAATACAAACAAGAACGCGCTGCTCTCTATACCAAGTCCCTCCAGCGAGGGACCAATGGAAGAAGGGTAGCAGGAGAAAGAAATCAAAAAATCAAAAACGCAGAAATCCATTTCGGTTCCCACCAACCAATCAAGGCGGGGGGAGCCTCTAACTCTTTGATTCTTTTTCCTTCTAGTCTTCTTCGGGGTATTAAGGTAAATATGAAAATGTCGGCAGATAAACAATGATCTCAGCCCTGCTATGAAGGAGAGCATTCAGATGTTTCCGTTCGGACGCTGCCAATTATCCTCCCCATGTCCCTCCTACCGGTCGACCGATTTGGGCAAGTTCTGTCAGGTGTTCGTTCAGTTCGCGTTGTCCCGCGGGAGTCGGTGAAAAGACGAGATATTCAGAAGATGCTATCGATGAGGTGGTGGGTGTGTGGAAGGGGGGGGAGTGGGTGATATGTGTGGAGAGGGGCGTTTTGTGAGTGTGGTGGGAGCAATGCGGTGGGTCAGGGTCGGGATTTCCTCCCCCCTTGAAAGGGCAGGAAAAGAATTAAAGTTTCCTCCAACTTTTCGTCGAATTAATGGGTTGCTTCTTTCTCTCGAAGGTTTGCCATTTATTTAAAAGTAGCGCATCTGGACCTCCGGGTTGAAGGTGACTGCCCTTCCGCTGCTCTTTGGAGAGTGAGCCTCCGTACGCCGACCGTGGTAGCCGTACTGCTGTGGTGGGTGCTCGTAAGGGGAAGTGAGATCGAATCCGGAGGACCTGTTAGGGTCGGTGTATCGGTGGTGCCTGGATCTAGACACAACCGTGACAGGAGTTTCGGTGGTCCCCCTCCTGGAAAGGTCCCTGGCGAATGAGCTTCCGCGGCCAATCTCGGCGGAACCATATACAATCTTCCCATTCCTCTCGGCCTCGATCCTCCTTGTGGTTTTGCTGGATGCCGCCTTTGCGCTCCTCATTGCCTCGAGGTCGATGCGGTTGCTCGGTGCACCCTGGAGCTGGTGGGTGATCGATTTGATCAAGCCGTCGACGGGCTCCCAACCTTCGGGGAAGGTAACCTCGATCTGGCCCATTGGTGTCGTTCTAGCCTTTGCATACAGTGCCTCCGCCGCCTCCTGGGCGAGTGCATGCCCGTCGTTGCAGAGGAGAAGGGTCTTGGAGAGATGGACTGAGTATGGGTCGAGGCAAGATGGGCAATCTCTAGCGTGGTAATTGAATAGTCTCAGTGAATTGTGGATGCGCTCCGACAGCACGTCCTTGGAACCGGTGGGCATCTTCATTGCTGCGGTTGTATGTGTTGATGGGTAAAGATATCGAGAGGATGTCTGAAGCTTGGGGTGTTGTGGTTGAATGTTCAAAACTCTTTTCTCTTAGCTTGAGAGTGGGGGAGGTGGGAGGGTATTTAAGTGTAAGATGGAACAAGATATTCGAGCTCCTTTAGAAAGAAGAAACAAGCTGTGGTTCGCGATGGTAGTTATTGGTAGTTGTGGGAATGAGGTTAGCTAGCGGGGGGGGAGGCCACTATTTGAACCCCCAAACTCACGCATGGGCAAAGCTTTAGGTCCAAGGTCCTTGGCACGAACTTGACCGCGACTCACTCACAACACTCACACCAACCCTTGCTTTCCAGAGCTCAACCACACCCACACACACACCCCCTTCAAGTCCACCTCCGCAAGACCGCACGCAAAGAAAGAGCAAATGCAGGCCCATGTCCCACCCACACCTTTTCTAAAACTGACCCGCCTACCATGTTTTATTTAATTCTGGCCTTTACTTTTTTATCATTTTTTTTTCCCTTTCACCCCCGAAATAATAATAATAATAATAATAATAATAATAAAATCATTCTTTGGCCTCCTGCCTATCCCACCACCCAAACCCAGATCTGGCAGCAATGCCCCAAAGCCGAAGATGTCACGCACAAATCACACGCACGCTCTGGAAAAGGGATTTTTCCTATTCTCTTTTTTCTTTTTTCCCTTTTCCTCCCTTTTCACGCACACCTCGTTAGTAACGGTAGAATTATTATTATTTTTGTTCGCCCACGACCATTTGGCAAGGCAAACCGGCTGGAACAAAGTCTGCCCTGTGCCAGTCCAGCTCTGGCGATGGAGCCACACCGGGAACGGAGGGGAGAGTTGCAGTTAACGCCTAGACTAACCTAGATTACCGGGCTAGAATACATGACACGCTCCCTTTGGGCGTGTTTTGTTTGGCGGCTATCGGTAACGGGTAACGCATCTAAACGTAGCAGGAGAACATAGGTTATGAGACCAAAATTAATTCACTGTTTTATTCGAGCCTCCCCCTTCCGAGCAGACCCAAGAATAAAGTGTCGAAATTACTAAGGGGGTTCTTACGCCTGCAGGCACAGTTGCCACAGACAATTGCTCGTGCGGTAACTGAATGAACTCTTTCCTCATCATTCATCCACCATACACACATACGGTACATACATACATACCACACATACATTACATACATTCATTCATTCACCATCTTCAATACTATTTTTGTAACATCTTGTCCCAGCGGAAAGTATTGGCGGACAACACCTTCCGTCTCTCTCTTTGCTTTCCTTTCTTTGCTCTCTTTCTTTGCGTTGGGTTGCTTTGCTATGCTTCTTTCTTTCTCCCCAGGCGCGACAAGAGAGAAAAAAATAAATTAGCTACATACTCTGTATATACCGTGCATACAGCGACCTACTTGTACATTTCTCCTTCTCACCAGCCAACTGACCCAACCCCTACTCACGTGGTCAGAGGCAGGGAGCAGGCTCGAAGATGCGAAAGTAAGATGGAAAAGTGACATATTTCCATTCGGGTAACGATGCTTACCCTTTCGGATCTCCTCCACATGCACACGAAAGCAGGTTCGGTCTGGCCTACGACTCTTTCGGATGTTGAACTCTCGGCCTATGACAACAAGTCTACCCTCCCGGGCCTTACCAGGGTATGAAGACGTGAGAAAAGAAGAGAAAAAAAGAAAAGAAAGGGAAGGGAAGGGAAGGGGAAAAAAAAACATTCAAGTGTGTGGGTGCTAGATGCTGGCGTACCGTCTCCACCCATTGTAGCCTACCGACCAGCCCCGGTAAGGTGATTCGTACTAGCTACCGTAACTAACCTACTACCGTAAGCTTAACGCGTGTTTGCCTCCCTCCTCAACTCCAAGTAACAAAAGAACCCTTGGAACATCATCCTTCTGGAAACGGCGGGCAGTGACACAACACCGTACAAGCAGGCGTGATTACCAATCTCCCCTGGACAAGCTTTTTAGTACGATAGGCTATTGTTTTCAGCTGAGAATGGTTTTTCCCATCACAGTCATCATCATTCATGCGGAATTCCGGTAGTTTAAACCTTTTTCTTTTTCCCTCTCTCTCTTTTTTCTTTTGCATCAAGGCCACAGTGATCCAGGCTCGCTGATACATGGACAGATGGATACTGGGCACATGAGTTAAAGTACGGCAGCCATGTATGTATAATTCAGGATTCGCAAGATCCTCGATATTCAAGTAAATTTGCCCTACCATACGGGGAGGGTAGCAACTATGGTACAGTAGCATGCATTCCTCATACAAGCGCAAGTGAGGTATATTCAATTCACTGCACACAGAGTATCAACACCAAAGCCGGATGGACAGAGACTGGTCCTCCAGGCGAGACCACGCTAACTAGGACGACGACGCACGAAAAAAAAAAGGAAGGAAGAAAAAAAGCCACCCGAGATAACCATCCAGACTACCTCCTAGTATTCCCTACCCAATACACACTATTCATTCCTCTATCCTCAATTCCATGCTATGCTATGCAGCCCATCGATTACAGTACTATACTCCTGCCACAGTGGGCAATTGGAAAGGCTACATTACCTAAAAGATACGTAGAGATCGTCCCGTATCAGTCAATATGCTGTGGCTGCTTACCGTGGCTAGAGTCCAGAGGAATGGAATAACTGGATTTGGTCGAGGTACAGGTTCTGTAACAGTTCGATATGTGCTCAAGTAGGAGGAGTAGCAGCGGTTGCGGTACAGTGGGTTAGTACTCTGGTATACGTTGGATGGGTGAGTGGAGAAAAGAGGCAGGGGTTCCGCTGGGGAGAAGCAGGGAGGGATGAGGCGAGCAAAGGGGACAACTGTCAAGTTTTTGATATGGTACCGGGACGGTGCGATACTAGATCTGGTGGAGCGTGCTCCAGCATGCTACGGTGGTATCAAACTTGTATGGTAACTTGCCGCCTGGGGAGGGGGTTGGGTGGAATGCACTGGGCTAAGGCGGGATTGAGGTCGAGATGTTCTTACAGTACGGGGTACATGGAGGTTGACATAGGCTAAGTTAGGTGTCCAGACCGAGTACATCGTATTTTCAATTACTTTGTACTGTATGTGTATGCTTAACAAGTGCGATACGCCATTCCCACAATTCGGATATTCCCTTGTCATTACCGGGGGTGCTTGAGGATTGTATGACCCAGATTGCCTTTGCTCAACAATACTACCACTCCAATGCTAGTGCCAAATTTTTGGGTTGTGTTGCGTACGTGCGTGCGTGTTACCACGAACAGTGGTGTGTGTGAGAGTTCCTCATTCCACGATAGTCACCACTTGCAGTAATCCTGTCGCGAGTCAGCGAGTCCACCACGGCAAGGGGCCTAACGTGTCCAGTACCTCACGACAGGAGGGAGACCCCTCCCACCTGCACAGTGCAACTCCTCGAGTGCAAGCAGCAGGAGTCAGGGAATGCGCGGTCGATCCCCCAGATAGCGGGGTGATGTATCTTCTGATTATTCTTGACTTCCTATATCGACACTGCATCGAGCCATAACATGCGGTATGATCACCACGGTGAGATCTAGACTATCTTCTTCTCTCCCTCCCATTTTTTTGTTTTATGGTAGCGGTCCTCCTTACCCATTTTCCCACACACACCTACTTTTCCAAAAGAAGGAATCAAAATTCATCAATCCCCAACCGTGGACTGTCCGGACCTGACATGATTATGATCGGGCCTTACCAGGCCCATACCATCCACCACCAACGTTTCCACCCCACCACCACCATCATGAGCCTCCACAGTAATTTCCCTACTTCGAGACAAACCTCAAAAAGCTCTGCGAATCAGAAGCACATCTTCATGTCGCAGTCAAACAAATCCCCTACCAAGCCGAAGGAGAAAATTTTTTCACCACCACCACCACCCTCAGCCATCCTCATCAGGTTCCCCATCTAATCTAAAGTTCTGGGGGAGGGGCACAGCTGCTATCGCACGAGCACATAAGTGCGACTTTTCGCAATCCCTTCGTGCGACATACGAGTGAAACGAGCGCAAAGAGGAAGGAACTCGGTTCGCCAAGAGGAGAGCTTGGTGGATGGGTGCGCGCAGCCACAGGCTGGTTCTTGACCTTGGCCTGAGTCCTCCCCACGAGGTTAGGGTAGGGTAGGAGCATGACACCGCCCGTTTGAGTCCGGGGTATGTTTCTGTGCCGCATACAGGTTCAGCTGGACAGGGGCCAGAGGGTTTCCCTCTGGCCAGGTTTGCCATAATGCCGATAATAATGCTTTGCCTAACCGGTCCTCTCCCGCCCCCCAAAAAATAAGAAAGGGCACAATAAGATTAAGCATCCGATACGATATCGTCATTTTCGAGCAGAAGCGAAGGCCTAAGGGGCATGAACCATACACAACCCAACCCAACTTAATTCAAACCCCTCATGATAGCCACTGCCTCCCCTCCCCTCCCTGGCAACAA
>Ga0307510_10002296_pt1 | contig 21597 bp, 13 predicted proteins | sample 12_EM_MG_FD_207224 | JGI IMG/M metagenome (GOLD analysis project Ga0307510, IMG submission 207224) | Populus trichocarpa ectomycorrhiza microbial communities from riparian zone in the Pacific Northwest, United States - 12_EM | ecosystem: Host-associated > Plants > Roots > Unclassified | place... | reverse complement strand
CGAAGACTAAAGATAATGTCTACAATATTGTGGTTGTTTTCAAAAGCATCGACTCCTTGACGAGTGGCTCTCTCTCACCCAGTACCACCTCTCGTTAATTCATGCTAATTCTTGACTGTGAAGACCACAATTACAACTTTTGAAAAAAGAAAACAATTCGACACCATACATAAGAGTACTTAACGGCGATAAGATTGATTCATGAAACCATCTAGCTAGAGTGATCATGGCAAATGATGGACATCACATCTCTCTTTCATTAGAGATGTGATGAGGTTACGGATAACCTTTGCTGGAAAGGATAATCAGAGGCAGATAGAAGCTGAAGACAGCCACGTTGAGTTGGATTAGCCATCTAACTTGCAAAACAAGTCCTTTTTCTTTTTCTTTTTCTTATAGATTTAGAGGAAACCTTAATTTCTAAGTTAATTTACGATAGAGTTTTTGTTTATGAAGAAGAAAATCTCACCTTGTAACTCAAAGTGACAGTATTTATAACATTGAATCCATCTGAATATGTTCATATATATATATAAAGGTAATCCAGTCAATTCTCTTGTCACCTAAACTAACAAAGGGCTCTCCCTGCGAGTATTTAAGTAGTGTTTGTTTGTTTTTGTTTTTCGAAATCTGACAGGCATTGTCCCCAATGTTAGCATGTCCACCCTCTGTTCTGCACTTTTTTCCTGCTAGTTTGTTTTAAATTAATATATTTTTAATATTTTAAAATTATTTTAATATTAAAAATAAAAAAAAATATTATTTTAATATATTATTCAGCAAACATTTTCTAAAACGCCCAGTCGCGTTTGATGGTCAACAGGAGGTAACTGTCAGCGTCGAGGTATGGCTACTAGCTGCGTGTTTCATGCAGCTAGCTGCGTATTCATGTTTCGTATGGCTAAAGAGTCCCATGGGCTCACGTCGCGAATTTATTAATGAAAAGAATCGATCGATAAATGCGTTCGGTAATTGATGGTAGCTAGGAAACTCGTGGATTCCGAGATTGCATAGCGCATCACCAAATGTTGAATTGCCAGGCCAAGAAAAAACTTGAGAAGATGTGTCTCATAACTGCCCTGCCTAACATAACAATAATTTGATGATAGGTAGGTGCTCAATTGAACGGACCGAACCGCGTCTCAAGTAATTTCAATCATGGGCCAGACATCCCACCACGTGGCCCAACTAAAATCAGAAAACTATTAACCTGCGTGGGTTTTCTACCATAGCTGCTACCATTCACACACTACAAATCTCTAGCATGGAGTTATCATGATATTTAAAATCCAACACGGATTATTTATTAGATTACATTTAATGAATTTATTTATAAAAATTATTTTATAATAGAGATTGATTGATAAACATTAAATTTATTGAATAAAATAAAAAAAATAATATTCAAGGTTATACATATTAAAAATATTATAAAAAATAAATATTTAATCTATATAAAAATTAAAGATCAATCATACCAACCCTAAAAAAAATAAAACACACCCAATATAATTAAAAAAACAATCGTTATTCAATGAAGGATAAAAAAACCAAAAAAATCATAGAGAAATGGTATTAATTAAAAAATAAATTTAAAAATTATTTTAAAAAACACACACAAAACACCATTAATATAAAAAAATTAGAAAAATGAGGCCAGGCCTAGCGCTTGATCCAATAAAAAAAAGGGCACACATGTGGGTCTTTTATTTTTTAAGAGTTTAATGGCGTGGACGATGCGTCGTCCGCCCCAACTGGTTGCAATAAAAAACAGACGATGCGTTGTTTATCAATCCCAAAATCAGACCACTAGTTTGGCTGGAAAAACAGCTTCCTTTTGTTTTTACCTAAAACACCATAGGAATCTTGTTAAACCAATCCATGATCTCTAAAAACGCAAAAAAGCAATCCAAAACCCGATACCCACTTGGAAGCATAAATCTTCCCGAGCTCAGATTGTGTTTTTGTAAGTGTTTTGAAAAAAACCCTAATAGAAACCCTCTTATCGTATGAAACCATTTGACATAAAAACCGATCGTTTTGGTAGTCTAAATCTTCTCCAACGACAACCTTTTCTTTCTAAGTCGGAATTCAGCGATTTTCTCTCTCGCCTCCACCAATAAAGGACTAAAAAAATTAGGAAAATGAAGTTTTATAGAAAAATATATTTTAAAAAAAATTATAGGGATCAATCACCTAATAGCTTTAAAAGATGAGGAATGAAAATGAACTTTTCAAGATATTTCTAAAGAACCACTATGTTACACGTGTTTTTCACTTTAGTCTTGTCTTTTAATTCAACTCTCACAACAAAAAAAACTTGTAATTAGACTTTAATATGGGTTCAAAAGGGCTTAATTGTACAAAATAAAATATCGAGGGTCAACTTAAAATTTATCAAAAATCACACTATTGCAATCCACAGCAGTGAAAATGCAAGTGAGTGAACAATAACCATGTCTAGAGTAAAAGAGCTTATAATAATTTCTTAAAGTTTGGGGCGATAACGAAGATAGACAAGAGAATGGAAATTAAAAGTGCCATCACAATTCCATCCCGTTTATCATTCCCCGGTGCACTTAGGCTGCCAAGCTAGGAAATGACAAGCTGACAGAGTCCTGTAGTGTACGTTCCAGAACACAACAGGACATATTTTTTGTTGCCGTTGATGCATGTTGCAATAATCTGGATTCATTAATTGAATGCAAATAGAGGGCGTGGGTTTTTGTTCTTGAATAGTATTGTCGTGGTAATGGCAGTTCGAACTTGTTGCTGTAAATTCGTGACGACTGAAATCTTGATATTATCATATCATCATCCAGCGGCTGTTGTTGCCTCTTTCGCAGAAAGGAATACAAGAATAACCGGTTGTTCTACTAGTTGCGGGCCCTGTTTTTTTCAAGGTGTAGTAGCTAGAAAGCCAAAACACAGGAAAAAGACAACTCCTTACCAATAAATAAAGGAACCCTAAAAGAACTTCTATTTTTGTGTGGAAGGCAAGACAACAGTGCAGACAAGTGCTAAACTAAAAGACTGATTGATTACGAAAGCTTGGAAATGGCAGCAGAGAAGGGGAGGGTATGCGTGACAGGAGCTGGAGGTTTCTTGGGCTCTTGGCTCCTCAAGGTTCTTCTATCTAAGAACTATCTTGTCCATGGAACCGTTAGAGACCCCGGTCGGTATCTACAAAACTGTTAGCTATTTATTTTCATTCTCTGTTCTCGCTTTGGGTTACTTGTATTGCTATGCCCCATTTTCATGTATTATTCAGATCTTTAAGCATTTAATCGATAATACCCAAATTTGTAATGGTTTCATTTTAGCTACATGTCATTGATTCACTGATGGCCGCATTTTAAATATTCGCATCTGGATTCGGCAGATAGTTGTTGTCAAAAATCGAAGCTCAGCCTTTATCAAGTGGAAATATGGAATTGTTTTTTTTTTTTAATGGTGCTTTAATGCAAATTTGTTGACAATATCATGCAGCGGACGAGAAGTATGCTCACTGGAAAACCATTGACAAGGCATCTGAGAATCTGAAACTCTTTAAGGCAGATTTACTGGATTACAACTCTCTTTGTTCTGCTATCAAGGGATGTGAAGGAGTCTTTCATGTTGCCAGTCCTGTTCCCTCCACTACAGTACCAAACCCTGAGGCAAGCGTGCCTAATTAATTAGAGTGTTCAACTGACAGTGTGTTTGATGGTGATTGATAAAGAAATATGCCATCTTGTAATGATTTTAGGTAGAATTGATCGAACCTGCTGTAAAGGGCACATTGAATGTGCTCAGAGCATGTGATGAAGCAAAGGTTAAGCGAGTTGTTATTGTGTCCTCTATGGTTGCTGTGTGCATGAACCCAAGCTTGCCAAAGGGTCAAGTGATGGATGAGAATTGGTGGTCTGACAAGGAATACTGCAGAGCAACCAAGGTGATAAACTTGAAGTTAGTTTTTAATGCAAATTTGGAAGTCCTGAGTTGAACATATTTTTCTGGTCTTACATTTTGTAATTCTATATCATGAGAGTTAATCCCACAGACGATTTAAGTTTTTCCATTGTTTGCTATTATCTTTGGTTCTATTTGTGCACCAGAACTGGTATTGTCTGTCCAAGACAGAAGCAGAAAGTGAGGCGTGGGAATGTGCAAAAAGAAGTGGACTTGATGTTGTAACAATTTGTCCTTCCCTCATCTTGGGGCCAATTCTGCATTCTGCAGTAAATGCAAGTAGCAAGGTTCTTATTAAACTCTTGAAAGGTAGCTAGCTATCCATACGATGCCCAGGTCACCTGGTTTTACTTTTACCTGTGCATGTTAAATGTCATCTTTACATACAAGTAATCCAAGGAATTTTTTAGTGTACTTTTGATGATTTTTAACACTGAGATTCTATGAAAATTAAGAGTATTAAATACTCATAATAAAATTGGTCCTTTGATTCATTATTGTAGCTTTGACCTAAGCTGCGTCTGATTCAATTTGTGCTGATGGCTGTGACCCTGTGGTTTGGACTCTGGACTTCCCAGACAGCTTGCCACATTTGATCATACTTTAGTTTTTCATGCTTGGATAACTCAAATATTTAAACATTGCTGTTGTAGTCTGTAACAGTGGCTTATGGCTCACTCGAGGCTAGTAACTTGAAACCCAGGTCAAAAATACAAATACTATTTGTTAGTTTAGTTTAGTTTAGATATGGTTTGTTCTGAAGCAGAATTTTATGCCATCTTCTCATTGCTCACTGGTGTTCTGCACGAAATGCTAATGCAGAAGGGTACGAGTCATTGGAAAACAAGCTCCGAAATCTAGTAGATGTTCGTGATGTTGCTGAAGCACTGCTTTTGGTATATGAGAAGCCAGAGGCAGAAGGGAGATATATATGCACAGCTCATGAAATCAGAACAGAGGATTTGGTGGAGAAATTGAGAAATATATATCCTAACTATAATTATCCTAAAAGGTAAGTAACTTGAAAGATCTTGTACTCATCCATCCATATTATTCCAGTTCAGTGCTATTCTACTTTGATTCTCTTGTTGGATGATGCCACTCACTCACCCTTGCAAGGATTGCTTTCCTATTTATTTTTCGCTGTTTTTGGCAATATGATTGCACATCTTCTTGCACTGGCAGCTTCACTGAAGAAGATGAAGGAATAAATCTGAGTTCAGAAAAGTTACAGAGGCTAGGGTGGAGCTACCGGCCACTGGAGGAAACTCTCATTGATTCGGTGGAAAGCTATCAGAAGACTGGAATCTTGGATTAAACAAAATGGACAGTTCATCTTATTCCCTTTTTTTTTTTCAATTAATAAATGCGATTTGCTAGCATGTTGTGTCGATGATTCATGTTGATACCGTGACTTGTATGGATATTTGTTTTTCAATCAGATCAACTAAATTATTAAGAATAACAAGATGGAAATCATGTTAATACAATTTCCTTTTTTTAAAAACAGAATATTATTGCAATTTTTTTTTTTATAACCTGGGATGTCTTGACCAGCTTACACGTATCACGATTAATTCTTGAATCCACTGAATACCTTGCAAACTCTGTAGACAGGTAAAACACTGCAAAAATAACAAACATGCACATAAAAATTCGAAACTAGGATGTAGAGACGCTGCAAAAATAACAAACATGCATATAAAGATTCGAAAGACAGGAAATTCCTTACTAGAACTGCTAAGCCACTAACCTGGGTGTGAATGTTATTGTAATCTTATGCCGCATGTATGGGGTCATAATTGTTAAACTTGGAGCGTTAAAATATGAATTTTTAAGATAAAACTGATTCGATAAAATTCTTAATGATTCATTAACTCTATTAAATTCTTAATTAAAATCTGATCAGTTTAATAGTCAACGCAGCAGTATTGATTTGATAAAGAACAGTCAACTTGCAAAATCGAATTCGGCGATCATGATAGGGGCATTGAAGTCAACTAACTTTTCAAGACTCATTCCATCATCTAGGAAGAGCACAGAACCCTCGGGAAAGACGTTCGGAAATTCCATCCATTAGAACATTACAAGTGATGAGTTTAAGTGTTTGCTGTATAGTGATTTTTAAAAATTAAAATGTATTAAAATAATATCTTTTTAATTTTTGATATTATAATATTAAAATAATTAAAAAATATTAATCCAGTACCTTTTCAAACACAAAATAATTCTAAAAAACAAGTAATAACAAAAAAACGAAAACTCCCAGATATCATTATTATTAGACATCCAGCTGGAAAGAGGAAAGTGAAGATGAAAAAAGTCGCCCCCCCACGTTCTTAATGACATCCAGCTGGACTAAACCCCATCTAACCTCTAATTAATTAATTATTATTAGACATTTGGGCTTATTTAGAGTATAAACTGAGCCCCCATAAACTAATGTTATTCGGTCATTAATATCGTGTTTTAAATTGCATTTGATTTGAAAAGATTTTAATTTTATGTTTCTTCAAGTTAAATATGGAAGAGATTCTGGCCCTTTATGTTTACATGTGATCCTTTATTGGTCTCCAAGATCTAGACACCCCTAAACTAAGTCTTTGTATCCTAAAATCTAAAGTTTTGACAGTAAGAACTAATCATGGAACTGATCTGGTCTCATAAGATTTGGATGAGTTGCCAGTGAATCCAAACTATGAATTTTGAAATGATATTGTTTCAAGATAAAAAAAATAATAATAAAACAAGAAAATAACATCATTATGCATTAAGAAAATCTATTCTACAAGCTAGATTTTGAATCACCGAGTTAACTCACTCGGTTTTATAACCATGTTATAATTCTATCCATGTCCAGCAGCATCCGAATATCAAAGTTACAAAATATTCCTCAGGGTTATGAGCCGAAGTCCCTCCCTCATTAGTTTTTGTTTCAATAGCATCTGCTTGTACCGGCAAGCTATGTAAATGTTGTTGATCATGGGTGGTTAAGGAAAATTCTCGTAAGCTGACACAACAAATAGCCAAGTTTCTTAAAGCATGAATGGAAGAGAATCATAAGATCAACAATGCGATGGCATTTATGAGAGTCTTATAACATATTTTGAGTAATTAAGAAGAAATTAGGACAATAATGTAGGCATATGCCCAAATTGGAGATATGCTTTGCAGGGCCTTAATTACATGGCTTAAAAAGAACAGGGATTTAATGTCATCATTGTTACAATTAAAACCTGAAGCCAAGTTTACTAACATAACTTAGAGCTGAGTTGTTCTAATGAATTAGTTCTGCGAACCAAGCACGTAATTTTTAGTTATTGAATGGCAAGAATTTGAGTATAAGATGGCCTTACAATATCTGGAGCGAAATCAGTTCATGATTGCCAGTAGCAGTACGCTCATTTTAACAAAGCGACCCTGCTGGGGAAAAAAGGAAAGAAAGTGACAGACAATGATCAATTGTATGGAAGAGTCACTCATTAGCGAACAGATGAGTGAAGTATCCTGTAGAGACAACAAATTAGAAAGATGATGTGATGAATCAACTCGATTTCAAAGAAACAACTTATGCACCTAGCTATAGACAGCTACAACAACATGTAGTATACAAAACTGAAGCATGCGCAGGTACAGAATCCTGGTATAAATGCTTGCAAACCAGTGCAATCAATGATACTATCAAAGATCCCCCATTGTAAAACTATGGAAAATGCAATATGTTTCTCGATTGCTTCACCTTTCTTGCATGTCTGGTTTTGAGGATTGAAAGCAGGACAAAGCTAAGACACTGAAGAGGATGAATGATAATATGTCAAACCTTCGACACATACACACCGCATAGGAATCTTATGACAATATCTCATAATTCATTTTGTATTGTGATTGCTACTTTAACAACGAACCTGGCTGAACACCTAGCATAGCCAGCTTCCAATCCCTTCAAAGCCTTCCTCCGACCATTGAAAGAGCAGAAGCAATGTTTTGAGGTTTTCAATTAAATGTTGGTGGGGTTCTCACGGGCAACCTCGACAACAATCCAAAAATAATCTCAAGAAACGGGTTCTTACAGTCGAAAACCTCTGTGACAATGAATACACAACCAACCATGCAATCGAAACTAAACATACACGTCTTTTGTTCAAATTAGTGAACCGACATAATCAAACAACCAAATCTCTTTAAGGTTAAGAGTAAATAAATCTTGAAGGACACCATGGGAAAGTTATATAACAACCTCTGTATTTTTTTTAATCTCATCAGAGTTATAGCAACCAAGTTAGAATTTCAAGCCTAGATCCTACTCAAGCTCACCCTCTATACATATATTATCTTCAACAATGCTAAGGGCTTGAACTTTTCCAAGCCAAATGGAGAAATTTATTTTTTGTGGTGATAAGTAATGAACAATATGAAATAACTAGTTCGCGTCTAGAGGCATAGCTGACACTTTATCGAAATCATACTACACAATTTCTGGATGTTGCCAACTGAAGCCTGTATTGGGATTTGTTCCTTTGGCTTGCAATAGAACCTCAACCTTTCGTCCAGTTTGAAAAATCAGAATCTATGTGAAAAAGGAAAGCATGAAAAACACAAACTCCTAGTAAAAAAGAAACCATCCATTGCAAAAAGTAATTGGTGCTCACACAATGTTAATTAGTACTTGCCAGTATCTGCCACCCATCAGAACTCATCAATGATAAAGATACATTTGATTAATCACTTTATAGGCCTTCCCTTGTTTGATATTCTACAGGAAACAGGAGTTAAAGAGAAAAGGGTCAGATCTCCAGCTTTTCCTCACAAACAATTATAAGAGACATATAAAATCATTTTTCCTTCAGTTAATGCATATAAAAGAAATTATCACATTTAGTGTCAGTTGATTCTTAACATGTCTCAAAGCCCTGGATTGTATATACCAACTCCACCAGCTCGGCAAATATTATTGCCCTTACAGTCACATAGCACATCCATTCGAGTGCAACCTAACTTCACTCAAAGCAAGAAAAACATTCAGCTGATACAATTAAAGATGATTGATCGCTAATTATAGACCAGGGATCAATCTTTAAGGTGTTTTGGCCCCCGGCTTCAGAACCTGGGAAACAAAGAAAAGAGGTTCGTGTGAATCCCAAATCCAAAATTCCAGAATAAATGTAGAAAGTCTGAGTGCTTGATAACAAACTTCTCCTTAAACCCCAAGAATTATAACTCACACAAAAACAGTGCAAGTCTTTTTATCAAAGTACTTTTTGTTAGAATTAAAAGCTTAGCACTGAACAATCAGGTCTAAAATTTCAAACAATGATAGTTGCTAAACCCAGAATAATAGACAGAGCTCGCAAGAAACTGTAAACCCCAATTGCACTCTGTAACAGGCATTTAATCAAATTGGAAATGGGCAAAATGTTGAAACAAAAAAACACCGACTATAATCTAAAAAAAAAGCTGAATAAATAAACATACAAAATAATAACAGGGAAATGACAGAGAGATTAGGGTTTACATTAGAGGATTATATCAGCCGCTGAGACTATAAAGATGGCTTCCTTCTTCGTGCCAGAGATCAGAGATTTTCCTGTTGTAGATGTACGTGATGTGGCAGAAGCACTTCTGCTGGTATATGAAAAACCATGAGCAAAAGGAAGATACATATGCACATCATATTCGATTAGAACTCCTGCATTAGGGGACAACTTGAAGAGCATGTATCGTAGCTACAACTACCCCAGAAGGTAATTCTCGTTGGTAGCAAGAAAATGAAAGATGATTAAAGCACTAGTTGATGCACCCTCAAATTTGTTTTCATCTGTTTTTTAATGCTATATTATCGATTGACTATGCCATCACAGTTTCATTGAAGTAGAAGAAGATGTAAAGTTGAGTTCAAGGGAATTGCAGAATTTGTGGTGGACGTACAGGTCCGTAGAAGGGACTATTGCTGATACTGTCAGGAATCATCAAGTCTAGCCAACTGATTTTGCTGAGAAATAAAGTCATCCTAAAATCTTACAGCAGATATATATACTACCTTGTATCCTAGGTTTTCCTGTCATATTCTGATATCCTAAAAAGCTTAATCACCAAGCTACATGTTCACATGGAATGGTTATTTACAGTTCCCTTATCTCATTGGTTATGGATCTCGTCATCAATGTTTACGCAGTATATAGCTTGTAATATTCTATACGAGAAAGTCTTGATATGTTTCGAACTTTGCTTGACCGAGATTGTAGATTGTGGTCGGTATTAATAACTTCGAATGATCTTGTCATCATTTTCGCTCAGACGACTGATCTACAGAAGCCAGGTTTTAACCGTTTGATTAAAAAAAAAATTCAAAGTGACATGGATTTTTTCTTAAAAAACAATTATATTATTTTTATTCATTCGGTTAACTCACCTAACTTGTGGCCTGAGTCCTGGCCGGTACTCTATGTACATAAATATATAGGAATTATAGAAAAAACTAAAAGAGATCAGATTAACACTCTGGATTGTGAGGTGTTTTATTGTGGATTCAAGCAGTGTTTATCGCCAGAAAGTTTGTTGATCTCGCGATGATTTTGTTCAATTTCTTCTCCTGCTTTCTGTGTCCTTCCATTTATTGAGAGACATGGTAGTTTGGAGGCCACAATTTTCCTTTGCTTTTTAACTTCTTGGCAGCTAATCTTTTTCTTTACCTTCTTCTTTTTTGAAACCAAACAGATAGAGGAAAGATATACGAGAGAGGCTGTTATGGAGAAGAAAAGGATCCACTGAGAGGGTCTTGCTCTTGCACCAACAATGATGAGGTCGGTGGTGCAGACGATGGCGCTTTCAATGTAGATAGGAATCTGTGAAAACAACAAAGAAAGTTGTATCCTTCGAAATCCTAATTTTTTATGATTTTTTTTTCCTGGTTGGGAAATAATGCATTCTTTTTTATTTGTGGTTTTTGGTTAATGGGTTTTGATTTCTGGGATATATCTGCACTTTTACTACATGCTGGGTTTTAGATTTTAATCTAATTTCTTCATTTGTGGGATTTTAATTCTTCGGTTTGGGTGTTATTTATGTGTTATTGCATTAAATTATTACTGATGTTGCTGGCTTTTTTTTTCTTGATGAATTAAAATTGTATTAACAACTCTCTCTATGAAGTTGGTAGCGATTCAGAGCAGAGTTCGAATGTTGTTGCCGTAGTGGCCTTCTCTTGCATCAAGGGCAATATGGCAAGGTTTTGGCATGTGAGTTTCGTTTTTTGCTGCTCAAGCATCTATATTTTTTTTTCATTTTTCAAATTCATCTTCTTCTATTTGGTTGCAAGCTACATGGTGCTGGGTTAATTGTGTGTTTCTCGGGGTTGGAATTTGAATTTAGATGTTTTTCATCTTAAAAAGGTTTAAAATTTGGAGAAAGAATAGTTGTTGTAGCTTGCTGGCTTAGGGATAAGTTGGTTAGGTCAATTCTTTTGAAGGCATTAACAAGCTTTTCATGCCTTTTTTTATGTGCACGTAAGGAATTATATAACGATTCATCATGCAACTTATTCACCTCCATTCATGGATCAAACACAGACCATGTTTCCTTCTGGTTTAGGTCTCTGCTTTGAGTTTTTCCAGTTGTTTTGCATCCATGGGTTTAGTGTTAGGGAACTAACTGAATTAGACTTTAAGCCTTTTCCATCATCCATGAGGTAGTCCTTTACCGAGCCATCTATGTGCAATCGTGTTTTAAAAAATAAATTAGAGTTGTGCGGTAGCATTGTGAATGACAAGGCAGATAATTGGGTAAGTGTTTTAATGAGTTTGGACTATCTTCTTTACATGTTGCACACAAGGTGTTTGACAAGGATTTTGAGAGAGATGTGTTTTATTTTGAAGTTGTTCCTTGGATTTTATTCTTGCTGTATTTTGAGCTTTTAAGCCCTTTTTTGGATTCTTGATGCACTTAGGGAAAGACATGTTAATTAAATGATGTTTGGGTCAATGGTGGATGAAAGAGACTTTGACAGGAGGTCTTTGTGTTTGTGCATTTCGTGTTTTTATGGATTTCATGCTTGGCTTACAGATGCTATTAATTCTGTCTTTGGTTATGTTGTTCTCTTGATAGAGATCTATATTGTTTTTATTTTTGCGTGTCACGTTAATGGTCCTTTTCTATGCAATTGTTTTATAATGGAGCAGCTTCAGAAAAATTCAGTCCCTCGCATGGCATTAGACAAGGTGACCCTTTTTCTTGGTATATTTTCTGTATTATGCATGGAAGAATTTACTCATTTAATTACAGAACGTACGTATATTAGAAAATGGAATCCTGTAGGGTTGTAAAAGATGGGCTTGCATTTCACATTTGCTTTTCGTTGGGGGTGATTAAATACTATGTGGAGTCCTCTATAAAATCATATAGATGTTATTTTGGGATGTTTAAAGAAGTTTTGCGCCTCATTTGGTCAAAAAAATTGGTGTTTTCAAAACCAAGATTTTCTTCTCCAAAAACACTTATAAACAGGTATCTAATGCAATCAGCAGTGGAGATGGTTTTATATTGATATCTGACCTCAAAAGATATTGCTGAGAGAGTTCAGAGCAATTTGTCAGCTTGGAAAAATCAACAATTTTTCTGTAGCTGGAAGAGTCGCTCTCTGTATGTTAGCAGTCCATATAGACAACTCATCTCCCCCAGGAGTGTGTGCGAGGCTATTGACAAAGTGCGTCCAAGTTTTGTTTGGGGGATACAATAGAGTACATATAAGAGTGCACTTGATGAACTCAAGGACTTGTGTCATTAAAGATTATTTGGGGATTAATGACCCAAGATGATCTCTTATTGATTAAAGCTGTTAAAAGATGATGCAATGACTTTTAATCAGTTAGGTTTGGTTCCAAAGAGAAAAGGGTCCATGTCCAATCTTTGGCGTAACATTGTCAAATTGCAAAAGGTTTTCTTTACAAGAGTCAGTTGGATGACTGGGGAAGGATAGTTGATGAATTTTTGGAAGATTAAAGGGTGGAAAATGTAGGCATTTTCGTTGATCATGTTCTCCATGACGGAGTTCCAAAGCTTAATAACATGAATGTTATTGAAGTGGTGATGGCTAATGGAGAGATTACCTCAACGGCTCCCTGATAATTGCATTCAGGCCTTTGCATTAACTTGTCTTCCATCATGCTCGGATAATGGTTCTGATGTAGAACCATGGACCAGGTGGTGAATTCTCCGCTGTTACGGCCTACCACCAATTCATATCATGTGATGATTGGAGCTTGCCTAATGCTCTGTGTTAGAGTCTGAAGTGGCCAGGTCTGGACCTGATAATTATTATCTTTTTATGGCTTGCAATCCATAATAGATTAAACACGAATGAATAAAGATAGAGGCCACACATGGACTACCGTCATATTCGCAATAATTTTTCAAATTCAAGTCCATTGTACATGTGTTCAGAGATTGCACAAAATATATGGAATCAGTTCATTGCACAGAAGGACACAAATGTTTTCTTCTCTATGAGTGGGAAAGAATGTTTTGTTGCTAATCTTAGCAGAAATACTTACAATACCAGTGGGAAAGTATGTGTGCATGTGTTGTCTGAAGAAAACCATTCTTCATTTGACATATTTGTCTATTTAGATCTGCAAGCAGATTGAGGAAGATGATGTCATCTGTTTACACATGCATATATCTATTATGAGCACAACATCATTCAACTGCGATCTTTTTCTTTGGTTATATTAAGTTTTCTTTGCTGGGCATAACACAACTACTTTTGAGTCTCTTCACTATATACAGCTTCATATCAAATTTCTCTTGGTCCTGCTATTTCATTGCATAATGAAACCCAACACACCTCAACATTTTTCTTGGTGAGGAAAATAATTTTTTTATCCGGCCTGCAGTGAAGCACGGGACACCTGACTAGTATACAATACAGGTCGAGCCCTAATCTTATACATAAACATTTATAATTGTAAAACAAAATCAAAGATAACTGTGGAATTTCTTTAATCAGAGATATTATTATTATACAGAATAGAGACATTGGGCATGGTTATCCGGTAGCATAATTATATGAACACAAGTCATTTTCAAGTCGCCGTGAGTTTTTGGGCAGGTGAAGATTAATTGAAAAGTCGTTGGTGGAAAATTTAATTGACGACGACCATTGACTAACTCAAGTATCAAATATAAAGAATTGTCAAATTAGACTGCAAGCTCAACAGAGAACATGACTGAACATTTTGTTTTTGTGTTTATTGGTGGTTGGTAACTTCGTATACAAGACGTTAAGAAATAGGGTACTACAAGTCCGCAGGCATCTTTAAGAGAATTGGAACTCAGAATCCGGATTGAGAGAGGGAGTGAGGAAAGATGTCCGAGAAAATTGTGTGTGTAACAGGTGCAGGAGGGTACTTGGCATCGTGGCTGGTAAAGTTTCTTCTTTCAGAGGGCTATGTGGTGCATGGAACTGTGAGAGACCCAAGTAACTCCTTTAACTTAATCTTCTGCTACTGATCATTTGACTGCTAGAACTTTGAGTTTGTTTATCAAACTTAACTGGTCTGTTGGCCTTGGAATGTCTACAGCTTTCACCATTTTTAATTTTTTTTGGTTCATTCAATCTCTTTAAAGGTGATGAAAAGAACGCACATCTGTTGAAGTTGGAAAACGCTAGAGAGAATCTGAAACTCTTCAAGACAGATTTGCTAGATTATGAAGGTCTTTCTACTGCAATCTCAGGATGTGCCGGGGTTTTTCACGTTGCTTGCCCAATTCCTACAGATCCTGCCAGCATTCTTAATCCCAAGGTGACATCTTAGCCCACATCAAAACTAGTTTCTAGAATTGAATGACTAGGCTCTCCACTTCCTTAACAGGCAGCACACCTTTTATTTCTGGAATTGACTTTTTGCTGATGAGCTGCTGGTTGTGACGTGAAATTTCTGCAGGACAAGATGCTGGAAGCGGCAGTCACCGGCACACGGAATGTACTGAATGCTTGCTCCATAACTAAAGTGAAGAAAGTTATTGCTGTGTCATCTATAGCTGCTGTTATGCTAAACCCAAATTGGCCAAAGGATCAGGCGATGAATGAGGAGTCTTGGTCTGACTTCGAGTTTTGTAAGGCAAATGAGGTATCTAGAATCAACCTTGTAAAAGTTATAGGCACTCACTGATTTCGTATTCTGGCTCAATTATCATAAGCTAACTGATTAAGTTCATTTATAAAAAGCAGCAATGGTATTTTCTTGCCAAGACAAAAGCAGAAAAAGAAGCTTTGGAATATGGAAAGACGAACGAGCTCAAAATTGTGACCATCTGTCCCTCCATTATCATAGGGCCTTTGTTGCAGCCAACCATGAATAGCAGTAGCTTATACCTCCTAAGTTACTTAAAAGGTTCTCATTCTAAACATTACTCCCACTTCATAATTTCTATTTGAAGAATTGTATCACCAATTAGCTGCTGGGGTGTGTAAAACTGTAACCTTGGCATTTGGGATCCAGCTAACTGATGTTGTTACCATGGAAAACAGATGGATTGGAAACACTAGACAGTGGAACCCGTTCTTTTGTAGATGTGCGCGATACAGCAAAAGCACTCTTGCTGATATACGAGAAGGATGAAGCTGAGGGAAGGTATATATGTTCATCACATGATATCACAACTCAGGATTTGGCAGAAAAGTTGAAGGCAATGTATCCCCATTACAACTACCCCAAGAGGTATATCAATTATATATCAAGCTTAATTCCCACCAATAAGGCAACAAATAATGAGCATCCTTCGATTGGCCTGCTCAACTCCGAAGTACATGATTTTATATGCTAAGAAATCTTGTACTCTTCTTTTCCCTTTGTGGCCTTGCTCAACTATGTTGTGTCCATGTCATGACAGTTTTTCCGGAGGGATGCCATCAATGGACATGAGTTCAGAGAAATTGCTGAATTTAGGATGGAAGTACAGATCATTAGAGGAGTCACTTGTTGATGCTGTCAAGAACTACGAGAAGAGAGGCGATTTGGCTAAAAACTAATAGCTTGCGAGTTGTTTTGAAACCGAAGATTACTTAGTTTATTTCTTGAGTGCTCAACCTCGTTGTAAGAATTCATGTGTGCTTGTTATTGTGGACTGGTATTTTCATAAGAACCTAAAAAACCCTTTAATTTTATCTTTTATAAATAAAAAATCATTTCGAAAAACAATTCAAACGTAACATATATTCCAGAGCTTCCTTTTCTGCTATTGTCTTGGCATGACAGTACCTCGCAAGCTCCCAAGTCAGACCAGTGACTGCTCATTCATCACTTGATCCTTTGGCCAATATAGACGACACAACGATGACTTTCTTCACTTTAACCTGGGAGCAAGCATTCAGTACATGCCGCGTGCCTGTAACAGCTGGTTCCATCATTTCTTTCGGTGGTGGTGAAAAAAACATATGTCGTTAACACAGATTTAAATCATAAAAATAAATGATATTTGTGTTTTTATTTTTTATTTTAAAGTTGAGGGGAATTCATATTTAATGAGGAAAATTCATATTATATGTTTTTTTTACCTTTAAAATTTGTGAAAAATAAATCTAAACTCGGGTTGATTTTTTATGTCGGGTCGGTTTTGGTTTTTGAGATAGTTTTTTTGTTTTGTTTTTTTTTGATGTAATGGATATGTTTATCATGGTTTTCAATGTGTTTTATAGGTGTTTTGAGTAAAAAGTGGGTTGAAAAACAGGTTTTTGAATAAAAATAAATTTAAACTCTAATTTTCCAACTACCACAGTGGTCGGAATCTGGGCAAAATTAGATGACGTGTTGTCCTTTTGTTTCTCTTAAAAAAATTGGGACGACATTGCCCCAGGTGCTACAAAAAAAAAGACCCAGTCACGGGCCCTAACAAAATGGGTCAGATGGATGATGAAGTATTGAAAATTTTACTGTGTAGAGAAGTTTGAAGTAAATTATTAACAAGAAATTATGTTTTGATGTTAAGGATGAACATAATTGGGCGGATGAATTAGTACCAGTAATTGAACAGATGAATTAGTACTGGTAATTGGGCGAGTGAATTATTGCCCGATAATTGAGCGGATGAATTAGTACCGGTAATTGAGCAGATGAATTAGTAACGGTAATTGGGCGAGTGAAGTAATGCCTGATAATTGAGCGGATGAATTAGTACCGGTAATTGAGCGGATGAACTAATGCCCGATAATTGGACGGGTGAATGAGTGCCGGTAATTGGCAGGATGAATTAGTGTTCGATATTTGAGCGAATGAATTAGTGTCTCTAATGAGGGAGTAGTACCCTAGTGAAATGGCTAAAATTGGAATTAATTGGATGAATATGGAGGTGAAAATATTAATGATTCATAATAAAGTATATAGAAAAAATATTTTTATATGAGTGTATTGAAATGATACATTGCATTTATTGATAATTATGTTGATAAAATATTAATCTTATTTTTAGGACCCTCGCAGCAGTAAAATAGATCTTGCTTGAATATATACCACTTTTTGTGTATTTATATTGTTCAACATGTATTTTAAGAATTATGAATGATATAAAAGAGGTTGAATGAACCTTTGTATTTGTAGAACAAAATTGTTATATGTAATTAATGTGGATGTCATACTTAAAAATATTTGTGTTGTATTAAATATTTGCATTTTATCATAGTAGCTCGTAGGATTAGAAATGTTAAAATAATAAAAAGAAGAAGAAGAAGAATTTACCCTAAATTTTTATATTTAACTAAGAAATTATTCCAGATAAAATAGTGGGAGCCTTACATTCATAATCTAAGTTTTTATTGTTTTTTCTTAGAATCAATTAACTTTGCAAGTTATGTAAACCTTAGTATTATTTGTATATTTGTTTTTATTGGTCACATCTTTATTATCGGACACTACATGTCTATTATTTTTTGTGATGTATTGATTAGGAAAGAGGTTAAAGATGATTGGACAATAATTATGATATGAATTGTGTCAAGAATGAAGATGTCGATAACTTGGTATGATCCTGTTACAAGGAAAACTCTGTCAAATTTTTTATTAAAAAAAATCACACCGAATAAAATTTAACACTTATAAGTAAATATGTTTTTTTTTTGGGTCATGACATTAGTATTATTGAGAGGGTATTTAGAAGTGTGATAACGTTTGTTTTTTAAGGTGTTTTTTACTTGGAAATGTAACAAAATAATTAAAAAAAATTTTAGACATAAATACATCAAAACAATTCAGAAATATATATAAAAAATATTTCTAAACAAAAAATATTAATTATTTTTAGAAACCACGTTCCCAAACGCAAGTGAAAGCTATGTTGCTTTTTAACTCAATAACAAGTTGGTTCAAGATCAATGGCTATATATGTCAAAAAAAAATACATTCAATCTAATAGAATATGTTACATTTGAACTCGTAACAATTTAATTATTAAAGAAGCTATGAAATAGAATGAAATAACAATAAACTCCAATTTATAATAAGATAGTTGAGTTAAAATAAAATGTAGGTGATTAAAGAATTTGGCTGGATGGTTTCAGAGGTAATTCCTGAAATGCAACGAGAATCATTTGCTGTAGCAAAAACATCATCATGAAAGAGAAACATCCTTTGTTTTCTTCGAAGTAGTTCTGTATTGCAATCCTGTCTCTGCAAATCAATTGCATGTCTCGGGAACCACGAGAAAAGAAAAGCACACGACATAGACAAGTGTTTTTGGACCTGCGGCCCCTTACAGTGCTGCAATCGTGGTCCATAACAGGTGTAATAGGCCCCCAATGGACCCAAACCCTACCCACTGGTTTGAACTCGGTTCAATTGCCCACTGCCGATCCCCTGTGGCTCGTGTCCACAGAAAGCGAAATGACCCTCGCGTTCCCATCAAAGTACAACAAGACGCCTGCCGTATTTTTAAACATAAATTGGATTCCCGTTACCATGATCATCATGCCTATTCCATTCCTTAAACATTCAATTTATGTTTTTATCTTTTTACCCCTCTGACCAGATATATTTATATTTCTAGCTGATATTTTTTAAATGTTTATAAATAATTTAGATATAAAATATCAAAATTATATGGGGGAAAAAAACATTAATTGAAGCTTATTTGTCAAAGCATAACTTAAACTTTACAAGGACAACATTAGCAGATGAGAAGAATTCATACAACGAGGCAGGGCACTCATTAAGTGTCAAGGGGCATACCTACCTGCCAGCTCGATGAAAGGAACCAATGATGCATGTCACAGCCAGCAAAGCATCATCCATCGTGAGTGAGAGCAGAGGGCCCCCCTTGCTACGTGCATCTCCACGAGCTTTATCCACTTGCCACCTTTGTTAATCATGTATTATTATTTTTATTATTATCAGTGATCAAATTAACATAAATTAAACAGGATTAATCGTATATAAATCTTCTTCTTCAAAAATAAACTGTGATAATAATTTCGACATGAACATGGAATATAGTTTGGATTGGAATCTATTACAGGAGGAGCTCAGGATAATCCTTGGAATCAACTTAAATAAGGGAGCTGGAACAGAAATTGTATTTAATAATAATCTGTATTTATTTCCCACTAGAGATTAGATTAAGAGAGGGCGTGGGGCCCACATTGGCTGTCTGTTCATCCATCTGGGTCCACCTTTTCTTTTCTCTTTTTTTTAACATTTTCACCCTCTCCTCCCCCTCCCCCTCTAGCCAGCCAACAAATCATGAATCCTCCCCCTCCCACCCCTCTCCTCCCCCTCCCCCTCCCCCCTCTCTCTTCATCCCCACCAACATCATCAATAAATATTTACTCCTGTCAATACTATTAGTATCACCCTCCTAAAAAAGATTCTTCCCTTTCCTTTCTTTTTTGACACAGTACCCTCTCTTTCTCTGTAGTATATCGAGTATTGACCATCCAACTTTTATTTTCCCACACAACACAAGTCCAACTCTCCCTTCTCTCTTTCTGTTTTCCATCCCACCGACCTCACCCCACTTCAACTCTAGGGTTTCTTTTTCTTTCCCCTTTTCACTTTCTTCCTTTTATTGTGATTGTGATTCTTTCTCCCCCTATTCAACCCCATCACTTTGCTTTCCGATCTTTGTCAAAAACAACACTCCTCTTTCTTGATCCCTTTAGAATTCAATGGATTCTCAGTATATCTCATCAAATTCTGGGGTTTCTCTTTTAAACCAGCATGTCTCTTCTTAGCACCCTCTTCTTTCCTTTCCTTTTTATTCTTCGAATCTTATAAAAATTTTGAATTTTGAACTAGCCTTTTCTTGCTTCTTCTTCTCGTGTTTCTCTTTTTGGGTTTTGTTGTTTGAATTGAATTCAATTGTCAATATGGCTTATCAAGCGGTTCCGGGTCCTAGCTCGGGATCGAGCTCAAGCTCAGGGTTTCAATACATGAATTCTCCATTTGGAGATACAACTTATACTAAGGTCTTTGTTGGGGGGCTTGCTTGGGAGACCCAGAGCGAGACCATGCGTCGTTATTTCGAGCAGTTTGGTGATATTCTTGAGGCTGTTGTGATCACCGATAAGAACACTGGCCGATCAAAAGGCTATGGTTTTGTTAGTATTTACTCATTCACTTACTCATGCTTGATTAATAGTCGTTTGATCAAGGTTATCTTGTGCTTATTTTGATGATTAAAAGTGATCTAGATAGCTGTTAAATTCTGGATTTTTTCCATTGTGGATAAATGGGCTGTGTTTTTATTTGATGGATGAAGAATGACATGGGTTTTTGAATTGTATTTGTGTGGAGGGTGTAGGTAACTTTCCGAGAACCAGAGGCAGCTAGGAGAGCCTGTGCTGATCCTACTCCGATGATTGATGGGAGACGGGCTAACTGTAATTTGGCTTCACTTGGACGACCTCGGCCACCACAGCCTTATGGTATCGGTTTTTCTAAATGCAAGAACAATTTTGTACTGGATAAGGAATATTGAAAGCCAATATGATTCAATTCTTTAGTTTTATTCGGGCTAATTTCCTCTGCTTGCTGCTTTGTTTCTAGTTGGACGTCTGAGACCAGCTCCCCCATACATTGCAAGTGTGCAAACCCCCAGAGGGACTTATGCTGGAAGTTTTGGCTACCAGCAACCAGTTTCTTATGGCTACCAACAAGGCTTGATGTATCATCCATATGGGTAGGTTTTATGCTACATTCCAAAGTAAACAATAATTCTACTTGTTGCAGTTAAAAAGTTTCCTCAATTTGGCTGGTACAAAGTATCAAATTCAATTTCATGATATGTGAAGAAGGATTTTTTTTTTTAATTTTTTGTCCTCCTTATTTATGTGTTATCTGAAGTCATGTATTCATTTTTGCATTTACGTATCTGGTTGGCTTTTTAAAGACGCTATGGCAATGCCATATTTTGTTTCCTGTCAATTCCTGCCAACTTTCCCAGGAGTTGCGCTTAGAATTTAGTAGAGTTCAATATGGAATTTTATGTCAGCTCATTGTTAATTTGTAAATATCTGTTTTTTTAGGCTAGTCGACTAAAATTTGTTTGATGGGTCATGGTTAAATTTTAGGTGTAGTTTCTATTGTTCGCAATACTGATGTCTACTTAATATAGGCAGAACCCTAACTTCAACTCTAGAAGTAGTCTTTATTGCGTATGCTCTGC
>Ga0307510_10002295_pt1 | contig 21598 bp, 12 predicted proteins | sample 12_EM_MG_FD_207224 | JGI IMG/M metagenome (GOLD analysis project Ga0307510, IMG submission 207224) | Populus trichocarpa ectomycorrhiza microbial communities from riparian zone in the Pacific Northwest, United States - 12_EM | ecosystem: Host-associated > Plants > Roots > Unclassified | place... | reverse complement strand
CAACACCTGTACATGCTGGACTTGGAACACCCTCAGTTGCCTGATATCGACTGCGTGCCCAACACGACCGACGCCACAGGACTGTGACAGCGAGGGCAAACATACGGAGTCTCTCCGTTCTCGGTGTCACGGTTGCGCCTCATGCTCAGGCTCGTCTTGTACTTGTTTTCCGGAGGGGCCCCCTTTCCTACTATGTTTCCAAGGGCAAGTAATATAAATTGTATGTAGGTACTGGTCGTGCTATAATCAGTGCTATCTTCCCTGCGTGATCAAATTTTCGCCTCGACCTAGCAACTGAATGTCATGTCAGCTCGTAAGAGAAGCACCTTGACATCACAATCTCATCTTGTCAGGAGGAGACTACCTGATATAAGCCTTACAATGATATACGATTATTACATGACCTGAGATAGGGATCACAATTCAGCATGAGTCACAAACAAGGCTATATTGAGCAGCGAGTATAGTGTAAACTTGTAACTGGACCGTAATGACGCACAATGGTTGTATGGGGGGACGATCCCGTACCGGCCCGGATGTTTGTCGCGAGTGCCGCGCTGCCTCATCAGAACTTTGCTGAATTCCTGATGTACACGAGTCAAGCATGGCTGTCGCACCGTGAGCATTGTTCAGTCTCGACCTTAATTGTGATTGTCTGTCTAACTATTTCGTCTTCGCATTCTACATTGCAGTCACAGCTGATAAAAGAAAGGGATACTTGTAACTTATAACAGGCTTACGATACGACTCAAAAATGTATCACCATCATCTTCAGCCTCTATTCGCTCCTATTTCCCCGAGTACTAACCTCTCGGAGGTACTCAAAAATCCTTCCGCTCGTTTTCGACTCCCTCGTGCCACCCTTCAACGACACTCATTCCGCATTCATAGACTATTATCTTCACAACTGTAACCCCCAGTCACAACTTGGGCGAAATCCTGCACGTCAACGGTTTGTTGCCAACTTTAAATATAACATTATATGGTACACTCTCACCTGCGACGTGGGGTCGGTAGAGCCCAGGTCCATTTTGTCAGCGACAGCGCCTGTCGTGGCGCCAGCATTCCTGCCAAGATTGAAGTCAGGTGTGAACCTCAGAGTCGGCATGGTGATCATGATTCCATTTTGGGCGTCCACAGCGAACTTAGTGCGAAGGCCGTCGCGTGAGTTGAGCCTGCGGTGAAGTAACGGCGTCCAGGGGAGACGTGAAGATAACAAAAGGCAGGGACTGACATGGTTAAGAACGCGCAGACATAGATGCGCACGACGGCGAAGAAGGGAGGGAGGAAGAGAGCCGTGTGAGAGAAGCGCACGAACTGGTCCACAGTCATTGTCAGCAAGATGATACAGATCCCAGTGTTATGGTATAAACAGACAGCGATAAGGCATAAAATCGCCAATACACTGAGAAGGAGTTAGGAAGACGTGTCGGAGACAGTAATCAGGTGACGAACAATGCAAGAGCCCCAGTGATGACGAAATACAGCACGAGTGTCGAGACCATGGCCATTGTCCTGCACAAGGCAACCGTAATCTGTATGAAAGAATATTGCGCTGCTGGTTTACGCACCGTTTCACTCTGGCACATCGTGTGTATAGGTAGTACACCATACTTACCATGATGGCGAGGTCGCAGCTCACTTGTACGCAAAGAAGGGCAATGGCAACCCGCTGTAAGTGATAAGGCTAAATCAAATGATGAAAAGGACAAGGGGATACAATATTAGTCCCTTCTGCCACTTGACTGAAGTATGGGCGACGAAGACTGATGTAACACGAGCCAGTCAGCAACGGTACCACTGGCGGCGCATCAAACTAAGCATTGCCTGTGGATAAAGAAGGCTGATCACAGCAATGGACATTATGAGGAGAAATTTTATATTCAAGCCAGTGCATAGTGCGCACCGATTCCAAGTCCTGTCAGATTGGTCAGGTTCCATGATTCAGTAAATAATGAAGATCAAACATACCGAGCTCAGCAAAGGACATGGCGACCTGGAAGCCGAACTTGGTTAAATAACTTTGGTGATACTAGTACCTGAGCAAAATGCAGCATTACAATGATGCTTGGTATGTATGGTTGACCCATGCTGTGTTTGCTAACTGCTCCAAGACCGTCGCGAGCACAGAGATCATGGTTACAACAGACCGTACTCGCGGAGATATGTCGAGAACCGAGATGCGTACACTGGTGGATTCTCCAAGCATAAAACCTAAACAGAAATTCAATGTAAGGTGAGTCAGTGATCCGAACAAGAAGCGTAGTCCATACTGCTGAATTGCACATGTTATGAGGACTGAGATAACCGTGATTATGGAAACGTATTCTGGATTTGAAACACATGGGTTACCTACCGCCCATTATCTCCTGGAGTCTGAGGCTCCTATAATAATCATCGAGTTCAAAATTCAAACCCTAAAGGAACTTGTACGCACCATGGGCCTTTCTGATCTGATCTGAAATCGCCGAAATTTGTTATCCCGGCTATATAGAATGCGTGTACAAGAAGCACCATTTGTAGTGATTCAAACACCCTGTTCAAAAATGAGCTCATTGAGTTGTTCACTGGCAGGACGGAGGAGCTTCTGTGATCGTACAGAAGGACCATAACCTGGGTGTGAAGTTATAAGGGCATTGGAAAGACGGAAAAGAGCCAACTCACGAAGTATTTGAGAAATGGCCTATCATTCTCAGAGTGCTGAGAAAAGTACAAGTAGACTTGCAGACATGTCACGCCGTATAATCTGACTCTATCTCGTCAATTTCGGGCAAGAGATTGAGGGCCGCGACGGTCGCCTCGCACATTGATGAGAGTACCACCCCAATGAAGAATGCCCCCAAGACATTATCAACAGGGATCAAAGAAGGCATCCGTACCGGTAAGGGGATGGAGTTAGAAGAGGCTCTCAGAAATGCCGACTCGCAGTGTGGTTACTGTGGTAAGAGATTGCTGAGGCGAACCAGCAGACTCAGAGTGCTATGGTGAATGGGAAGTCGGGGGCCAATCTTCTCGCGACAGCTTATATAGATTCTGCGGAGGGCGAGACTCGGAGGCACTGTGCCACTGGCAGACAGGCAGTGTTGATCGTTGATATTTGAACCCATCCGAGTCAGAGGGTGAACCTCCTGGCATCATAGTTAAGCGTAATAGCAACGTTACTTATCATAGAAGAATTTGAAGGTGGAGTGCCCTTACCAAAATCTGTTAAACTGGTTTGGTGTTATCCGCTCGACATGAAGACCAGAACGGAAGTTCAAGTTTCCGAGTCCATTTGCGACGTTTCCCCATCCATAGACTCCGGGCACCTCGAACGACTCAGAGATGTCTTTGACGTACGAAACTTTAAGCAAGAGCATGGGCTCCGTGCGGATGGTAGTGATGCGTTCATGTTTACGTGGCAGGCTGTATGGGTCCTATGGATGAGGAAGCTTGATCTGAAGGGAGGTCATCAATGGGCCAAGCACTTGTTGGGGCTAGGCTAGTATGGAGGCGAGACTCGGATATCGACCCAATTCGTTATGCAGCAACCCTCGTGGAGGCACTGTGGAGGCTGGAGCCTCCGAGTCAGTATGGATATCGGCCCGAACCCTTATGCGCTCTGAAGGGCATTCTTTTTTTTTTTTTTTATGCAGTCGATTACCGTGCGCCTCGAGGTACAGAACCTCATGGAGCACTTCGAGAATGTGTGTTTACAGGGAATGTTTGTACTATAAGGGTGGTTGGTATCTATGTTGTTTCCCCCATAACATGAAAGTTATCGTTGCGTGACGTCAACTGCAGTGCAAGTAGCGAGTGCGGAGATGGCGCGCCAGGATGTCGACTCGGCGAGAAAGGGTGCCTCCGCGGGGGTACGCGTACGGAGATTGCTCGCGTTTGGACAGCCCGTGTGTCGCTTTGGCACTTGAGTTTTGATGGGGCGCATGCGATGATCGGGCAGGCTGACATCACATCTAGTCCATCGACTCCACGATTATCCGAGTCATAAAGCACTGCAACAAAGATTGATTGATGTACACACATATGTTGTCCATTCGAAGAGATACCAAGTACACCCCCGAAGAGAACAGTGTCTCAGGAAGATGATGTTGAACTTCTGACTTCCAAATTGTGCGTGGTATGTTGATAATAGAATAAATAGTTGACCCGGGCCAGTGGCAACCGATTGGTTTCTTGCGGGCAGAGAGATGTCTTGAGGTTGGCCATCACTCTTACATCAGGAAAAACCCGTGCTAATGATTGATAATAGCTGCTAGTGAGAGATAATTATTGATAATAGCTGACCGCTTATGCTAATTATCAGTATTATCGATAATTATCTCTCGTTAGCGCAGGAGGTTTTTCCTGATGACTACCGACATAGTACGACGCAAGCGTCTGGCACTGAAAAGAATACACGTCTCAGTAGGCACTCCATCGTAGACAGGGATGCAAGCTTTCGCATAGACTCGAGGAATAAGTGCCCACCTTTCGCGATATGTCATTCAGAGTCATTCAGATACCTCAGGCTGACCACCTTGGCTGCTTGGCATCATGACAAGCACATCTTGGCACTGATTGATATAAAGGAACTTAGAGCGGGAACGACTGACTCGGATCATCACCAATGTACTGGTCCAGTAGAGCCTTGGGTTCGCCACAACGTAACCATGGAGGTGTGGGGACTTGTCAAAGGTCAATAGAAGCTGATGACTGTAGTATTGGCCAGCAGTGCATAAATCAGGGTTAAGGGAGAAGTTTGCGCCGCTGGCACCAGTGGCACAAGATAGGAATCAGACCCAGGTAGTTTTACGGCACTTCAGCTGTGCATCACAATTCGTTTCTGCAGCGCAACACTGGAAAGCGCCACCAAACGCGAATCGACCATGGATCACCACAAGAGGACGAGGGATATTGCATGTCGATGATAACGCGACCCTAAGTGATGACATGATTCTCGGAATCACTGGGGAATGTTTCTCAGTCCGGCAGAAAAGAAAACTTGAAAACGATGTAAGGTAGGTAGGCCGCATCAAGTTACAGTTAATATCACATGATGTGACTTTAGTGTGACAATGTATCACATGGTGTGACTTTACTGTGACGGCTCCAAGACTGATGTGTAAGATCGATAAGACATGATAAGTCAGGCCTAATAAGGTTTGAGTCCGGATTGCTTGGGGTCCGTGTCGGGGTCCAGGGGTCCCCGTCCACCCATGGACACCCTTTTGATGTGAGGTTGGTCATATATTATTAAAAGTAAGAGTATCTGTAAAGCTGAATGATGTAGTGGTCATATGTTTTGCTTTGCTTACATTAGTGAGCAGGGGGGGTCTCTCGGTTCGATTCTGTAATGGTGTATTTCTTTTTTTGTCGGGTTTTGACGGCCCCTCCCAGACCTTTGGTAGTCTGCCCATGAGACCACTAAAAGTCTATCTTATTCAAAAAGGCTTAAACAAATATTTAAAAACCACAAGTTTGTTCTAATAACATATCTTCATGTTTTCTTGGTCACCAAAATCGCATTTTTTCTTTTCTCAAGAGCGTACAATGTAATCTTTCACCATCTTGTCACCTTTTGTCACCTTTTGGTCATGTGATACAAGTGGAACAAACATGGACAAAGCTGTGCATTTCGACACCAAAAGTCTATCTCCTCCTTCAAACGGGCTCAAACCAAAAATTAAAAACCATAGGGTCGTTTTAATGACAGATGTCCATATTTCCTTGGTCACAAAATTTATTTGTTTTCTAAAGAGCCTATGCAGTATTTCACCATTTGTCACGTTTTGTCACTTTGGTCATGTGATATTAACCGTAACTTGATGCGGCCTACCTTATGTCATCCAGGTGCTCATGTCGACGACGGAGATCCATTTGATACTGATGTCCGTCGCATCTGCCACGCTGCCATGGAACCCTGGAGGCATGGGACAGAACCTGAACTATAAGGGCCCAGTGGGAATTGCTTCGTACAAGCGCTTCCACCAAGCTTGACCGCTTCTCTCATTGTAAAAGGCTCTAGTAAAGTTTCAACCAAGAGTCGCGACTCAACCTTTCGGAAAAACCAATGAAAGGCGACTATTGCTATGTAAGTTACTACGTTTGCCAATTTCTGGATCAATGATTGTATTTTGTGTCCTGTAGCCGACAGTTCCTGACTGATTTTTTAATGGGCCCGGTCGGCCGCCGGCAGTCACGGTGCTGTGCGCTGTGCGGATTGACCCTATTTTGTTTGCAAACGTGGTGCTCAGAACGCCGATAATACAGGACTCATGATGTATCTCAAACTGCTCGTTAGTCGCTGGTGCCTCTTTAAATAAGACCATCTCGTGCGTTTCAGGCTTCACCACCCTCCCATACTTTCTTTGCCATCTATCATGTCTGACTCGTCCACTATCAGTACTGTGTCGCTAGGTACGAGTGCTGACGTACCAAGCTTGAGACACGCTCTTTCCCCTGGCATCGTCGGCCTCTTCGTACAAGGTCTCGAGGCTGGCCTGGTTCTCGCACAGTTCTCTTCATGGCTCTCTATTCCCGAACATACCGAGAGCCTCTTCATCGTCTCCCTTACGGTGTTCGTGACAATCGTTGGGTTGTGGGCATCATGCATCTCCTGCGTCTCCCCTCTTTTACTGACGATCGTCCACAAAGCGCACAGACGGGGATTTGCTTTGCTTCTGCATGGCGAATATACGTTGTAGAATCCGGGCAACCCGTGCGTGACACCTGTCTCATTATCCCCTGTGTCCATATGGCATTTCATCTTGTCCATGTTAGGTGTTCCCGCATTGGACTGAAAAGATTCAATGTTTGCTCGTGAGTCATCTCTATTTTACATCGCTTGTTCCCGCATTCATAGGAATTTGTCTTCAGACTACGATTATCGCATCCCCCATTCAATCTTTACTGATATGGCGTTGTTACCATGTTCGGTCTGATCTCTCGTCCCTCCCTAACATCGTGACTCACATTCATTAGATCCTCAAGGGAAAGCTATACATTATCGTTGGTTTTCTCATGATAACGATGCTGTGCAAAGCACACGCGCTAAATCAATTCTCCATTCAGATTCCGCTTGTTTCGCTCCTGCTAGGCTCGATTGTTCTATCCCTCTTGATCACGATGGGGTTATTTCTGTTTGACCCGGTTCCCTTTTGGCCCCCTTGTTAGAGGCTCTTTCTTCTGGCACGTTTCTCGAATGTCCGTTCATATGCGCCCTCCACAGTTCTCCTCTACAGCGCATTCCCCGTAGGTGAGATCATGGAATTGCAACGCCATATCCAGAGGGCCTCTAACATCTACTCAGCATTGGATATCGCTATCAGTGTCATACGTACGCCATACATCTTTCCGTGCCCCACCTCACGGTTGCTCTGGATGAACCATTAGTACTCTATTATCTCACTCAAACAAGGAAGCGGGTTTATACAAAGCAAAAGCGCCAGGTTTGTTTCTCGTAAGCGGTATTTATTTGTGTTGTTTAATCTCCCTCTCCCCCTCTGAAGCAAATCGCACGTCTCATTACTATTGTGTGGCAATCCGCTGTCCCGCCAACGCTCTGTGCTGTTACCCTTGTTATAACATATCTCGTTGCAGAGCATCTTCGGCCGGTGCGTCCCTTCGCTGTCTGCTTAATCTTGCTCCGGCGCCCGGGCCTTTGCCATCATGGGCCCGGTGCTAGCGCTTACAAGGACCTCTGAGCAGATGCAGCTGGTGATGTGGTATCCAACGCTCCAAGCGATGATCGCGAAGCTTTACATTCTCTCGCTCTTTTACAACCTGTGTGTAATCCTCCCATCCCCTTTCCCTGGATCGAAGATGTACCCTAATGTTTCGTTGTCACTTCTTGTATTTCTGTTACAGAAATATCAGTACACAGTTTGATGGCGATTTACCCACAAGCACAGCATACATCAATTCCCTCACAGTGCACACAATCAATGGGGCAGGTTTGGTCGGATTCGACGCCTGTGAGACGCAGCGACCAAGGCGCCATACTTTCTCCGCCCATCCCGTGGATGTAACTCAACAGTAAATAGACGGTAGTATTTGTCTGGACCTCGCTTACTAGATAATGCTCGATCACATATGCCTCATATCCAAATGCCTGAACATCGGAGGGCCTCGGTGCATGCCCCAAATGCGGCCCTACGCCGCTATATTTTTCTTCACGCCACTAGTCTCATACACTTCTCAGGCTGTCACTTTACTGATACGTCCGATGCCCACTCAAGGGAGCAGTCTGATGTCAAGAATATGGTAGTTGCCGTCAGCATCGCGATTGGTTTTCTACCTGACCTGAAGAAAGGCGCCACACATTCAAGTTGTAAGATGCACCTACTGTAGAAACCATGCGTGACAGGACCCACATCCAAAAAGTAAATGTCGTCCCATAGTGGAATAGTGGATTTCCAATTCGAGCCTACTGTAGTAGCTATCCGTAGCCTGAGTGGTGTGCCGGCGCGTGGGTCACGAGAACTCTTTCGCGAATGGGTCTACTGTTTGCAGGTTGGATGTATGCCATGGGTCGAGAAGTCTTCGAAATTTGAGTTCAAGAGCGCGATATATGTCAATGTATTCATGTGGGGTAACCATACAACTGCTGGGATAGTGCAACGGTGATAAATAAATAAATACGGCTTATGTAAAATACAGCACAGACGAATATGGTATACGACATGTCACGTGCTCTCGTCAGGGGTGCCAGATTCGTATCTGCGCCGTGAGCGATGTTTCCCGCAAGCGCAAGCCCGCGATTGTCAATACTACGGCTAGCATCGATGGCGCTCTTTTCACCGCCTTACCCTCCCTACGACCCCACAGACAAATCAGGGTGATCATGATTCTCCTACCGTACATGTAGTACCAGCCATCTTCAGCGCTCTGACCTCTCTCCTCACGGCCAGGTTCTCGTTAGTAGCACCTCACGCTCACCCAAGCTGTTTGGCCACTCATAGATTCCTAGCTATGAGACCGTGGTGAGACGATGGCCTGTGATCCTCACCAGCGTCATAGACAGCGTGTATTCCGAAAACCACGAACTCACGGGCTTCCCTGACAAGGCCGACAAGCTGGAAGAGGGCAAGGCACTCATTGCGACGGTAAGTCGCCTCAAATATGCCATGGCCCGCGACCGAGCTCTAGAGTATGTTATCTCATCCCCTCCCTTTCCCGGCGTGTGGCACCGTCTGAAGGAGGAACCCCCCTAATCCGCTCTTTGCAGGCCCATCCCGGCCGACGGTGAAGCCCTCGTAGATGAGTACAACGCCGAGCTTTCCCGACTCGAAGAAAGCGGCAAGAACACATGGTTCACAGCCCCGTGGCTTTACGCGGAGTATGGCATTCCCCAATTTCGTCTCCCCGCTCGCCTTCCCCCCATGCCGGTCGTGTCCTTCTGACATTTCTCACAATTGCAGATGCTACCTGTGAGACATTGTCGCCTTCCTTCGTGTCGATGAGAGAGAAGATAGCTCAAAACGCGAACTCTCAGATATCGACTGTTTCGCTCGCTTTTTGCTACTTCGGAACACTGGAAGTCGTTCGACCCGTTTTTCACCCAAAAGTTAAATACGTATCAAGCCAGCGGTACTGCCGTGCATCGTATGAAACCCTCCCGTTCAAACCCCCCCTCTCGATGTGGCTGATCGTCAAGCTTGGTGTAGGGCTCGCTGCGACGCTGGCCGAGCTTGAGTCCGAGAAGGACATCATCGCTAGCGACCCGGAGAAGCTCAAGATCCTGTTTCATGAAATGACTCAAATGTGTCTATGGTGCGCTCATAACCCAGTCATGTGGCAGAATAACTAATCCAATTGTTCCAGGGGTAATGCCACTGTTGAGTTTCTCTGCTTTGTGATGGGTGACCACTCTGACGGCTCGTTCATCAGGATCTCAGTCTCTTGACAAACATGACACTCGAAGACATTGAACATCTTCAGACAATTGGGCGGGACGCTCAAGACGCGCGCAAGGAATTCATCCTCAAGGATGATCAGAGCGCGGCGTGGGAACATATTGCGACTTTGAAAGATGCGCGCATCGACTTTGTGCTTGACAACGGTGAATCCATCAGGTACCACGCTGTGCACTCGATCTAATCTCCTTTGTATGTTACAGCTGGCTTCGAAGTCAGCCTTTCATTTCCACATTTCCACCCTTTGTCCTACTGATGATACAACCATCCATCACAGCTTTTCACTGATCTCATGTTTGCGGACTTTCTTGTATCCCACACCCCATACATTTCCAAAGTCGTATTCCAGTCAGTCTCTCGTCTCCTTTACATGTCACAGCAGGTCCGAGTCTGATCCAATCACATAGCCCGAAGTCAATCCCTTGGTTCGTATCTGATGTAACGCCACTAGATTTTGCCGCACTGCTCGATGTCGCGACACTGCCTCCCGGCCCCGCGCCAGAACATTTGGGACAGGCCATCGTGCGGTGGAACGCGTACCTCGCCGACGGCACGTTTTCTCTGTCTGTCCCACGAGACGCAGCCATCGGTACGCCGGACGAGGGGATCAACTTTTGGACCTCGCCATGGCCCTACTGGGACATGCACCTGCGCGCGCCGAGAGTGTGGGATTCACTGCGTGAGAGTGGACTTGTGATTTTCAAGGTAAGAGCATGGAGAGCAAGATTCTGAGTCTGACGCATGTACTTTTCCGTGGATGTAGGGTGATCTGAAGTGAGTACAGAGAGCCACCCTTGATGTTGTTACGGCGCTGAGTACCTGTTTGTCTCTCTCATAGCTATCGCAAGTACGTGTCATGGAAGGCCATCCAAAATACATATACTGAAAGTGGCGCAGATTGACTGGTGACCTCCGATGGCCTGTCGATACGCCGTTCGAAACTGCCGTAGGTAAGTGCCGCCACACAGCCCCCAGACGCTATTTGGGAATGAGTGCCAACTTGAACACCCATTCTCTTTGTTCCAGGACCGCTCGCGGGCGCATTCCCTATCTTGAGTCTTCGGACTAATAAAGCCGACGTTGTGGTCGGGGTTCCGCGTTCGGTAGCGGAGGCGCTTGACGCGCGAGGTGAGAAATGGAGGGTCAACGGGAGGTAAGGTGGTTGGCTGGTTGATCCGCGTGCCCGTTGCGATGCTAATCATGGACGTGGCGGGGAATCTCGTATTGCAGATATGCTCTCGTCTCGTTTCTGCCGGGCGGGGTCTCCTAACTTTTGACCTCTAGAGAAGGATATATAGATACGAAAGGCGTTTTGTATAAATCCGAGGAACGAAAAATACACAGTTGTAAATTGTGCCTTTGTGCCACGATCTGGCCGTGTCACCCCAGGATCACCTAGACCACCAACAAAGTCTAGAGCGGCCTAGTAGGCTATGGTATAAAGATAGTGCAGGGTGAACTACTAACAGTCTCAGGGCGAGATCCTACAAGGTTGCCCCGTGGCCCCTCCCCATCCAGTGCCCGACCTGTATAGTTAGTGGGGGAGGGATCGGAAGATGGCTATGATTCTTATCTGATGCAGGGAATAACTGATGCTGATCAAAGTGAATGACCTGATGGCGACTTTGTCACGGTGGAGGGTCTATTAATATCGTGAAGACGCTCATCGTCATCATTTTTCTTTATGCGAGATGAGGTGAAAAACCTACAGTGACTCGGAGCCCGACAAAAGAGAACTTGGAGGATTTCCACTTCTCCCTCAAGGTTACTTTGGGCTATGAACCCAATCACCTTAGAAACGCTTTTAAATGATCTCAGGCTCGGTATGATAGTACAAAGTGTTGACTCGTGCGTGGACGCGCGACGGCCGCCGCGCTGTCGACTCAGACAGGCCAATTGAGACCGATGCTCATGGCGAGTTCTCCATAACAACATATCACCGCATCCTTGCGCACCGCCTGGATGATACCCAGCCCTCTACTACATCAGGGGTGCGATATCTAATAAGCCATCTTCTTGTCTTTCGCTGGGCATTCTCCTGCTGTAGATCTTTATATCTACATGGAGCTACAATCACGGTAATACAGTACGTGACATACTAGCAGGCCCCGCTCCCGATGCGATGGAACGCGTCGCATTACTACAGTACATTGTATGTGTGGGAGAATATAATACGTAGTTCCCCAAATTGTAATTGACGATCTTTTACGGTCCGCCGCCTGTCACCCTCTACGTTCCAACTTGAAAGTTTATATGGCAGGTGGGTCAGGCGTCAGGCGCAGTATTGAGAAAGTTCAATTCTTTCTTAATCTATTCAGCGATATATTATTCATAAGTTAACTCACCTGATTTAAAGAATTTAGCCCTGGACGTCCTGAACACCCCAGGAAGGCTGGCGAGCCCTCGGCCCTTCATTGAAATTCATCCTACTCAGGAATCATGATGCCAAGAGTCAACCTTCGGAGGGGGACAAAGAGGGTTGGAAGAAAATAAACAAAATTGGCGTTCAAAGTACGGTAACTTGTAAGTTACAGGTCAAGGCATACATGCACGTGCAAACTCACGTGACGCGTCGTGCAGTCCAAGCACGTGATCACGACGCGGGAGGTCGCGTCGGTGTTCGAGTCGCGAGTCGCCGTATCAGACAGTTGAACTGGCCCGGGGATGGGTGTAACAGGCCTTTGGGAAGTAAGCACCCCTCCACTTTTTTTCTGACAGCCTAGCGCTCATTTAAACCCTCGCAGATCCTTCGACCTTCCGCTAAACTGCGATCTCTCACACACCTCGCAGTCGTTGACGGATTCGAGGGAAACCCTGCCAATCTTAGGGGTCTTCGCATTGGAATCGATGCCTCCATCTGGTTCTTTCACGCCGCTTACGGAAGAGAAGGCGAGAATCCCGAATTGCGAACCCTGTTTTTTCGTTGCGCACGTCTCATGAACGCTCCGTTTCTCCCGCTCTTTATCTTCGACGGTCCCAAGCGCCCCAAGGTCAAGCGCGGCAAGAGAATCTCTGGGGAGAAGCATTGGCTCGTCGATAGTATGAAGGGTATGATCGAGGCGTTTGGCTTTGAATGGAGAATGGTGCGTTTGCTCATGGTCGTTTAGTGTCCTTCTGCTTAGTGCTTGCCTTGCCTCCTGAAGGCCCCTGGGGAGGCAGAAGCCGAGCTGGCCCACTTGAATAGCATAGGTGTCATCGATGCTATCCTGTCAGACGACGTTGACAACTTCTTATTCGGCGCCAAAACGGTTATTCGCAAGTGAGTGGTTTCTGCATGTACGCTCAATCTGCGCCACCAATTCACACCATATCGTTCCCATTATAGCCAAAGCGTCAATCTCTCTGGAAACAGTAAGCATGCCACGAAAAATGCCGATGGTCGTGTAGACGGCAACCATTCGACTATCTATACTTCGGCCGACATCCTCGCACACCCCTCTGTCCAACTCACTCGCGGTGGAGTTATTCTCATCGGACTTCTCTCTGGTGGTGATTATCACCCTGCTGGTCTCTCGCGCTGCGGACCTGGAATTGCTCACGGGCTTGCGAAATGTGGTCTCGGTGATGAACTCCTCGAGGCCGCCCAATCTCTCCCCCGTGACGAGCTCCCCGAGTTTCTCACCAGATGGCGTGAAAGTCTGCGCAACGAGCTGCGCACCAACTCGCGTGGACACCTCGGCTCCAAAAAGCCCTCCTTGGCCAAACTCATCCCAGACTCGTTTCCCGACATCGATGTCCTGCTCTCGTACACCAATCCGATTATTAGCGCGACGGACGCTGGAGCGCGGCGGACTCACACGCCTCCCCGCTGGGATCGCGAGCCTGACCTCGGAAAGATTGCTCGCGTTTGCGAGCTGCATTTCGAATGGGGCCTCAAGGACACAATAATAAAGCGTTTTCGCACCGTGTTATGGCCGAGCATGGTCCTTCGCGCCTTGCGCTGCTCGGCACTCGGGGCCGACACGAAGGCTTCCTCTCGGCCCCCGAGCACGCCTACCGGGGAGCAGGAATCTCACCAAGATATTTTGGGGACACCCTCGAAGCAGCTTGCACGACACTTCTCGTCTATGGCTCTCAGATCAGATGGCGGAGACGAAGACAGCATCCTCAAGGACCTCATCGTTAAGATCCATGGGTCACGGATGCATGCCTACACCGATGGCATCCTTGAATATCGGCTCGAAATCGCACCTGCACAACTCGTGTGTCTCGCCTCCGCAGGAATTCAAGGACTCAGAAAGCCCGCGGACACCACTTATGACGTCTTACCCTCAGAATCGGAAGATAGTGACTCGGTTGACGACGAGGGTGGTGGCGGGGGGACGAAAGGAAGGAAGAAACGCCGTGGCGGCGGCCCACCACCAGAGCCTGACAGCCACCTGCGCGTGTGGATGCCAGCGTGCATGGTGGGATATGTGCTCCCCGATTTGGTTGGGCAGTACGAAGCAGCCCTCGAGGCAAAGCGTGCCAAGAAGTCGAAGTCGAAGTCGAGAGTGCCGAGGGGTGCGGCGCGAGCAGCAGCACCGAAGGCTAAGGGGAAAGGAAAGTCTGCGCCCGTGTCGAAGAAGACTGTCGATGCGGCACCCGTTTCCGCTGATGAGGAATGCTTTGACCTCGACGTCAGCTCGTCGGAAGAGTCAGATGGACGGGCATCGCCCCTACCACAGGAAAATCACTTGCGACCTCTCCCCGCTACCTCGTCGCAAGATGGTCCTTTGCCAACAGTTCTTCCTAAGAAACCCAGCGCTGCTATTGTGCCCGGGTTTGATGATATATTTTCCAACTCTCCCCATTCCAGCCGCATTCAAGAGAGCCCACAACGAATCCTGAATATCATATCCGATGACGACGATAAAGGTGGCTCTCCCGAACCTTCGAAGATGCTCGAAAATCATCTTTCGTCACCTTCCAAAGTGCTACAGGGCCTAGATTTGAATCTCTATGTAGATATCACTAGCAGCAAAGCACGGACACCGACTACGCCATCCAAACCTTCTTTCAGCCATACTCGTGCGCTGCGGCCGTTCCCAATCACCCTCGAAGAAGAGGATTCGAGCGAAAGTGATCACGACCTGAGCAGACTAACGACTTCCAATGGCCATGTGTATGACCACCTACGGCGTTCAATACCGACCACACCGCCTGCTTCAAGTCCGCGGGCACGGCTGCAACAGCGACTGCAACCGGTAGTACGCAAAGAAGAGGAAGAGTCCAGCGACGACGCAGATGCACTGCCCGCCGAACTTCCCGTATTGCACCCTCTTAGTCCAGCTCAATCACGCATACCGGCGGACCACACGCACAGCGCCGCTCTGCCACCTAGGCATGACTCCTCAGGTCTCACAAAGCGTCCCCCCTCGAGACAACAGTCCTCCTCGCCTTCGCCTTCAAAGGTCCGCCGAAAAAGCCCTCAATGGACGCAACGGCAGCGCTCGGTGCAGTCTACGCTTGGCACTGATAGCCGCATCCAACGGCAGCGGGCAGCGGAGACCTCGATCATATCGATTTCCAGCGATTCTGATGGCGAGGGCGATGATGACGGTGATGGCGGTCTTAAGGGCCTACTGTCACCGATGGCACCCCTGTTGATAGCGCGCTCGCGAACTGGTGTACAGAAACGATTGGTCCCTGCCCCCGCCATTACCGCTACTGTCGAGCCCGAGGTTATCGATCTAACATGATTTACTCGCATGATATAACGTAGTTCCGTACCATTTTTTTGTCCTTCATCAAGTCTCAGTACTGTATTGGTTAGATCAATTGCCTAAAAGCTTGTTGTTTGGGGTATTAATGCCCTGTACAGATCGAAAGAGAAGAAGTAAAAAACAAAATGTGCAAACTGATCCAAATAGTGATACTATACAAATGGGGTGAAAGTGAAGAAGAACAATGACTAGGCAGAAATGCAGGCAGGCGTTCGAGAAAGTACTAACCAAGCAGAGTAGAACCAGAGCGAGAGATAATGATAGCCCATCTGGGGGAAAAAAAGCAAAATGAGGACTCTACGCACGAATTGGACATTTTGGATACAGTAGTACGGTAAAGTGTCAGAACTCCACCGTGAAATCGCGCGAAGACTCATGCAGCAAAAACTCTTCTCCGTCGTCAGGCTCCGGCGCGGGCGGCATCTGCGCGCGAAAGCGCTTGATGGCCTGCAGGCGCGCGCGCCAGTTGGTCTGCAGCTCCACCTGGGCGGTGTCGCCGTGGGTGTGCTGGAAGACCGAGGCGAACCAGTCGCCGAGGAGGGTGAGCTGGCGCACGAGCAGGGGCAGGTTCTCGGCCGAGATGAGCTTGAAGTTGCCGATGGGGGAGAACTCGGTCATGCCGGGCGCGCGCTGGACGACCACGCGGAAGTACTCGTTCTCGTGCAGGCTGTTCGAGAAGGCGGCGATGGCGCCGAGCGAGTGCGGCTCGACGACGACGTTGACGAACTGGAACTGCGTCGCGAGCGTGTCGAAGCGGTAGGGCACGCCCGCGTCGTTCCAGACGATCCGCACGAGGTCGTTCCCGATGTGCCGCTTTTTGTTGTTGAAGTGCGGGTCGTGCGCGTGGTTCGGCATTAGCGTCGCGGTGTGGTACAGGATCTGCCCGATGTCGTCCCACCACGCGTACGCGTACTCGCCGTCCTCGTCCGGATCGAGCCCTCCGGCGTACACGTCCACTTGACCGCGCAAGTGGATCAGCCGTCCGAGCCCTTCGAGGAAGCGGGTGTACGCCGGCGAACCGTGGTTGTTGCCCAGGATCTCCCGTTCGTGCGTTTGGCCAGGTGCGACGTACATGATCCCGACTTTGTGCGTGTCAATGACGGGCATTCGGTCCAGCGTACGGAAAAAGGTAGGGAGACCCGACGTGTCTATGACCTTGCTTCGCCTTTGTCCGACATTGCGCCCGTACTGTGACAGCTGCAACGCAAAAAAGGACGGATCGATGGCGACTTCTTTCCGCCGTTGAGAAGGCGCGGATCGTTGCCAGACGTAACCAGTGATGGGATCCGGCCTGGGAGGAGGGGCCTCTCCGTCTTCCGACTCCTCCATTTTTTGAGGGTAGAATGTTCGAACAATATCCTGTGGCAATAAAGGCAGTCAGCGTTCACAGCACTTTTTTTTTTTACCGAAAACACAAAGACGGAACGCACCTGGTACAATTCATTTTCCTCTCCGAGCGACTCGTGGTCCATAGACAGCATGGCAGGAATCGACACGACGTCCGGGTCGACCTCCCCCGGTCCGACCATGGGCACGTTTTCGATGCGGGCCAATATGCGCGTCAGGCCGGACGCGCGCCGCGCCGTGACCTCGACCCACCCGATCCTGGGGAGCGCGCGAATCGTGACGAGGGCGTTGCCCACGATCCACGTCTTCTCCGTGACGTCCTCGGGCGCGTTCTGGTGCGTCGCGACCGGGTTCATCACGATGTCGTTCAGCATCGAGTTGGCCGGTCGGGGATCCGCGCTCGCGTACGTGTACCGCGCGAGCCAATCGAAGCAAACCTCCGCCGGCTCGTCGATGTCGCCCTGTCCGCCGTTCGCCAGGAGCAGCTGTCTCGTGATGTACTTGACATGCTTGGGGCGGTCGACGAGCTTGAGGGCGAGGAACCACAGATAGACGATGTAGTACGACATGACGCGCAGATGCTGGGACAGCGCCCAGGACGTTTCGGGCGAGGACGAGGACACCTCGGGCCTGTTGTGCAAGCGAAGGTATTGCAGCGCGACGCCGAACACGAGCTTGAAGTCGCTCTCGGTGAAGTTGGCGTACAGGTGCGGGAGCGAGCCGACGATGGCGAGAAAGTTGATGATGTGGACGGCCATGCTCGCGTTGGTCATGATCTGCGACAACTTGGCCAAGATGCTGGGCAAGAAGCGCTTCACCGAGTCCGGGAGCTCGAAAGCGGAGAGCGACAGCGCCTGCAGGCACGCCTTGATCGTCGACGGCTGGCCGCTCAGCCCGGCGATGAGAACCTCCACGAGGACGTGTTGCCGCGCGGGCTCGAAGCACCGGCGGTAGCTGATGAGGACGGAGAGCGAGTAGGTCGCGAGGCCCTGCGCATCGCGGGGCTTCAAGCCCGTCGGCCAGCTCGTGACGCCAGATCCCAAGTCGCCCTGCGAGATCTTGCTGCAGAGGGTGATCAAGAGCTTCGAGATGACCGCGCGGGCCTTGGGTCCGCAGAAAAAGTGCTTGTTCGCGAGGAGCGTCGGGAGGTGGCAGAGCACGTACGACAGGATCTCCCAGTCCTTCTCCTTCGTGACGATGTCGACGACCTCGAGGAGGAGCAGAGAGACGGGCAGCACGATGCGGTTTCCGGGCCCGTGAGGGTCGTACGAGATCAGTCCGTCCGACGGGGTGTCAGACTCGGGAATGGTGAACGGCAGCGATTCGGGAACGGCCCAGATCGGCTTCCGAGGTTTGCTCTCCACAGAAGAAGAGGGAACGCCACCTCCTGCCATCTGGCGATTGGGTACCCTCGAGCGGCTCCGACTGGACGTCGAACGAGAGCCCCGCGCATCGCGTCCGCGGGACGCGTGCCGCCCGTTACGCTCGGGGGCACGCGCGCGGGCCCTGATGATCTCTTGTGGATCGACGGCGGGCTGCTGCTCCTCGTGAGCCGGCGGTGGCGGCGGCGGCTCGTTTCCAACACCACCGTTGGGCGGGATGACGTCGGCCGCGCCGACCCTACCGATGAGACCTGCGAGCGCGGCGATGCTCCCCAAGCGATCGTACCTGCCGTAAACCGAATAGAGCCTGTGGTCTCGATCGACGCGGAGCCTGAAGAAGAACTGGAGGATGGCGAGGCGGGCGCGGGCGGACTTGGCGGTGGCGACGAGGTCGACGAGGATGCGGAAGACGCGCACGGCGAGCGCGCGGTTGCGGTCCGAGAGCGAGTACGGCGTGAAGGCGAGTTGGGCGAAGATGTGCACCAGGGCGACGACGGCGCCCAGTGCCGCGGGCATCCCGGGGGGCTCCGGGGCGGAGGATAAGGGAATGTTCACGGAAGAGGAGTCGTCTGCGCGCGGCGTCCCTTGGGCCGCCTGCGAACGTCCCGCTGTGGTGGTTGCGGCTCCCGATGATGAGCCACCCGTGGCGAATGAGGAGATCAGAGACATGACGCCGGGGATGGTAGAGGACTCCCCGCTCCTGTCCCTGTCGCGCTGAACGCCGGGATAATCGAATTGTCCTCTGGCCAATACGGGCGATATATTCGACGACGTGATCCCAGAACCGAGAGGAGCGCTACTACCACCCGACGAGGTAGTGCTCGTCTGCGCATGTCCCTGTCCGGCAAGGACGTTCGACGGGGGGAGGAGTTCGCCGTCGCCGTCGTCGCCGTCCGCGGCGGTCGTTTTCAGCAGATCGAGCATGGGCGTGGTCAACGTCTCTTCCAGCACCCTGTCCGCATCCTCCGCGTTCGTCGTCGTGTCCTTCTCCTTCTCTTGCGCCTCGATCGTGCGAAGCACCAGCTCGTCCGCGAGGATGTTCCACACGACTTCGTACCCGTCGCGCTCGCCCTTGTGGTAATCCTGCCGCACGCAAAAGTCCATGACGAGATCCGCGAGAGGCTGTCTGTGCATGGGCACGTCTCGCACCGTCGCGCTCACCGCCTGTAACGCCTCGAGAAGCGCGGCACGCGTGAGCGGCCGCGCGACCGAGCTTATCTCTTGTAGGCTGAGGATCGACGACCAGTTGGCGAGCCAGTCGTGTGCAATGGGGGAGAGGTCGCCGCGCTCGAACATGATTGTGATGATGTTCGCAGTATCCGCATCGATGAGATGTCCTGCGATAGAAAGGAGGATGGTCGATAGGCACGGATTGCAAGGAGTGGTGGCGTGATCTCTGGACAAGAGCGCGGACAACGTCTTGAGGAATGGCGTTGGGGCATCGCTCGGACGCGCGAGCGGCACGATGAACAAGTTTCCCTCTATATTTCTAACAAAAAAGAATCAGGCACTGAATAAAAGGGGGAGGGAGGCTGACCGAACGGACCTGAGAGGACTTATGTAGCGGGCCAAAACGAGCAGGGTCTCACCGACGACGTTCGTCTCGTCCTCGCCGACCTCGACATCCAAGCTGTCTGCGCGCTCGTCATATTCTTGGAAGATGTCCCGTAGCGCGCCCGCGATTTCCAACAACACCTCCTCCCTCTCGGCGTCCGACCCGCCGTCTGCCTCGGGCTGCACACCCACCCACGCCTCGGCGGCCTTGCGCAACATGCGGCCGACCTTGCCGAGGTCCCCGCGCGTGAATTCGTCTTTGGCCCACGCTCGCTCCATGAGGCCTTGCTCGAGGCTGATGTGGCCCGGATCGCCGCTGTGCGTGTACGAATCGGCGCTCATGCGGGAGATGTACGACCTCGCGAGGCGAGTGCACAGCGCGCGACGCACGTAGATGCGCAATGTGCGGCAGGCACCCGTGGCGGTCTGCACGCCGACGCGCCATGCGGCGAGTCCCCCGCTCGTGCGAGGTAGCAGGTGCTGCCGGAGGATGATGAAGCAGCTGGCGGTGTAGGGCCCGTTGAGGATCGGATCGAGGACTTGGACGATGTGACGCTCGAGCGGGAACTGGGTGTCGAATTGGTCGCTCGAGCTCAGGGAGAGTCTTGGGAGCTGGCTCGCGTACGAGGCCAGGCAGCGGAAAAGCATCGGGATGATGGTCTTGAGGTGGATCGGACTGAGATAATGCGCTTGGGCGTCGAGATGGTCCAGGTAGAGACTGACGGCGATGTCCGCGGGGCGACGGGGTGCGGGGCCGAGAGGTGAGGGGGGCACGGGCAAAACGAGGGGGAGAGACGTCGAGGAGTGGTGTCGTCGATGGGTTTGGGAGGCGCGGGTGGTGGGCGTGGGCGGGATCGAGGCGTGCGACGATGGCTGATGGATGATGTCCGGACTGGCGTACGCGGCGGAAAGGGGCAACGGGTCGCTGGGGAGGGCAAGCGCGCGCTCGACCAATCCGCCAAAAAAGTCGAGGACGCTTCCGATCGTGGGTTCGCTCAACCGGGCGAGCGTCTCCAGCCTCGAGGTGGTCACGGTGAGGAAGGAGCCGAGCATGTCGACGCTGCGCTCCCTCTCGGCGCGCTCTGCGGAGGAGATGGCGAGATCGCGCGTGGGGGCGATGATGGCGCTGCTGCCGGGGGCGAGGAGGAGGCCGTTGAATGCGGCGTCGATCCAGGTCTGGAGCATCTCGAGGAGCTGGGGCTCGATGCCCGCGATTTCGGCGCCGCCCCCGGTGAAGGCGGTGAAGGCGCGGAAGCGCGCCTCCCACACGTCCGGGTGCCACGCGTTCTGGCCGCGGACGGGGAAGAGGGAGAAGAGGGCGATGCGGTCGGAGGCTCTGAGGACGGGAGCGGGGTTGCGCTCGAGAAAGGCGGTGAGGATGTCGTAGCCTGCTGCGCGGATGGAGCCCGGCGCATCGGTCGTGCAGAGAGAGGCTAGGACCGGCGCTAGGGAGTAGAGCTGGACGCTGGATGGGGTTGCGAGGGCGGCGCCGAGTGCGCGTGCGGTGATGATCGAGGGGACGGCGGGTGGAGTCAAGGCAGCGATCATCTCCTCGACGGATTGCGGTGCTGGGAGGTTCGATGGAGGGTCATTACGGCGACGGGTCCATGGAAAGTTGGGAAAACTGTTGGTATTGGAGCGTCCGCGAGGGCGAAATGCAGCCTCGACCTCTTGTTGAGGGGACATACCATGCAAGGTACCGATTCAGGTTAAACTT